>JACCDZ010596382.1_pt1 | contig 13725 bp, 13 predicted proteins | sample 7449551 | NCBI WGS metagenome assembly JACCDZ01 (sample SAMN15323452, study PRJNA562643) | freshwater metagenome | isolation source: river surface water | place: USA:Blue River Watershed | collected 2017-08-18
AGTCGTGCAAGGCTTTGGGGTCGCGTCTTCCCCGCGCCTGCGGGGGTGTTCCTCGCCTGACGAGACCAAGCCGCCGGCTTTGATGGTCTTCCCCGCGCCTGCGGGGGGTGTTCCCCTACCTCCCACGCTCACTGGCGAGTGTTGGCTGTCTTCCCCGCGCGAGCGGGGGTGTTCCTGGACAAACGCAACGAACCTTCACCGCCGATGGTCTTCCCCGCGCCTGCGGGGGTGTTCCTGAAGATGCTCCTGCCAGCCTGCGCCTTACCCCGTCTTCCCCGCGCAAGCGGGGGTGCCCCCCCCCTGACATGTTTTCCGGGATGCTTATCCAGGTCTTCCCCGCGCGAGCGGGGGTGTTCCTACCGACTGTAAGGCGGTATGGAAATCGGTCAAGTCTTCCCCGCGCCTGCGGGGGTGTTCCTGGTCATCCTCCCCTATTTTTGGCCGGCTAATCGTCTTCCCCGCACCTGCGGGGGTGTCCCTTCTTTCTCTTAGCCGCTCGGCGATCTATCAAAGTCTTCCCCGCATATGCGGGGGTGTTCCTACCGGTGCAAGGGTGGCGGACTTGCCTGCGCAGTCTTCCCCGCGCCTGCGGGGGTGTTCCGTTGACGTATCGCCGGCCCCGACCCCGACCCCGGTCTTCCCCGCGCCTGCGGGGGTGTTCCTGCAGGAAAAAACTCAGGCTGAATACAAGTCACGTCTTCCCCGCACCTGCGGGGGTGTTCCTCTAAACTGGAACTGACCAGCAGTTACAGTTTGGTCTTCCCCGCGCGAGCGGGGGTGTTCCCATCACCGTCAGGGCGTCTTGCTCGATATAGCTGTCTTCCCCGCGGCTGCGGGGGTGTTCCTTACCACTCGTTGCGCGGCTTCCTCAAAAAGCAGTCTTCCCCGCGCGTGCGGGGGTGTTCCTGCGGCTTTGACCAGCTCAGTGGCTTCGTTCACGTATTCCCCGCGCGAGCAGGGGTGTTCCTATCGATTTCCTCAGGTTTAAGGATGATGACCGGTATTCCCCGCGCCTTTGGCGCGGGGGTGTTATGGGCGATCTTGAGTCGTTCAGAGAGGCACTTCAGAAAACGGCGCCATGATCAACCCTCGCCCGCAAGTCTTGCTGTGGTCAAGGTTTCGGCCGGCCGGTTGAACTGTCAAGGATTCCTTGACAGTTCACAACCAGGAAGCCCAATCATGCAATTGGACGGGCATTCATCACGCAATTGGACGGGCCGAATGCTCGCTCCATTCGGCTAGTGCGGTGTCGTTTATTTCGGCGCCGGGCGTGCTGGACTCTCGCTGAGAGATTCGGCCCACGCCTGCAGAGTCTGGTGATCGATCACCCGCCCCTCATCCACGTCAGCCAGCGCTTCGCGGGTTAGACGGCTGCGCTCTTGCTCAGACACGGGCTTTTCGGCTTGGCCTTCAGGGTTGCATCTTGTAGTCATGGCTGTTTGCCCTCTGCGGTAATGAGCCTTGCCTAACGCGGAAAAGAGAAACTCGCCTCAACTGTCTGCTGCCAGCAAACCCGCTCAAAAAAATCCTCGACCAACACCGGCCGACCGGCGCCGTCATCCAGCGTCATCGGAACGCTGAAGGCGAGCCCGGTCTTGACCAGAGCAGCAGCGAAGTTCCTGTCGACGCTTTCAGGCACCAGTTTTCCGTTGGCATCCCTGTGCACTGGTGGCATATCGAGCGCTTCTGCGCATTCGATTGCCACGAAATATTTCGACACCTCCCGTTCGCCGCAATCTTCAAGCGGCCAGTCGGCCAGCTCAAGGCTGTCGATGCCGCCGGCGACAACCAGGGGCTGGTCGCCCTGCTGGGTCTGAAGCTCTTCAAAACGCTGCGCGTGATCTTCGATCACCTCGGGCGCCACGGCGTCGCCGCGGGCTAGGGCGCGGCACACCTCAATGAAGTGCCACTGATCAAAATCAGGGGTGCTGAATGCCTCCGGGTAACTGCCCATCGGCCAGGTGAAGTCCCGGTGAGTCGCCGCGATCGAAACGATGCGCCCTTCACTGAACAACCGCTTTGCGGTTTCAGGTGAAAGTCCAATCGACGAATGGCCGATGTTGCCCATCTTGGGCGACTGGGCGAAATCGTTGATCTTCACTGCATCAAAGCCTGCTTCAAACGCCTGTTTGAATCCTCTGATGTTGTGGTATTCGATGTCGGTCAGATCGGGATCGCCTTTGGCCATGTCGTAGACGCGCAGGTCATCGGGTTTCTCTACCAGGATCAATCGCCCTGGCGGAGTCCGGTCCTTGGGCAAGATGGCCCGCAGGGTTTTGCCATCTTCGGTGCGCGAAAACAGCTTCAGTCGGTAGCGGTATTCGTTGTCGTCGACTTTGTAGCCCATCTCCTCCAGCCGCTGCGCGACCTGCCGGTAGGTGACCGGCTTGCCGGTATCCTTCCAGCATGAAGCCCGATCAATATCGTATTCGTACACGATCGCATCAGCGCCAAGCTCTTGCGCAATTTCCCAGAACGAACAGCTGCGATCTGGCCGAACCTCTTTGTCCAGATCCCAGCGATCAAGGCCCGTAAGAACCATCAGCCCCCATTCGGGGATGTAGGTCTGGGCGGTGAGCGGGTCTTCGGCCGCCCAGAACACACCGTCATAGCCGCCGCCACGAGGCGTCGGGTGCAGCCATGGCTCGCAGGTGCCATGAAAGAGTAGGGCAGACCTGAGTTCGTCTTTACGGTACTTCCAAGGAGATTGGAGTTTCATCGTAATCATCAGAAGGGATTTCGGGGGCGACGCGTAATTCTTTTTCCAGAAGATCTGCAAGCCTTTCGGTGGCCCCGGCGACAAGCCTGGGGTGCTCTATGCGCAGGCGAGTTTCTTCCGGGGTTTGACCGTGCCAGCACCCTTCAGCTTGGTTTTATTAAAGGCTTGGGCCGTCAGTCAGTGATGACTGTGCGCGGCGTTGCTCAGCGAATGCTTCGAGAATTTTGCGGTCCTCAATCGACACGATCACTGCGTAAGACTCCAGCAAATCAGCAGCGGAGAGTCCATCAGTCAGGTCCTCATCTTCATCGTCATCATCCGGTTCGTAATCGCCGTCCCGAATGCTTTTTTGGGCTTCATACCAGTCGCTCTCAATGCCTAGAAAATCTTGCAAAGTTTCATCCTGAAAAATCAGAAATGAGCCGTCGCACGGCGCCTTGATTGCGACAATCCCGTCGTTGAAATGGTGCATAGCCAGACTTAACTTGGCAGGTGTGTCGCCGTGCGACTTCTCGATGACTGAAGTGCTGTCGGCTGCTTGGGTTGCTGGTTTCATGGTAATCACCATTATCGTTAAGGCTGAAAATCCGGGTCGTCTTCAAGCTCAGCGTCCTGGCTAAGAAGCTCCTTGCCAGCGCTTATTGAATCGACGTTACCGATGTGTTCTTCGAGGCTGTCATCGGCGTACAGGTCGTATGAAGTTGTGCGTTCAACAAAAACCGCGACTTCACCGCCCTGGTAATAATGGGAAATGGCGGGCTTCCAATTGTCCGGCTTTTCCAGGTCCATCGCGAACACCTCTTTCCAGCTGTCCTTGGTGCGACTGGTGCACGCCAGGTACATGTCGCCGCTAATGTTCTGGAGCACCAGGCCATCGCGAAGCTCAAGCCCTTCAACCTGTATTGAGCGCAGGCACACTTCTTCACCCATGCGGAGTTTCCAGGGGAATCCGCAGGCGATCAGTAATTTCCCTGCCACTACCGAGGACATCTTGTGCTCGTGATCAAGGCCGTAGCCAGTTGCGCTGCGCTTCATCAGCTCGGCCCTTCGGGAAGGGTTGGCGAGGGCGCCTCATACCCGCCAGTCCACTCGCAACCACCGTAGTCAAACTCCCAGTAGCCATCATCGCTACTGCCCAGGCTGATCGCCGAGTACAAACCTTCACGGCCAGCTACGCGTTCGGTTGCGACCGCTTTTGCCTTGGCAAGGGAGTCAGCCTCGAACTCGTATTCGATATCGCTACCGCATTCGTTCACGTAGCTCAGTGAGTAAACAGTCATGTTGGTCGCCGCCTCGGGTGAGTCCGACTTGAGTTCCGTGGTCACAGCCAGACCATTACGCTCAAGCGCTTCGTTGATCGTCGTTGCGATCGTGTCGAACAGCTCAAGCAGGCTCTCGGCTCTTGGGTGCCTTCCGGCATCCTCTGCGCCTTTATGGAGGACGTCTGAGTCGTCTCGATAGTCCTTCAGCCAGAGCGTTGCGCGGGGGTGACCGGTTCGGAAGTGCAGCCGGATTTCACCCGTCAGCCCTGGTGGGGTGCTGATGATGTGGATGCCGTGATTGGCATCACCAATCATTTCCGCGAAGTTGCCGGCGCTGCGGATATCGCAGTCAATGCGGCACTCGGCGGGCAATTTCAAGCTGGCGCCGAAATACTCCATGGCGGCTTCGAGGATGCGGATGGTGTTGTCTTTGGCGTTCTGGCGTAGCGCCTTCATCAGCTTTGGCTTGCTCGGTACGCCGCTAACACTGGCTACCTGAGTGCCATAATTGAAAACCTTGGTGAAGCGCCCGTCCTGTACAAATGAAAGCCCTTTGGCTTTCATGCCGTGCACGTCGACATCTCCGAGAGCCGGCCAAACGCTGAGAAAGCCGGTGAGTGACCGCCCGAAAATCTGCAAGGTTTTCTGATTATCATTGAAGGGTGACGCCTCAAGCGGCTCTGGGGCTCTCATTGCTCTCTCCGGGCTGAATTTCATTCAATACTTCGACATACTCGATAGTATACTATGCCAATAAAGTGACATGAACCGTTATTTCCTCCCAAGAAGGTTTGCCTTGATGCGTCGACATGCTCCGGCCGATGCTGCGAAGGCAGGAGTAAAGGATGGGGTATGCCAGACCCGAAATCTTCAGTCATAGAACAATGAGGTTGATATGAAAGCAGCTGCCTCTATTGGCATGCAGGACGAGTTTCGCATCTATTTCCGACTCAAGGATGGCGATCTGCCTTGGCCGACCCGACGCAATACTCGAGAAGCAGAGCGTTATTTCAGCATCGACAGGCGAGGCTGCTCGGCGCTTGGTAGCGCCGCTCAAGGTTGCGTCGCTTCTGCTGTCGATCTTCACCGTTTTGCCGGGCATCAAGCGCTTGTTTTTGACCTGCCTACTGCGCCATACCACGACTGGCACGAGCACCTGCGGTCGCATTTCATGCCTGTGCAAGGCTGCTATTCAATGGATGACATTTGCCGGGCCATTGGAGAGGGCAGTCGCAAGCTGGTCCGTATGCGCGTCCCCAGCGCCCTGGAGGGCCGTTTTTCGCCGGATAGCGACATGGATCGCTGGTTTGCCGGCAGTCAAGTTGTCGAGCCGAACCAAGAGCCAACAATGCTGTTCAGGGCTGTCGCTGACTGTTCCAATCCTGGAGAGTCTATGCCGCAGGCCGGGCCTATTTGGTTTGCCGCCGATGGCGCTTGGGCCACACGAATGGGCAAGGGGCCAGACCTGGCTGAAGCAGTCTTCTGCATTAAAAATCCACTCGCGCTACCAGCAGGGCTAACGCTGGAGCAGATCACCGGCACTGCGATACCGGAAGGCTATGACGGCATTCTTGTTCAGGACGAAAAAGGCCGTATCGAAGCAGCCGCGGCCGCCTCGATCGAACAGATCCGCTTTGCTGGCGCTGCCAGCCCGATCGTTGAAGCCTGGTACGAATCATGGCGATCGACAGGGCCGCAGGCTATCCAGATGCCCGATGAGATTGCGGCGAACTTGAATGATGGAGTTCAGATGAAATGAAAGCACCGACAAGCAATATCAATCTCCGGATCGCCGCCTATTCAGAAATCGAGCTGGCCGAGCTGCTTCGTCAGGCCGGCGTCGCTGTTACCGGCACCACGCCAGCCACGGACGTGGAAGATGCCACCGTGGAAATCACAGGCCTTGTGCATGTGCAGATACCCAGCTTCGGTGGAGCTCCTGGCGTAGTTCGGGACTGCCAGGATGGCTCATTCATGTTCAGTGATGAGTTCACGACTCTGGGCAAGCTGGTTGAGAGCATTCGCCACAACCTTGAACAAGCCGATCAAGAAACCTTGCAGAAGGTCGCTGATGGAGAAGATCTGGCGATGAGCTCTGGGCTAATCGCCAGATGAAGAAGCCTGGTAATGGTGAAAATAGGCTGTTCCATGTTAGCCCGGCCAGCAATTACGAGAGCATATTGAGCGGCGGGTTGCTACCTCAAAATCGAGAGCACTTAGAGGTTGAACGAGCACCTGCGGTCTATTTGTTGCAGACGGCCGATCAGGCGCGCGACTTCGCGTTCTGGTTTGCCTTGGAAACTCGGCGGGAGATGGATGTCTGGTGTGTGAATGTGCCAAAGGGCACTCTTTTGGTTGCAGATCCGGCTAGGGATATGGCGAAAAGCTACACATCATGGATGATTACTTCGCCAATACCGCCTGAATGCCTTTTACGTGAGTTTAGCGTTCAGATCCCTTCGTCGGCTCTTGAAGCGCCGCCTTTTGATATAGGGCTTGATTTGTGAGGTCGAGCCCGATGCGTCTCAAGCTGCTTTGGTCAGGCTTCAGCGTTTATGCGGCCGTGCTCGCCTTGCTGCTCTACGTAGCCGGCTGGGCGGCCCTGAATGATTGTGAAGGCATGGGCTGCCTGGCGCTGAAGCTGATGTGGATCTACTGGTGGATAGCTAACGCTGTCGTCGCGCCTTTTGCCCTGGCGCTGGTCCTGCTTAGCCGCGGCGAACCTCTGCTGGGGCGTCTTTCGCGGTGCTCCGGCGCTGCGCAGTTGATCCTGGTGGTTGCCGCTGCAGTGTTCCTGGTGGTTATCTTTCCGGAGCCTTGGAATCTGTGAGCGCGCGAAGATTATGAGGACCGCCTTGATTCTAATCTGGGCCATGGCAGGCGCATATTTTGTGGTTGCATCTATGATGGGTGGCGGATTAGCTGAGCCCTTGATGGCGATGGTTTGCGGCTTTATGGTTGCGCACAATTCCCACTTGAGAGCGGTGCGCAAGACTGGTGATTCAGGAGAGAGCGGCTGGAACCTCTCGAATGCGAAGCACGATATGCCGGTAAAGGATTGCTATTACAACCCGAAAGAGTTCCGGGCTCGTAAGTAACCGGCAAGCAGCAATCAAAGCCCCGGTGCAGCGTGCTCGTTACACCACATCAGGGCGAACCACTCTGCATTGAGCGCTGATTCAGAGGGCTGGCTGTGCGGATTAAGAATCTTGACTGTCGCAGGGTCACCATCAAAGTTCACCCAGAATTCCTGCATCTCGCGCAGCCTGAGCAGTCCTTCCTCTTTGGTGAAAAACCCGGCCTGATCAAGTTTGACCCAACGTGGCTTTTCCGTTGAGGCTTCGTTGCGCACGATGCCATCGAACGTGCACCAGTGCAGCCGTCCATCCTGACCTTCTATGAACTCGCGCAGCCTGGAACGAACAAACTCAGAATGCTCATCCGAGGTGGGCATGATCGTGGCACGAAGGTCGTCAGCAATCAGACCGCCGAAATACGGCGACGGCATCCTGTACCTGGACAGCCGGACATCCGTCAGCTGCCAGAGATCTTCGCCATCGTAATCGGTCATCGCGGCCAATACGTTGCGCTTTTTCGGATCTTCAGAGGAGTCCAGATCAACTAGGGCGATGTAGTCGGATTCTTCGATAATGCTCGGTTTCATTGCTTATCCTTTACAAATAGCTTTCGACAATCCTGTCCAGGACTTTAAAAAGATGGGGCTGATGGATTTCACCATCAATGGGTAGTCCTTGGGCGCCAAGCGCAGGTCTCTGCGGGGTCTTGCCAAAAAGATCGTAGGGGCCTGCATGGAAATCGAGCCAAAGATCATCTTTCTCCGGGTAGAGAATGATCATCGAGCGAACCAGGCCGTTGAAGCCTGGTGATGCCAAGCCGTGCACGTACTTCATGGTGCACTCGGCAATCTTTTCCTCGTACGCCTTTTTCCTGTTGACGTATTTCGCGTCCAGAACGAGTAGCCCCTGGCGAACCGCAACCCCGTCTTGCATCGATTTAATATCAATCACAAAGTCAGGGGTTCTCTTGTCGTGAGGATGGGTTCTCCGTGATGGACCGTGTTCTCTTTCCCTGGCCGCTCTTTCAGCCTTTTTCAGCTCGGTGCCAACGATATTGCCTTCGTTTGCGTTGACGTGGCCTGTCAGCCAGTAATCAGGTTCGTACAGGATGTCTACCTGCAGCTTTTCGATAGACCCTGATGCAAATGCATCGGTGCGTGTGCTGAGCGCTGGCGATCGCGCTTTTAGCCAGTCAACGATGATCAGCAGGCTGTAGAGCTCAAACAGCTTTGGAATGCTGCTGATAGCCATCAGGAACTTCTCTACAGTCCAGTCAATCGTCGTGTGGCGATGCCAGTCATGGATCATCCTGTAGAGCGCAGAGTAGTGCCGGTTGGCGCGCGCTTTAGGCGTAAAGCTAGGCGGTGTGGTTACCAGCTTTGTTACTGGAATGGACCGCCTGATCAGACGCTGGATGCGCTTAACCCTGTCTCGAAGATGGTGGATTCTGCTCAGGTGAACTTGTGACTCAATCTGAAGCCATTCGCCCATGACATTGAAAAAGCTTTCGTAGCCAGCGGCGCTATTGAGCGATGGCGGGGGCACGCTGCTCTTCATGCCTTCGGAGAGCTGATGTACAAAAGCAAGAAGGCTATCGAGAAAACCGTGGATCACCTGATTTTCATAAATGTCCGTGCTCTCCTGCGTCACTGGTGCCTGTATTTCGGTTGCCTTGTACATCTGGCCGCTGTGGATCAGGACGTAGTTGTTGATGTCGTCGCTGGGCTCTAAAACACCAAGGTTTTCGCATAGCCAGCTCAAGCCTTGCTCCTGAATATCCAAGTCCGCAGGGGCGTGGATCAGGTTCAGCTTACTTGTAAGGGTTTTCACCGGTGACAGGGCTATTGGCCCGATCAGCTTCTCAAGCGTTTTTACCGTGTGGTCAAGGTGCTCAAGCAGGCGCTTGGGCGGTTGGCCTTCGTCACGGGACGCCCCTGCGCTTCTGCGTGTCGCGCCCTGGGCTCGCAGCAGGTCGAGATGCCCGGACCTGAGCACGTAGGAGACCATCTCCTTGGCCTGCTCTACAGAAGCCTTTCTGGCCAAAACCTCGAGACTGCCCATGTCATGCAGCGCGCTTACTCCATCGATCGTCACGTCGATGTAGATGGGCGCAATGCCGAAGTAGTTGAGGAACAGGGCACTGTAGCCGTGCCCGCCCTCATACCGTGGTAGTGGCATGCCGCAGAAGACAAGCCCGTCTTCGTCAAGCTGGCTTAGCTCCACCTCAACTTCACCCACCAATAGCTTTACCGCTGTTGCAGGCACATCCAAGGCTACCGTTATTTTCAGCGGATCAAGCTCCGTGACCCAGGGGCGAAGATCGCCCACCAGGTCATCGGGGAGTGTTATTGACCGTCCCCGGTCACGGCCTGAGATCACATCAAAAGTAATGTGCATAAAGGCCCTTAGAAGAAGCTGAAGTTATCAATGTTTTCCTTGCCTTGAGCGAGGATATCGTCAAGCAGGAATTTCGTACGCTCAAACCCATTGCTGTCTGCAAGCTGGCGCAGGCTGGCAATCCGGCTGCCGAATCCGCTCCCGGTTCCGTTGATCAGCGGAAGCAGGTATTGCGAAATAGCGAAGTCAGCGGCCTTCGTCTCGCCAATGATTCGCTGGGCAACATGGAAGTAGCGAGCGATCGCATTTTGTTTGCGAGCGCTGACAGACAGAGGCATGCCCAATGCTGGATCTGTCGACTTCATGTTCTCAATGAAGTTGCGGATCTTGATGTTCGTCTCAGACAGATCGGCCGCGTCTTCTTCGTTATATCCGAAGAATTTTTCAAGGATGGAGTAGGGGATCGCGCCATCGAGCGAGATGTCCGGAATCAGGGATTCGCGCTCGGCTTCCTCGTAGTCCATCGAGATCACCGGCACCCGATCGCACATCCGGGGCGACAGGGGCTCTGTGGTTCCGTCAGAGTTGATTGTGGCGATCAGGCGGACATTGGACGCCACCTTCAGGTAGCGGTCGCTGTGCGGCGATCCTGTTGAGATCGGACGGCTACGGCCTTCCGGATCAAACAGGCCAATGAAGTCTGAAAGGTAATGCTCGATAGGAGACAGGTTCGCCTCATCCAAGAGGATGAACCGAATTGAGGTCTCATCGCTGACGAGTTCGCCATTTTTCAGGAACTGATAAACACCGGTGCGTGCCGACTGAAAGTTGTTTTTCAGCGGGTTGTAATACCCAAGGAAGTCGCGACCCGAAACCCAGCCGCGGCTGACAGGCACGTTCAGGAAGTCATCGGAAAGACCGTCGCCTTTTACCAGCCGGTGCGCTTGCGCCAGGCGGATAGCCGAAGAGGTCTTGCCCGAGCCAGGGCGCCCCTTCATCACAGTCATGAGCGACTGCTGGGTGGTAATAATCAGGTTGGCCATTTCCTCGTAAGTAAATGACCGGCCTTCCGCTTCAAAGCTCGCCGCGATAGCCGAGATAATGCTTTTTGGGTTGTCGAGAGCGGTTTTGGCGAGATCAGCACGGCAGTAGGCGACCTCTTTGTCGCCGCTCTGCGTGATGTGGCCATTGAGCAGCTCAAGATGCCAATGCAACTCGGAAACCTTCTCGGTGATCACTGGGTTTTTGAGGACGTTTTCCTGTGACCGGATAGCATCCCGGATGATGTTCCGGTCGCGCTCCAGGTAACCGATTTCTTCTTCAAGATTGGCGGCCTTGTTGACTCTCTGCAGATGCGATGTCGCTTCAGTAATCTCGTTCTCGAGAGTCTTCTTTTTCTCAGCCAGGTCCTGTGCTTCCTGACTCATTGCCACCAGGAATGCCTGTTCATCCTCTGCGCGTCTGGCAGCCATTTCCTCGCGAATCTTGACTCGTTCTTCCTCAAGGCTGGCAAGAAGAGCAGCGCGGTTTTTCTCAAAGATTTTTTGTTCCTGTGCGAATTTTTCGCGCAGGGCAACGATGCTTTGTTGTAGGTCGTCGTGTTCCTGGCGGTCTTGATCAGAATAAGGGGAGGGCGCGAGACTTTTGTTCTGGAGAAGGAATTCAGTCGTGAATTTCTTTCCCTCTGCGGTCGCAAGCCAACCGTGAATGATCTCCTCACCAACGTCGGTCTGAGATAAATAGCTATCAAGCAGCCTTTTGAGTCTGTCTGTACGTGGCTCGCTGTTCAGAATCTTGTTGGTTTTGCTCTGTTCGGTAATTGCAGCCTTCAGAACCTCGGCTTGCTTTCTGCCCAGCGGGCTGCCGCTTTTGCCGTAACCGGCTTTAGCGAAGAAATTGATCAGCTGGGTGTTGCTGATGTAGTCGATATTCTCCACTGCACCTTTGGCCTTCGCGTGGATGTCGCGAAGGGAGGTGATGTAGGCAGCGTAGTGATTCTCTTCAGTTTCATTGGGCGTCAGCATGACGCCGGAAGAGGCTAGGGCGTTGCAAGGGATCTTGGCGACATAGTTCGGCGGGATGCTGAGAATCATCTGTGTATGTGGTTCGGCCTTGTAGGTTTCGCCATCTTTAATGGCGTGGAAGGGGCCGTATACGGAATCATCATTTCTAATGAAGAACTGACCAGCAGGGATTATCCCTGTGTAAGGGAATGCGCCGTTGGCAATGTCTGGTAGGTCTGAGTTGATGACAGGGATGATTTTGCTGTCTTCAATAGGTTTTGCAGCTTTGCCTGTCGTCCAGTAATCGGCTCGGTTTTGCTCTCGAAGCAAACCGACCGTATCTGAATCGTCGGTTGGGCTAAAGCGGTCCAGCAAGAAGGGCTCACCTTCCTTGAACTGGCTGTCGACCTGCACATACCCGCTTGAGATCCACACCAGTGTGTTTGGGAACTCCTCGGGTGAAGGTATTTTGAAATTCCCGTCTTGATCGCTGGTAAACAAGATGCGGACGAGGCCTGTATCCCCATTCATCCGGAAGCGTTTTACGACAATCGCTTGACCTTCTACTGGCATGCTCTAATTCTCTCTGTGTATGATTATTTGGTGTACTAGCGCAATTACGTTAGCATGTATTCCTGCTGATAGAAAGATCAAGCAGGTGCCGCTCGCGAGCTTTGACATCCGAGGTTAAAGGTCGCAATCTGAGCATGTAGCCACACTCAGCACTGGTTAATCCATGCGTGAACCTGAAATGAAGCTAAACGATGCCCGGCAGCGCGCTAAAGCGGTTCGCTATGCCCGCGCAACGTGTGCGCTTGAAGGGATTTCCGAGAGCCCGCGGCTTCGCGACCAGGCTCGACGGTTTGTGGCGGGCGAGATTTCTGCCGCAGATGCAGTCAAGGAAACTCGCGCATTTTATGGCCTACCTAACTGAAGACGAGCAAGGCAATCTCTCCGAGGGGTCTTGCCGGCGACGCCTCAGGAGGCTGGTAGGAAAGCGCTACCAACCTCCCAGGCAAAGGCTTGGGGTCGCTGCGCACAGTCAAGGCCCCGAGGCTTCGGCTACGCCTGCAGGCCGCGCCAAGGCCCTGACAGCGCTTCGCTTAAAGGCAAAGAGCCCGGCGCATGATGAGCCTTAAGAATTGGAGCTTAATTTGTGAAAATACTCGCTGATCGCGCGCGCTTTAGCCTGGGTGTGCGCAGTCTTGGCGCTAGGAACTCCGATAATGAGCGCCTTGATCATTTCCAGATCAGCTGAGAATTTCCTGACTTCCTGCGCTCGATAGGCGTAGAAATACTTCTCTCCAAGTCTCTCCATCATCTCCCGCGCTAATCCTGGGGGCAGGTCGTCGATACTCTTGCCGCCGCCTTCGCACCACCCGGTATGATCGAACAATGAATAGCTCGGTGTAGCCACTGCTAACGAGCCCCAGAGATCCCAGGATGATCCTATGCACACGTTATCTGGGATTTTGGTGAGGGCGAAGGTGTAATCATTCACCGTTACCGTGTCTTTGATATTCGCTAGAACCTCATCGATAGCCTTGAGAATTTTATCGTTATAACGATCTCCTATAGCTTTATCGAAGATCTCCAGTATTTGATCGTTGTAACGATCAAGCGCGTCCTCCTGCTCGCCGGCTTTGGCCGTCTTTCTGGCTGCCGTATCAAGCCCGCGTGTTTCGCGATACTGGCTGGCTAGGTGCTTCATCAGGAAGCTCCTGAGGCTGTGGTAGCTGACCTTGATGCCAGCCTGGTCGAGGAGATCGACCATTTCGCCCAGGTTTAATCCGATAGTCAGCATTTCGCTGAGCTGCTCGATGCGTGGCAGCAGCACGCGCGCGGCGTGACCGCGAGTTCTCGGGGCACCGGCTTTGGCTAATTCTGCCTTTTTACGAGCGATAAGCTGGCTAAGGTGGTCGTGCTTGCTTGCCGCGTCATGCATGCTCATGATCGTCTCATTTCTATAAAGATAACTTAACATCTTTAAAGATAGCTAAATTATAGCCGCATGGCAATCGGCTAGAGCTGTAATGATGATGCTGAATTCCGGGCATAAAAAAACCGCCTTGATAGGGCGGTTTCGGGTGTCACAGGATGCAGTCACGTCAGAAAATTGTATACTAACCTTGCGTGCTTCGGAAACTGTTGGCGAGAGCCAAGCTTATGGGTACGTGAAGCGGAGCGACGGACCAGCTGAGAGAGCGCTCCCCGGCGGCGAAAGCCGTAGTCGCGCAAGGCGGCTCGCAAGTGGTGGCTGGATCGTTTTTGCTAGGCATTGCTTGCCTCTAAAAGCCATACACGCAATACTGTGTTTAAGAGTAAAC
>JACCDZ010086935.1_pt1 | contig 13721 bp, 14 predicted proteins | sample 7449551 | NCBI WGS metagenome assembly JACCDZ01 (sample SAMN15323452, study PRJNA562643) | freshwater metagenome | isolation source: river surface water | place: USA:Blue River Watershed | collected 2017-08-18
ACGGTTCCTAGACGGTACCTCCATCAAAGGTTCTGCTCCGCAGAACTTTGATGCGCCAAATGCGACGCTTGCGTCGCATGGCTCCCTTAAGCCTCCGGCATCATCTTGTAGCGTAGGTTCTGACAAACGCCCGACATTCAATAGTGGAGAGATTTTAAATTACAATATTTTAGAGGGATATAATCCAAATTTTTCATGCAATAATAAACATATTATCAAAATGTTAATGTTTCCGAGAGAATTAAAAACTCATACGTTTTATATTGACGTTGTTGATTCTGATTGTCCATTGAGTATGAACAAAATATATCCATATTTGAGAACTAACTTTGATGCAATTTATTTATTTAAAAACACAAAGGAATACACCAACATTTTCAATATAAAACACACACATACACCAAAATCTCACTTAATTTGAGTATTTCTCAATTTATCTGCTGTTATAACGGAAGCATCTTCATCTGCCAGTTTAACCGGAATCCATTTGCGCACTTTCGCATTAAATTCACACACCATTTTCACTTCTTTCTCCATATCGAGTACCCACTTACTCTCCCGAACATCCTCGAAATCTTCGTCGTCGTCACTCTCCTCAATCGCATCCAAGTTCTGATTGGCCCGGATTTTGCGGAACACCGTATTCAACAAAACACTCGTCTTGTACGTCTGTATTCCCGCCACGCCACAATATGTGCGTTTGTGTGTTTTATTCTCACAAATCCGGTCGCAAAGATCCGGTGGTCTTTGACAAAATAAGTTGTATATGTCGAACTGCACCGCGGGCTTCACCCAAAATACAGTCGGCTCTTTAAACTGCGGTCGCGAATAATCGCACATGAGTGGGCGTTCGCACACCGGCATAATGGGCATGACTGTTTCTAATACACCAGCTTGGTCCTTTACTAAATTCACATATGGCGCTAATTTATCTCCCGACCTGTATTGTGCATGATGTTCAATGTATCCGGGTTTCTGACAAACGCCCGACCAACCGGGAAGGGATGGTCTTTGACATTCTTGTCTGGATATGTCAGTAATATGTGGTAATCGCATCCAAATGGGAAACACTGAACCCATTTTCTCCACGATTTGCGCCATGCGCGGCAATTTGCGAAAAAACGTCTCTTTCGCCACATTCAATCCGCAATAATAATACACATCTTCAATTAAAAACACGTTGCGACCGGATGTTGTGTGTTCGCACATGGTACCATACATGGCCGTGCCTTTGCTAAACGGCAACATAGTGCATCCTTCTCCCAATGAGAAACGATTCACAATGCTGACTTTTTTCTCTTTATTGAGTTCCATGAAAAATACCGCATCTCCCGATTCATCGTATTGAATCCACACGTAATATTTTTTGCCAATAGAAATACTCACGCGAAAATCATAATTGGCTGGTGCGGCAGTATCGGTGCGTTCGTAAGATGGTTCTATTTTCGGTAAGCGCGAAAGTAGAGCCTGTATTTCAGCTTGTTCTAATTGTTGCATTGTGGAGGGTTTGTTTTTTATTTTATTTATTTTATGGTGCGTTATCTTTATGTTTATTTATAAATCAAAAATATAAATAAAAAGTGATATTTAAGACTATTTTGCAAAGCAAAATAGTCGCATCACCTGGGAGTGAATACGACCAGGTGATTAAAGATTAAACCAATAAACTCAAAAATGCGCCCTTGTATTCCTCCAATCCAATATGTGTCAATTGCACTCCTACATCAATATATACTCTATTCAACTCTCGGTTCATTGTATTCCATCTCTCGCAAAACGTCCAATCTTCCGACATATACATTCCTTCGCAAATGGACGGCTCAAACAGAGCATACGCAAACTCATTCTCTTCCTTCGTTAAAAATCCCGTATTGTCAATATACTTCAACTCAGGACATTTTGCCTGCATTTGTTCAAACACACTGCGTTTAATCATCATGAACCCCGTTGCAGTGTGTCTCACCTCCATCAAATTCTCATTTATAGTCAGCTCATTCGACAACAAATTAATATTGTATCGCAACAGTTTCTGCTTCACTATTTCGATATCCGACATCCGGTCTTTCAATTCCGTCTTATTCTTCTCGTCAATCCACTTTTTGGTAGCATCACCGCCGTCAATCAACAGTCTGTCCCATTCTCGCGATTTGAGTGGGTAAGCTCCGCCAATTACATCTTTGTCTGCCATCAACATATTAAACAAATCAATAGGTGACCAGGAAATGTCCGCGTCAATAAACATGATGTGTGTGGTTTCTTTATCCGACAATGCTTTCGCCACCAAATTATTTCTCGCGCGCGATACCAAACTATCATTGCGACAAAATTCAATCCGAACGGGCAACCCCACCAAATTACATAAATTAATAGTATTTATAAGTGCGTGCGTATAATTCACATATAATTGCGACCCAAACGCGGGCGTCAAAATGGTAAGACTTGGATTGTGTTCCGCAATAAACGCCTTAATTTTCCGTTCAAACTCCTCAAACGTGTTTTGCGAAGTATTTATACGGGCAGTGCCTTCTGGCACAGGAATAGAAGACTCTGGTTCAATAATGTCAAAACGAATATTCTCTGACATGAGGGTTGGGTTAAATATAACAGATATCAATCTGTCATCTTTATTTTATTTTTCAGTGAATACTTTTTATTTTGTATTCACCTGTCACTCCACGTCTGATTGAAGTAACTAATATCATTCACTCACATAAAAGTGAGGAGGGGGTCGTAGGGGCCCCTACGCGGTCTGAGCCTTGATGAAGTGGGGAGAAAGATACTTCTGTAAGTTGAAGTAACTGAGGGGCTCAGTTCCCTCCTTGTAATTAAGAAGGACAGTGAGCTTCTTATCGGGGGTGATAATTCTCTTATTAGTAGCAAGCTGAAGATTGTTCTCCTTAATGTATCTAGTAATCTCCTTACTAACCTCAGTGCGTGCCATCTCAACACCAGCAGACTTGCCTAAGAAAGAGGCAAGAGCATCACTAATCTTGGCGGGCTTAGCAAAACCGGAAGGATTGCGGTTACCAGAGGACTTGCGGGCAGCCTTGGAGTTCTTCTGGGCAATCTTCTGCTCCTTAGCAACAGTCTTCTCTAAAGCCTTGAGGTCAGCCTTAATGGAAGAAAGAACAGCAGTGAGCTGCTGGACCTTGACGGTAAGTTCATTGAACTTGGCAGCAGAAGTGGTATCGACCTTAACCTCAGCAACAGGGGCATCGGTAGAGGCAGCAACAACCGGAGTCTCGGTGGCAACAACGGCGGGAGCAGCAACAACCTTCTCCTTCTTAGCCTTGGGCTCGGCAGCCTTCTTAACAGGCTTATCAGCGGGGGCAGGAGTAGAGGCAACGGGAGCAGAGGCAACGGGAGCGGGAGCAGGAGCAGAGGACTTTTCGTTCTTAGTAGCGCGGACCATGTTTTCTTGGTAATATACACTATAGAGTGTGGGCTCTCTATATTGTTTTTTTACAATTAATAAATTTGGGATTAACTTAAAAACCTTGGCTCGATACATGGTCTGGTGTTTTGCAATTTCATTAAAAAATGGCAAAAATAATTAAATTAAACGCAAACTTTACAATTTCAACTAAATCGCCTAAATAATTTGGCTGGATGGTGGAGTTATTTTTCGATGACCGTCTAAAACAAAAAATAAATATTTATCCAACTTTCGTATTATAACCCATACGCAAATATATTGTCAGCAATCATGCTGTCAGCGACTTCTCCAATATTATTTAATGTCTTGTATTGCGGACAATTAGTGAGTTTGGTTACTAAAATCCATGGTTCTTTCTGTGTATTCCAATAATACACCGAATTGTTACTTTCTTCTGCGCGTATCCTATCTGGAAGTTTATCGTCACTACCATACATTTTGTTGCAATGTGAATACGTAATTTCGTATGAATCATATAAATCACTATGTGGTGCAAGTTTTCGAATAGATTGTATATAAACTCCGCAATCATCCACAGCAATCATTACATCACGCACATCAGATTTCAATACGTTGCATACATAAAATTTGTTCATTGTTTGGTTTGAGTGTTTTTATAACTTTACTGTTGAAATTGTATTATATATTCATAATGTGTCATCATTCTTAAGTCTTTGTGACCTGGTGCGTTTCATGATTGCTTGTGATGTTCGAACCGTTTTATTTTGTGCCGAGCCCACTGTATTTTTACCGGATTTATTGCTTGCGTTGGATTTATTGCTTGCCTTGGTTGGTGTTCGTCGATTAGACAAAGATTCTACTGGTTCTGTGCAAATTAATTCAAATGTGTCCGTAAAATAGTTGCATAATTTCATTATTGGATCATATTTTTCTTTGCAAATATCGTTATATTCTGTGATAAGATGTCCAGTTTCAGTGTGTCGTCTTATGTAATCGGACTTATTTCTGGAATAGGAACAACTTTCCGCATTTTTATTAATATTTTTTATTGCATCATGAAATTCGTCTCGGATTCTTTTATTGTTGGTCAAATGTTGCACTATCTCCAGCCTCGATAACTTACTCGCAACAAATGCTGTTATAAACGCAGCAGCAGGAGCTATCGGCAACAGTGCTGCCGACGCTAATCCAGCTGCAGCTATATTTAATGCTTCCGCCATGTGAGTTACACCTTCTGTTTTTGATATTTTCATAGCAGTTCCTGACATAGTAAGAGCAATCGAATTCATGGTTGTGAGAGAAGTCAAAACAAGTGGATTTATTAACCAAAATGTAGAGTTAGATTTTTTTTCAATCTCCAGTTCTTTTATACTCACTATATTTTGTGTTCGCATGTTGCACAATACGACTGTTTCTTGACGCGCTAAATTTACGGCGGTATCACGGGCCGTGTCAATAGACTCAATGTCTGCTTTATTCCATTTACTTACATCATCAAACAGAAAATTATCCATAGCATGTCTCACACTTTGCACTGCAGAAGACAATTTAGATGCCGAACGAGTTAAATGACGGCTTGGACTTTTTATCATGTATTTTTCGAGGGAAGTGTCACAATTGCCGATGAGTTTTTTCACATTCGCCAATAAATGTTCCAACTTTTCAATCATAATTTTTTTATTATAATGTTTGATGCGATGCATGTTTAATATATGGGCTTTAAGCCGTTCGGAAAAATTATTTCTGCGGCATTTAAAAGTGGAAAATAAACGTCCAATACTAACGTATTTTGCATTATCGCTCTGTGTTGATAAAAACAAATCTATAGCAGAATACATATAATTTTTGAACGAGGGAGTATAAACCGTGTTATCATCAAAATAATATTCAACCCCGCGGAATTCAGTATCTTTATTTATGCTCCTAATCCCATCTATTGTTTGTTCTAATTTATCGTAAAAAGAAAGGGCTGCTTCGTGACGAGGCTCGCCCTCTTCCGTTTTATTTATTTTCATCAATAACTCAAACAATTCGTTTGTGTTTTCCATTATATGTTATTACAATATATTTTTGATAACATGAGAGGGATGGTCTTAACGCCCGACTGCCAAGGAGGGCAGTCTTTGACTAATCATAAATTAATATAAACATTTCGGGAGAGAATATACTATCTCTCTCCCGAATCTATGTCTTTTCATGCTCGCCAAATTGCATCTAAAATGAAACAAATCAAAGCAAAATCCAAACACAATGCTTCGACTATTGAACGAGCAACTATACAAGTTAAACCTCCACCCTTCCGCATCACCCCCGAATACGCCGCCACTGTGTGTTCGGCATCTTATATTGGAAAAAAGGGATATACCATTCCCAAATCGGTTCTCTCTCCCGAAGATTTGGCCGAATTACATAAAGAATTATTTATGCGACCCATGACAAACGGCAAAATAGACCCCAATGAAAGCGGGTTTCCCGTATATCGAGAAAATGATGCCAAAATATATATTCCCCGATTTTACGGTATCTCCCGATATGGTCTGCCACCAAAATCAGATATAGAACCAGGCGACGATATAGACGTGCCGTTTGTAAAAGAGTTGCGCGATTACCAGAACCACATAATAGATGTGTATGTTAAACACGCCGACCGACCAATACACACATTACCACCGGAATATTCGGGAGAGGCCGTATTTGGCGGCGGGGCTATACTGGAAGTACCTTGCGGTCGTGGCAAATGTTTGGCCAAAGACACCGAAATTTTAATGTATGATGGTACTATTCGCATGGTGCAAGACGTGAAAGTGGGGGATTATTTGATGGGCGACGATTGCACACCAAGACGTGTATTAACTTTGGCACGCGGTAGAGAAACAATGTATAAAGTGCGAGATGTGTTGTGGGGAACTTCATATGTCGTGAATGAAAGCCATATTTTATCTTTGAAACGCGCCAATTCGGGAGAGATAGTAGATATTTCCGTGCGCGATTATTTATTGAAGAGCGATAGGTCACTGTTTGGTTATAGAGTGCCAATTGATTATATTGAGCATAATATCAAGGACCCATTGATTCCTGCCATTGAAGCCGGAGACACAGTTGCAACATTAATACAATATGGTTCAATGAACTCAATCCCTGTGAATTATATTGTTTCCTCTCCCGAATATCGCCGTGATTTTTTATTTGGATTCATGAGTTCATGCGGAATCGTTACCAGTCATGAATATAGTTCCGGCATAATATTCAAGCTCAATACACACCAAGTCATCTGGAAACAGATAGCATTTATGGCGCGTTCTATTGGATATGGTGTGTCAGAATCGGGAGATACTCTCATAATCGACACACATCCTGTTACAGACATGTATCCCATCGAAATCGAACAGTTGGCTGAAGACGATTATTACGGGTTTGAAATCGATGGAAATCGCCGGTTCATGTTAGGCGACTGCACCGTCACACACAACACCGTTATGGCGCTCAAAATCATATCTGTGTTGTCGAAAAAAACGCTTATTTTGGTACATAAAGAGTTCTTGATGAATCAATGGATTGAACGTATCGCAGAATTTGTGCCGAGTGCCAAAGTGGGTAAAATACAAGGCCCCATATTCGACGTGGCGGGGAAAGATATTGTGATTGGCATGATTCAGACCCTGTATGATAAAGAATATTCGGGAGAGACATTCAAAGATTTCGGTCTTACTATTATCGACGAAGTGCATCGCATTGGCAGCGAACAGTTCTCCCGAACACTACTTAAAATAATCACTCCGTATATGTTGGGTATTTCCGCTACGGTGGAACGCAAAGATGGGCTTACGAAGGTACTCAACTATTTCATCGGCGACAAAATCTATTCCGAAGAACGCGAGAATGATGACCCGGTGTGTGTGCGCGCCATCGAGTATATTACAAAAGACGCCGAACATATGGAAGTAGAATACGATTTTCGCGGACAAGTGAAACACAGTACTATGTTGTCCAAATTGAGCAATTATACACCCAGAAGTGATTTTCTCTCCCGAATTTTGGTGGATTTAATTGCCGAACATCCGAGAAATCAAATCATGGTGTTGGCGCATCAACGCGCATTATTGACGTATTTGTTTGAAGCCATTCGAAACAAAAACATTGCTGGCGGTTCGGTTGGATATTATGTGGGTGGCATGAAAGAGTCCGCTTTGAAAGAAACCGAGGAAAAACGCATTGTGTTGGCGACGTACGCAATGGCTGCAGAGGCGCTGGATATAAAGTCGCTTTCAACACTGGTGATGGTGACGCCCAAGACGGACATTATACAGTCGGTGGGGCGCATTTTGCGAACGAAACATGAGAATCCGATTGTGGTGGATGTGGTGGATAAACACGATGTGTTTCAGAAACAGTGGTTTCAACGGCGGCGATTTTATAAGAAATGTGGGTATCGCATTCGACAGATCGATAGCGAGAAGTATGCGGGTATGATTTTGGATTGGAAGACGGATAAGACGTGGAGATGGGTACATGAACCGGCAGGGTTCAATGAAAAAGGTGAAAAATCCGAAGATGATTCGGGAGAGGAAGGTGATATTATTAAGGGAAAAGGATGTTTAATTACACTGGATGATTAGTTTATTATTTATGTATAATATAAAATGATACCAGTTATTGTTGCATTTCTTGCGCCAACTGTAAATTCGATCCAATTATTTCCACAATTGTATAAAACATTCAGGACAAAAAGTGTAAAAGATTTATCTTTTTATTCTCTTTTACTTATTTTGACAACAAATATACTTTGGTTATTACATGGATACTTCATATATGACTTATCACTCATAGCTGCAGGCATAATTAGTTTTACAATAAATGTGACTTTATTTATTTTATTTTTGATTTATAAATAAATTGGTGTCAAATGTTTGATAGATGTTGGAGATTTATATAATATTATGAAAAGAATAGTTAAGCATAATATTATAAAAAAATATAATAAAAAATGGTGAAATGTTTGACCGTGAAAGAACCAACTAATATATTGGTGATAGGAATATGTCCAATTGAATACAATTATTTAATCAAAAATAAACCCAAATTTCGTTCATTCCCAATATGGGAAGAATATGAAAATTTTGATGTTTGTCGCGGTACCGAACCAGCAATTTTCACAACACGTGTGAATTCTGGATGCGTGGTTTTTTTAACAGAGAAAGAATTGAAAGATAATATTGAGGCAATTATTGAAGTTGAAGATTTAGATTACAGAGAAAATAATTGGTTTATTTTACGAAATTTCACGGGAGATATCGAATTTAAATTATACGGGAATTTTTTTACAGATGATAATGTGAGAAATTTAATTAGTAGAGAGTTAATCGAATATCCGTATGAATTAGATTTTAACTGTAAGGAATCAGTCAGAGATATATGTAGAGAGAATAAGTTTGAAATAATGAAAATGAATATGATTCTACCAAATAATGCAATAATTGAATTATTTACTGAAGAATACGCTAGTGAATTCACACTCTTGTAACAACCTCTATGATACATCAAAATAATTGCACACTGAATTACGGTTGGAAAACTGTCATAACTCTTTCTATTTAATTCTGTAAATAATTCATGTTGGTTGAAATATACAGTGCAATAAATTGAATTTATTTTTATATTCATTATTTGTAAATACTTCTGTTATTGGGCTGGCACATGTGTATAATAATTTTTCATTTTTTGTCAAGTAAATTATACAGTATTAATAATCCAACCAATCCCACACCGCCTAAATACACTCTCGAGAGAATCTCCATTTCTCTCGTCGAGTTTGTTCTCACACTCGTTGGAACATATTCTATTGGCGCATTTCCATACAAATTATAATACACACTATTTCCACTTGGATAACGGAACCACGGCGCACCATATCCGTGTCCATATCCATATCCATGCCCATGATAATAATGATTATGAGTTGGCATTGACGTGTGATGCACCACATGATGGTGTCCGCTTCCGGACCCAGAACTGCCTTTGCTCGCGTTGGATTCGCCGTCCATAAATTGCATTTTCATGTGTAATATAATATAAGGGTAGGCTTGTATATTATTTTTTTCTCCTTTGCGTGCGTTTATTTTTTCGTCCTCTCCCGAAAAATCTTTTGACTGACTTAAACATACCTGTTTTTTTAGAATCTCTGTTTAATAGACGCAAAGTTTCGGGAGATACATCTTTTGCCTCGGCTAAATAATCATGTTTAGACTTTTGGTTATTATTAGTAGGTTTAATTCCGAGTAATTTCAACGTTTCCGGCGAGACATCCGGAGCTTCATTTAAATAATCATGTTTTTCCGGAGTTGGTGATGCCGAATTTTTTGCGAGAGAATTAGCAGTGAATTGTGGTATAAGTGGTTGAAAATGGTCACGTCCATTGTATTTTATACACACAGTATCTGCTGTATCTTTATGAATAAACTCTTGTGTGATATATCCTTTAGCGTCAGGTACATAACTCAACAATATGATGTTTATTTTAAGTATCTCGGCTAAAGCTACGACATCCATCACCGCAGCCCATTTTAGATTTGTGCAAATATTTTTGGAATGCAATGTTCCATTGGCGTCGTCATTATCATACATCAAATTGAATTTGATTTGCGATTTCAGAGAGTTTTCCGGGTACTCTTTATTTGTGTCGAATTTTTTATAGTATTCACACACTTGTTTTCGCAAGTCGGCGGCATTGTGTGTGGTTAAATACTCCAAAGAATAAAACAAACAGTTACCATCGTCACCCACATCACCCACAATGAATAAATTTTTGAATTTGCCCTTGCTGATTATTTGTTTTGCATTTTTGTGATTGTTTAAATAATTTATGTATTCTTTCACGCGCATATATAAAAAATACATACATAAAAATGGTGTGTTAATTGAAATTAACCAATAAGTTTCATTCGAAAACGCAGGTCTTGATGTCGCAATACCCAATAATCCGGTATTTCCAAATGAAACACGAATTCCAATGGGCATTTTATTGTCTCCCGAAATTCGTGTATCCAAACGCATTCATCTTGGTCGGGGATGTCAAGCATCATGTGATTCAGCATGGTGAATGTATTCATTATTTGTGGCGTTTTAAACAATGGCTCGTGTTCGAACGTGGTTGTATTTACGGCATTTATTTGCAAACACGAGTTTATACACATATCTACTACGTACTCTCCCGAAACGTCGGTGAAAATACACGCAAATCCTTTGATGGGCATCGACACTAAATTGGCATATACGCGATAACATCGTGTAGTTCTGCTCGCAACACCGTTTATGAGGGTGGATTCTAGGCCCTCTATTTTGAAAGTTTTATCAATAATTTCCATGTGTTTATTTTTTTACATTATAATAATGATTATGTCTTTATTTCATTTGCATGTTTTTTATGAAGATTCACTCCTGCAATCATTTATTTTATTTGAAAAGTAGTATGCACCATCTCTTATTTTAATTACGCAAATACCAACGATTTGCAATATTCCAAATGCAAATATTGTGCAATAGTCGGGACCACCTTTCTTTATATTACTCATTTTATATATTACCAAGTTTCAATAACTCTCATAAATTCTTCTTCATCTTCTTCATTTTTCATATTATTAAGTCTTTCTAATAAATTATTAGGATGGTATTTATTTTGTATCTTAGGAAGTCTTACACGTTCCCATAACCACCTACGAAAATGTTGTTTATATTTAAAACACATAATACGAAATCTACATTTTATAAATTGTTTAGTAATAATATTTATTTCATTAAATGAACAATCGTTATAATATATTTTTAGTAAGTCATTATTATCCCAATTCATATATATTAATTCTTTATTTAATTCTGGTAATAATGTTAATTTATTATGACGACACCATACTTTTTCTAATCTTTCATTAAATTTTGGTAAAGAAATTAATTTGTTATCACTACAAGATAAATGTTTTAATTTTTCATTTAATTTTGGTAAATAAGTTAAATTATTAGAAGCACAACATAATTCTTGTAAATTTTTATTTAATTTTGGTAATGAAGTTAAATCATTACTTGAAACATTTAAATTTAATAATTTATTATTTAATTCTGGCAATGTTATTAATCTATTATTATAACAATATAATAATAATAAATTTTCATTTAATTTTGGCAACGATGTTAACTCATTATTATGACAATACAAAAATTCTAATTTTTCATTTAATTGGGGTAAAGATTTTAACTTATTATCACCACAAACTAAATATTTTAAATTTTTATTTAATTTTGGCAAAGAAATTAATTTATTATTATAACACTCTAATTTTTTTAAATTTTCATTTAATTTTGGTAAATAAGTTAAATTATTAGAAGCACAACATAATTCTTGTAAATTTTTAAATCTTGATAAATCTGGTAAATATGTTAAATTTTTACCAGATACATTTAATTCTGTAATATCTTCTGGTAATGAATCTAAATATTTTTCAATATTGAATTCTGTCATTTTTATATTTATAATTATTTATTTTCATTAATCAATTTACATTCAATTTTTCATATTTACCAAGTTTCTATTGCTTCCATAAATTCATCATCGTTTTCATTTTTCATATTACCAGTTCATCACGATTAACATATATAAATACATAAATATTACATATATACATATATACATATGAACGCGGAATCTTGGTATCAATTTGACAGTGATGCATTTTATTACGAAGATGCAACAAAAAATATAAAATATGAATTGCATGCAAGTGGGTTGCGTACAGAAATGATATTCAGTTTTTTTAAATGCAATGATGAATACGAAGAAAGTGACCCATTTGTTTTTGCTCTATATTTAAATGAAACCAATATTATAAATTATAAATCCTGTCGCAAAGTGCAAACAGAAGAAAAGGATGAGTCTGTACTTATTTGTAATTTCCAATTAGAAGATTCAGATAATTTCATGCATATTTTGAACACTGTGAATGCCGAGATGAATTTCTTTGAACAAAATGTGAGAATTATTTCATTCTCTGACGCAGCATCACATACAGTGTATTCGCGTTATTTGCCTTTATTTGAGTGCGAACGAAGGCGATGTGATTCCGAAGATATTCCGACTCATACTCTTTATCCATCAACATCACGAACACGAATTGAATTGAGTGAAGAAATTCAATTGGAATTGCAGAGAATGAATGAAGATGAGTTTTGGTTTGATCCAGATACTGGGGGATTTATGGTTGATCAATATTCGGCTGTTCTTGAATGTATTTTATCGAACGAACTTGTTAAAAATGTGACTCCCTCCACCGTTGATAATTTAATAGTAAGGCAACCTTTATTGAGTCATTTTGATGAAATTACTCAGGAGGAAAGATTCAAAATAATATTGGAACAACAACATAATATATGCGATAAATTATGCGAATTAGTATGTGAGCTATCATCAGATGTATGGAGCTCACATTATGAAAAAGATGGCATTGTGCATTTAAAAAACCATTACGGCGGTAATACACGAGAATATTTTAATATGTGTTTAACCGATTTATTAAGTTTGTACAAGCTATTTTTATTTTGTAAGAAACACGGATTATATATTCACATAACCAAAAATTAAAATATGCGGGCCAACTCTTCAATTTTATGGTGTGTATGAATTTGAATAAAATTGAAAAGATATATTATATTTGATATAAACATCTATATCACCTCCATAACACACTTTAAAAATGGCATCATATCCAAGTTTATTCACTATCTCAAACATAAATTATTCAAATAAAGAGCACTACATATTGGGTCGAGCTAACACTGGACCTTTTGAAAACGATCTATTTCAGTTAAAAATCACGCAGCTGCCTGAATACGACAGAAATCACGAGAATGCTGAGGACTGCATTGTAGTTTCTGACAACAACGGAGGATGTTACAAAATAAACATTGTACTTGGAAATGTTGGAGAAGACGCATATAAAAATTATGAGCCGGAATATTACTCGGATGATTTCGATTGTACTGAATACGATATTCCACATTATGTGTGGGCCATTGTTACTGGAATGATAGTAGCAACAATATAACAATAACAAGGTAAATGTAAGTAAAAATAATCGCGATTATTTTTTTACGTGCATGGTGTTTATTCATCATGTTGCACTGGATGATTGACACAAGCAACAAACATACAGCAACGCAATAGTTTGTAATATAGAGTATTTTTAAAGTCTGGGCGATCGTCACACACTTGGTCGTTAGAATTTGTGTGGGGGGTGTATGCAATACTCATTGGTTGAGTGCGAACAATGTCTGGATGGAT
>JACCDZ011314937.1_pt1 | contig 13721 bp, 14 predicted proteins | sample 7449551 | NCBI WGS metagenome assembly JACCDZ01 (sample SAMN15323452, study PRJNA562643) | freshwater metagenome | isolation source: river surface water | place: USA:Blue River Watershed | collected 2017-08-18
ATCGTCTTGGTTAAGTCGTTTCATACCAAGGAGGCGATTGAGTCAGCGAAGCCTATTTTGGGTAAAGAAACCGTGGTGCTCTCGTTGCAGAACGGCCTGGGACATGAAGACATCTTGGCTGATGTTGTCGGGCAAGAGCGAGTGCTCGCGGGAAAAACCTATGCAGGTGGTGTCTTGATAGGAACCGGGCACATCATTGTTGGCACCAAAGGCAAAGAAACACACATTGGTGAACTCAACGGAGAAGTTTCAGCCCGTGTGACGCGTATTGCGGAAGTGTTTAACAAAGCTGGTTTGTTGACTTACGTGAGCAAAAACATCATGGGCACGATGTGGGACAAGTTATTGGTCAACGTCGCAACTGGCGCTTTGAGCGGTATCACTCGGTTGACCTATGGCGAGCTCTACAAACTGCCTGAAGTCGAAGCATGTGCAATTGCAGCCGTGGCAGAGGCAATGGCTGTTGCAAAAGCCAAGGGCATCAAGTTATCTGTTACTGACCCCAAACAACCCTGGGTTAAAGCAGCAGCAGGGCTGCCCTACGAATTCAAAGCTTCCATGCTTCAAAGCTTAGAAAAAGGATCAATCACAGAGATTGATTTTGTTAACGGCGCAGTCGTTCGCTGGGGCGCTCAACTTGGCGTTCCCACACCTGTTAATCAAACGCTCGTTGCTTGCTTGAAAGGTATTGAGCGTGGTTTATTTCCAGTTTTAGAGATGAAAGAAGCAGCATGACCTATACCAACAAAGCCTATGTGGAACATGTCGCCATTCGGGTCAAAGACATCCACTGGCATATCAAGTTTTTCTATGAGGTCCTAGGTATGGATGTCAGAGAGATTGATGGGCCAACTGACAACCCACGCCAATATTGGACGTTGGGAGGTTTGCAATTTATGGCTACTACTGATTTTGAAGCGCCTCCCTCGAATGATTCGGGTTGGTTAGGTCACCTCGGTGTGATGGTGGATGACCTTGATGCAGCAATTGAAGAAGCAAAAAAATGGGGTGTCACGCAATTGCCCCAAGGACGTAATTGGCTCCAGTTGCCAGACGGCTTAGCTGTTGAGCTGATTCAAGCGGCACCAGGCACCGTATCACAAGCACTTTCTGTTAACCCACGCGCGAAATAAAGATCATGAAACTTACCCCACCCGTCATTCATTTCAATACACCTGAGAGATATTGGGATGACGCGAAAGAAGGCGATGTTTGCATCAGCCCTAGCTATGAAGTGACAGAGGAACGCATCAACGCGTATGCTGTTTTAACTGGCGATTACACGCCTGTTCATATCGATGAAGATTACGCAAAGACCACACCTTTTGGCACGCGCGTAGCCCACGGATTATTGGGACTCTCGATTGCTGATGGTTTGAAGACTCAAAGCGAATATCGCTTCCTGCCAGGGATGTCTCTGGGGTGGACATGGGATTTTTTGCTGCCAATCAAGATCAACGACGTCTTGCACGTCAAGTTTTCTGTGACGGGACTGCGCGCCAGTAAAAGCCGACCCGGTTGGGGCATTGTGATCTTGCCTTCTGAGTTGATCAATCAACATGGACAAGTGGTCCACAAAGGTGAACACCGTCTCATGATTCCACGTCGCCCAGGAGCCTTCTAATGCAAGATTTACCACTCAAGGGCATTCGAGTTATCGATTACAGCCATTTCCTAGCAGGTCCATATGTCGGACGTTGTCTTTCGGCTATGGGGGCTGAGGTCATCAAGGTTGAGCGTCCTGGCTCTGGAGACGCAGGTCGGCAACACGCGCATGTGCTTGACGATCAACAAAGTGGCTACTTTCTCCAATTGAATATGGGGAAGGAGGGTGTGAGTGTCAACATGAGAGACCCGCGCGGAAAAGAGTTCATGCAAAAGCTGTGTGACAGCGCGGATGTGTTTATTGAGAACTACCGTCCTGGCGCACTTGAAAAATTAGGACTCGGCTACAAAGAGTTGTCAGAGCGAAATCCAAAACTGGTGTACTGCTCAATCTCTGCATACGGTCATACAGGCCCCGACTCACATCGCGCGGGCTTTGGACTGATCGCAGAAGCAAAAAGCGGGATCATGCAAATGATAGGTACACCAGGCGAAGCGCCACCGTTATTGCGTATTTCATTAGGCGACATGTACACAGGCATCCACGCTGTGGCAGCCATCAATGCAGCGCTTTTAGGGCGCGTGAACTCGGGTAAAGGTCAGCACATTGACATGGCGCTTTACGACACATTGGTCTCAATGCACGAATATGCCGTTCAGTGCTACACCTTGTCAGGTGAGACGGTATTGCCCGTGCAAACTGGGCACGATATGCCCACCTCAACTTTGTATGGCGTATTCCGTGCCAAAGACGGTGATTTAGTCATCGCAGCACAAGTGGATGATGCTTGGATTCGTTTTGCTCAATTGATTGAGGCACATGGAGGCCCCGCAGGCTTCGGAGAGGATGCAAGATTTCACAGTTTGAATGGTCGAAATCAAGGTCGATTAGAAATCCTAAGTGTGGTGAAACCTTGGGTTGCATCGCGCACTGTGGCCGATGTGTTGGCTTTGCTGGATGGCATCGACATTCCAAGCGCCAAAGTACAGCGGATTGATGAGGTCGTCAACGACCCGCAAATTCAAGCGCGGGGAATGATCTTGGAGCAAGAGCATCCTAAATTTGGCAAGTTGCGTTTCCCCAACCTTCCATTCCGTTTCTCTGAGTGCGATACCAATGAGCCCATGAAGAAGGTAGCGCCTGATATGGGACAACACAACGTCGAGGTTGCGCAGAAGTTGGGATATTCGAAAGAGCAAATCCTAGCGATGCAATCCGATGGCGTTTTGTTCTCTAAGTGAGTGAGATAGCAATGACTGACAAATATGCAGTAATTGGCAATCCCATCGACTTTTCTAAGTCGCCGTTTATTCACATGAGCTTTGCGAGCAGTACGCATCAGGACATTGAGTACACCAAAATCTTAGGACCATTGGGTGGTTTTAAGGAAACGGTTGATCAGTTCAGAAGGAATGGCGGCAAGGGTATCAACATCACAGCCCCATTTAAGTTGGACGCATTTCAATATGCAACCAAGCGTTCGCCAGCTGCTGAACTTGCGGGGGCTGCAAATGCGCTATCTTTTTCCGGCGATGAAGTCATTGCCGAGAATTTTGATGGGGTCGGACTTGTTCGCGATGTCGTTCATAACCTCAAGCATCAGCTCAAGAACAAAAGAGTTTTGTTGCTTGGCGCTGGTGGTGCCGCACGAGGCGCATTACTTCCGTTTTTGTCTGAGGCACCAGAATTATTGGTCATCGCCAATCGCACACTGTCTAAAGCGCAAGAACTAAAGAGTATTGCTGAGAAAAATAAAGCGCAACAAACCAATGTCAGTGCTTTGTCGTTTTCAGAACTTGCAGGTATGCAATTTGATGTCATTTTTAATGCCACCTCAGCCAGTTTGAGGAACGAATTACCAGCCATACCCGCCACAGTATTTGGAGCTGAATCCCTGGCATATGAGTTGGCATACGCCAAGGGATTAACCCCATTTTTGCGACTAGCGCAAAACGCTGGTGTGCGTCATCTAGCAGATGGCGTCGGCATGTTGGCGGAGCAAGCTGCGGAAGCGTTTGCGTGGTGGCGGGGGGTGCGCCCTGACACTGCTGAAGTCATTCGAGAGCTCACAGTTCCTTTGAATTGAAAGCCTTGAGTCAAAGTGGTTAGTAAATCTTTAACAGCCTAAAGGAGACAAAATGAAAAAATCAATTCGCATTGCAGCAGCTGCCTTAGCACTCGTAGGTGCTCATGTCAGCGGTATCGCACAACCTATTCCAATTTTTGGCATTGTTGAGCTTTCTGGTTCTGGCACAACCGCTGGTACAAATTACGACAACGGCGTGAAGTTGGCGGTCGCCGAGATTAACGCTGCTGGTGGAATTTTGGGGCGCAAGATCAACTACACATCTTGGGATACACAAACCCAACCCGGTGTATCAAAGGCCCTTGCTTCTAAAGCCATTGATCAAGGTGCGCCTCTAGTCATGGGGCCTGTGTATTCGGGATCAATCTTAGTCAGTATGGCTGAAACTCGGCGCGCAGAAATTCCAAACATGATTGGCGGAGAAGCTGCGGCCATTACTCAACAAGGTAATCCATACGTATTCCGAGCTTCTTTCACACAAGCATCCGCGATGCCCAAAGTCGTTCGCTACATCAAAGAAAGCGTAAAGGCCAAAACAATTGCCATTATTTATGTCAACAATGACTTTGGCAAAGGTGGCAGAGACATGGTGCTCAAAGGCTTTGAGGCAGCAAATATCAAGGTTGTTGCCGACATTTCTACAGACGTGGGACAAGTCGATTTCTCTAGCGCAGTGATCAAAGCAAAGCAATCTGGTGCAGATGCTTTATTTGCATACTCCAACGAAGAAGAGTCTGCGCGCTTGCTCAAAGAGTTGAAGAAGCAGGGGTATGACAAACCTGTGATTGGTGAGACAACTTTGGCGAATGACAAAGTGATTGAGTTGGCAGGTGATGCAGCTAATGGCGTAGTCGCTCACGTTGGATTGACGCCTGATGCGCCAAACCCACCGGTACAAGCGTTTGCTAAGCGTTACTTTGCTGAATACAAGAGTAAGGCTGATCACAATGCAATGAAGGGCTACACCAGTATGCATGCAGCTAAAGCAATTTTTGACAAGGTTGGAAAAATTGACCCTAAAGCATTTGCAGTTGCAATGCACGGTGCAAGCATTTCCGTGAAGGACTATCCAGGTGTGTTGTTTGACGTCAAGTATGACGACAAAGGCGACTTGGACCGTGAAAGCTTCATCGTAAAAGTTGTCAATGGGAAGCCTCAAGTTGTTGAAATCTTGAAGCCTGCTAAGTAATTTCTATGAAGAAGTTCGACTCTGGCTTCCAGTACTGCACGGTTGAGCGACGTGATCACATCCTGACGATCACGCTCAATCGTCCTGAAGTGCTGAATGCCATGAATCCAGAAGCTCATTTCGAGTTGGATGAGGTATTTGACTTGTATGCATCTGATCCAGAGATGCGGGTCGCAATCATCACTGGAGCTGGAGATCGAGCTTTCTGCGTTGGAACAGATTTGAAGGAGTTGTCACGAACCAATAACCATCGAAAACCGCCTGGTGGATTTTGTGGAATCACAACTAGGTTTGACTTATACAAACCCGTCATTGCTGCTGTTAACGGATTGTGTTTGGGTGGTGGCGCCGAGATCGTGGCAGCTTGCGATTTAGCGATTGCTTCAGACAACGCGGAATTCGGTTTGGTTGAGCCAAGGGTTGGTCTTGCTGCATTAGGCGGTGGAGCTTTGCAAAGGTTAGCTCGTGAAATGCCAATGAAGGACGCCATGATGATGATACTGGCCGGCAAGCGTATATCTGCCCAAGAAGCCTTGCGCATCAGCTTTATTAATCAGGTTGTTCATCAATCTGATTTGATGTCATCAGCTAGGGCGCTAGCGATGGAGATTTTGAAGTGTGCGCCCTTAGCAGTGCAAGCATCTAAACAAGTAATGCGACAAAGCCTATCAACCCCGGACTTAAAAAAGACAATGAAAACTCGGTACGAATTAGCTGAGGTGATGCTTAAAAGTCAGGATGCAATAGAAGGCCCGTTAGCTTTTGCAGAAAAAAGAACTCCAAAATGGACTGGGCATTAAAAATGAACAATAACCAAGTTGTTCGTAAAACAAGAATTGCGATTGCAGGCGTTGGAGCAATTGGTATCGCTCATATCGCGGCAATGAAAGCTAGTCGTGATTCGGTACTTTGTGCGATTGTTGACCCATCACAGGGGGCGGTTTCTATCGCTACGAAAGAATGTGTTCCGTTATATAAATCTTTGGTAGAGCTTCTCGCGATAGAAAAACCCGACGGAATTATTTTGGCAACTCCAAACGTCTTTCATGTTCAACAAGCACTTGAATGTATGAAAGCTGGTGTACCAGTGCTGTTGGAGAAGCCTATTGCGACGACTGTCAATGAAGCACTCGTATTAGTTAAAGAGGTTGAAACCTCTGGTTCTAAATTGCTTATTGGGCACCATCGTGCTCACAGTCCAATTATGGAAAAAGCGAAGAAGGTCATTGATTCTGGAAAGCTAGGGAAGTTAGTCGCTGTCACTGGAAGTGCAACATTTATGAAGCCTTCTCAATACTTTGAAGAAGGACCTTGGCGTCGAGAGATTGGTGGGGGGCCGGTTCTCATCAACATGATTCATGAAGTCCATAACTTACGTATTCTGTGTGGAGACATTGTTGCTGTGCAGGCATTTAAGTCCAATGCCACTAGAGGGTTCGCTGTAGAAGATACCGTTGCAATTAATTTGCGTTTCTCAAATGGTGTATTGGGTAGTTTTATGTTGTCAGATACAGCTGCATCAGCGCGTAGCTGGGAGCAAACTAGCCAGGAAAACAAGGCGTATGCGAGCTACAACGACGAAGACTGTTATGTGGTTATGGGGACAAACGGAAGTTTGTCAATCCCAACGATGCGCCTTAAAACCTATCCAAGTGATGAAGATCGTTCGTGGTGGAAGCCCTTTGAAATTGATGTCGTGCCAATGATTCGTGAAGATCCCCTAGTCCGGCAACTGGATCATTTTTGTGAGGTGATTCATGGTGATGCCACTCCCTTAGTGACTGCACGTGATGGAGTTAGTAACTTACTGGTGACAGAAGCTATTTCGAAAGCAGCTGAAAGTGGCTGCTTGATTGAACTTGAAGAAATCACTGCAAACAAATTAGCAGCATTTTCTAAATCATTAAAAAATGAAGAAGCAGTTCTTTAGATAGATTCTTTGGCTGACATTTTTACGGGTACGCGAAATGTCAGTTTTTCAAGTGCGTACGACCAAATTGAAATTCAGGAGACAAAAATGAAACGTGTATTTTTAAAGTCTTTGATTGCAACAGTTGCATTGGCTGCGATGGGTGTAGCTTCAGCGCAAGAAAAAACGATCAAATTCGCAAATCAGAACGTTGCGGGTCACCCCATCGTTCAAGGAATGGAAAAATTCAAAGAGATCGTAGAGAAAAACTCCGGCGGAAAAATTAAAGTCAACCTATTTCCAGGTGGTACTTTGGGCAGCGATCAAGCGAACGTCTCAGCCATTCAAGGCGGCACATTAGAAATGGCGTCGATGAATTCGGGCATCTTTGCTAGCCAAGTCAAAGATTTTGCGGTTTTTGATTTCCCCTTCATGTTTGCCAGCGGCAAAGAGGCAGACACTGTAGTGGACGGTGCGTTCGGCAAGAAAATGCACGCCAAACTAGAGGAAAAAGGACTGATCGGTCTGGCCTACTACGAACTGGGTTTCCGTAACTTGACCAACGGCAAGCGTGCGATCAACACGGTGTCTGACATTGAAGGCTTGAAGTTGCGCGTGATTCCCAATCCAATTAACGTGGACTGGGTGAAAGCACTGGGTGCTAACCCCACGCCACTGCCTTGGCCAGAGGTTTATGCAGCTTTGGAGCAGGGTGCTGTTGACGGTCAAGAAAACCCAGTTGCAACGATTAACGGCGCAAAGTTGTATGAAGTGCAAAAACACTTGGCGCTGACAGCTCACCAATACAACCCTCAGTCTGTCGTGATCAGTAAAAAGTTCTGGGATACCTTGAACGCTGCTGAAAAGAAAATTGTTTCTGATGCTGCAACAGAGTCTGCTAAGTTTCAACGCACAACGGCCCGTACTTTGGAAGCCAGTTTGCTAGAAAACCTGAAGAAGAATGGCATGCAAGTGACGACCTTGCCTGCACCTGAAATGGCTATCCTTCGTGACAAGATGAAGCCTGTGATTGCTAAGCATGGCGAACCCATTGCCGCAACAGTTACTGAACTGCAAGGTGAACTCGCAAAACTACGTAAATAATGTCATGAGTAGGGTGAAGGGTTAACGCTTTTCACCCTGGAGGTTAGTCAGATTTTTGCGCCGTGTCTCCGGCGCTTTTTTTGGGAAAAATTCGCAAGAGATAAAAATCAGTTATTCCGGGGTGGTAATTTTTCTTGCACAGGTTTGCCACCTGAAGCTTTACCAGTGATGGGCGGAGGTGGAAGTCTGTTTTCACCGGGTTCAATGACAAAGGTGTAGTCAAGAGAGTACCAATGACCTTTGATGTTTGGATTAGGTGCTTGCTCTGTTTTATGCAGAACATATTCACCTATCAGTGCTTTTGTAACTGCGAATTGAACATCAGTCTCTAAGAATGGATCATCGCTGGAGTAGACCTGTGAAAATTGAGTCTTGTATCCGGGCTTGTTGATCATGAAATGAATGTGTGCTGGGCGCATGTTGTGTCGACTTTGCGCTCGCAGTAGTGCACCCACTGGCCCACTCAAAGGGATGGGATACCCGGCAGGCTTAACGCTTTCAAAAGCTAGATGTCCACTACTGTCAGTTATGAACTTTCCTCGCAAATTCATATCTGCTTGGTCAGGGTCTTGGTTTTCATAAAAACCATCTGCTGATGTATGCCACACATCTACTTCAGCATCTGCCACTGGATTTCCGTTCTGGTCATGCACCCATGCATTTACAAAAATTGGAATGCCATTGGTGGGCGAACGAACAATTGAATCACCTGATTTCATAAGCGGTGAGTCTTTGCGCCAGAAGGGCCCCATGAGGTTTGCTGTAGTCTCAGTTTGACCTTTATCTCCGTTATTCAGTAAGCAGATCAATGAAGAAAGACCGAGTGATCCGCAAGCCAGAACTACTTCATTGTGGGATGTTGTTGTAAGTTGTCCGAGTTTGGCCACGATTGCACAAGCTTGATGAAATTCAGCCTCTGTTAGCTTGGCGTCACGCGCAAATCCATGAAGATGCGTTACGGCAGCCTTCATGATTGTTTTGAATCTTTCATCGGTTGCATGCTCTAACTCAGCAAGTACTGCTGTTGTTACATCATTCTGATTTTTAATGATCACGGTTGTCTCCTGAAAATCTAAATTTTTTGGTCAGCAATTGCTTTTGCAATGTTCTTAGTCGTACGTTCAATATGTTGAGCTAATAAGACGCATGCAAGGTCAGCGTTTCGCTCAATAGTTGCGTCAAGAATTAGTTTGTGTTCTCCCTTGACGTCTCTATCAAAAGGATTTTTCGCAAGGAAAATTCGTCTATATCTATCGTTTTGGTCATGAAGTGATTCGCAATAAGACAGAAGTTGCGGCATCCCACATGCACTTAGCAATGTGAAATGAAAACTGTGATGAGCAAGTTCCCACTTGGTTAACTCTTCAACAGGCATGCCATCCCATCTCTTTACAAGTGATAGGTTCTCAAGCGCTACTTGAACGCTATGAATCCAAGTCTCACTTCCCTTTGATATAGCCTCTCTGAGGGCTAATGTTTCAAGATGAACTCGTAGCTTTGCAATCTCTTGAAGGTTATCTTCGGAAATTGGAGCTACTCGATATCCGCGCTGGTCTTCGATCAGTACCAATCCTTCTGATCCAAGTCGAGAAAGGGCTTCACGAAGAGGTCCACGGCTTTGAGTGATTCCTAGTTTTTGCCTCAAAGCTTCAAGTCGCAGTTTTGAGCCTGGAGGTAACTCTCCACAAAGAATTGCGTGTCTGATTCTTTTAACAACCTCAGTTGAAAGAGTGTTTGAAGAATCTATCGCCTCAGTTGCTTCTGTTGTCGTTTCGTTCATAGCTTTATTTGCTTCATGTCATTATTTTGTCGACAAAAAATAAATTATTTCTAAGTGTAAACCCGTTAAATGCTCAAAAAAAGTTGATTTCGTCTAAAAATGTCGACAATAATTGCAATAAGAGATCAGTGCAATCTGTTGCAGTCTGAATTTTTTCGTATCAAAACCCTTAAGGATGACATTAAATGTTGAATGCAAAAGAGCGCCAAGACGCCGTCGAGCGGTTGTTAAAAGCAGAGAAAGAGCGTAAGCAGGCCACCTTGCTCTCTGATAGCTATCCGCACATAGAAATTGAAGACTCGTATGCCATTTCAACCGCTGTAGCTCAACACAAAATTAAAGAAGGAGCTAAGTTAATTGGGCACAAAGTAGGCTTGACATCGAAGGCTATGCAGGCATCCTCAAAGATTGATGAGCCTGATTACGGTCATTTGTTAGATTCAATGTTGATTGCAGAGGGAGCAAAAGTTCCGCATTCAAATTTTTGCCTTCCACGCGTTGAAGTCGAGCTTGCATTTGTGTTGGGTCAACCGCTCAAAGGTCCTGGCGTTGGCTTAGTTGATGTCCTTCGAGCGACAGAGTACGTTGTTCCTGCTCTTGAAATTGTTGATGCTCGACTTGTTGATCAGCGAAAAATATTCGACACAGTTGCAGATAACGGCGCAGCTGCTGGTTTAGTACTTGGAGGTCGACCTATTCGTCCCATGGATGTTGACCTGCGATGGGTGAGTGCCCTGATGTATCGCAACTCTGACATCGAGGAAACAGGCGTTGCTGCCGGTGTACTCGGCCATCCTGCATTAGGTGTAGCTTGGTTAGCAAATAAATTAGGTCAACACGGTGTTGGTCTTGATGCTGGACACATCATCCTCTCAGGTTCATTTACAAGAGTCGTGTTTGCAAAAAAGGGGGACACACTGTTTGGTGATTTCGGTCCATTGGGTAGTGTGAGTGTTCAATTTGTCTAAGTGTTTCAAATGAACATTAAAAAAAATCAATTCAAACAGGCGATTAAGTCTGGTCGGCATCAAAAAGGTTTATGGACAACTCTTGCTAATACTTATTCAACTGAGGCAGTTGCTGGTGCTGGCTTTGATTGGTTGCTCATAGATATGGAGCATTCCCCGAATGATCTGAACTCAGTATTGCTTCAATTACAGACCATCGCAGCGTATCCAGTCACTTCAGTTGTTAGGCCTATTTGGAATGACCCCTTAGAGATCAAACGGTTACTTGACATTGGTGTTCAAACATTTTTGATCCCATATGTGCAAAACGCGGCTGAAGCTGAGGCTGCCGTTAAATCTGTTCGATACCCTCCACGAGGAATTCGTGGAGTCAGTGCATTGACTAGAGCAACTAGTTTTGGGCGAATAGTTGACTACATGAAGTCTTGCGAAGATGAAATTTGTGTACTTGTTCAAGTTGAAACACCAGAGGCACTCAATCAGATTGAATCCATTGGCGCAATTGAAGGTGTAGATGGAATCTTTATTGGGCCAGGGGACTTGTCAGCAAGCATGGGTTATCCAGGTCAACTAAAACACCCACACGTTTTGAATGCTATTGAGGATGGCATCAAGAGAATTATCAAGACAGGTAAAGCGCCAGGAATATTGACTGGTGACAAAGAATTGGCTCATCGGTTCATTGAGCAAGGTTCCTTGTTCACTGCCGTTGGTGTTGATGCAGGGTTGCTCGCGAGAGCCGCAGATAGCTTGGCAAAAGAGTTCTAAATTCAATAATCAGGAGACATCATGAAAAAACACTCGAAACTTCTCAAGTTTGCAATTGCCTCATTGGGTGCATTGACACTTTCCAACGCCTCACTCGCTCAAGAAGTGACGCTCAAGTTGCATCACTTTTTGCCCGCATCTTCTTACGCTCAAACTTTGTTTATTCAACCATGGTGTGACCGTATCGCCAAAGAGTCGAACAACAAAATGAAGTGTCAAATTTATCCATCGATGCAACTCGGTGGTTCGCCTCCCCAATTGTTTGAACAGGCTCGTGATGGTGTTGCAGATGTGGTTTGGACATTGCCTGGTTACACAGCCGGTCGATTCCCATCGGTTGAAGTCTTTGAGTTGCCTTTCATGACGCAAACCCCTGAAGCTTCAAGCAAGGCGCTATGGGACTTTGTTGACCAGTTTGCAAAATCTGAATTTAAAGATGTCAAACCTCTGGCATTTCACGTTCACGGCGGCGGGATTTTTCACATGACCAATAAGCCTATTAGGACGGCTGCTGACTTAAAGGGCTTAAAGGTTCGCGCACCAACTCGCATGACGAATAAGTTCATTGCCCTTTTGGGGGCTACACCGGTAAGCATGCCCGTCCCTCAAGTCGGTGATGCCTTATCAAAGGGCGTAATCGATGGCGCTGTCGTGCCTTACGAAGTCGTTCCAGCTGTGAAGATACAAGAGTTGGTAAAGTTCCACTCCGAAACTGATCCTGCTGAAGCGGCTCTTTACACGGCTACTTTTGTCTTGGCAATGAATCAAGCCAAGTACGACTCTTTGTCACCCGAGTTAAAGAAAGTCATTGATCGCAACAGTGGTCAATCGCTATCTGGAATGGCTGGTAAAGCATTCTCGGCCGCTGATGTGGAGGGGAAAAAGACTGTCGTTAAAAATACTATCAACGTAATCCCGAAATCTGAATTAGAGAATTGGAAAAAATTATCCCTACCTTTAGCGGATGCTTGGGTTGCTGATATGAACGCTAAGGGGCAAAACGGGAAGCAAATGCTTGATAGCGCAAAAGCCCTGATTACAAAGCATGCTGAGGCTAAGTAATTGAAGTTATATACAAGCGTCACTAATTACTAGTGACGCTTGTTTGATCTTGGTTACTAGGAATTGAGATATTCAATTAGCTGATTTCTAAGCTCCAATAGTTGTCCGCTGAACAAGTGGTCGGAGCCAGTTAAAACGCAAACAGGCTTTTTGGTTGGCCTAGCCCATTCGAAAATACTAGAGAGAGGTATCTGCTGATCTAACTCGCCATGTATGACTAGGGCATTAGGAATGTCTTGAGGTGGAGCATAGACTCTGCCAGTTTGAACTTTTCCGTTTGGCATTGCCATTAAACACAGTTTGTGAATGTGAAGTCCCATTTCTACTAATCTCTTTGCAGCCTTTGCTTGAACAAATGCGCCAAAGGATATGCCTACAAGGGATAAGCTCAATACGTTAAATTCTGTTTGAAGATGTTGAGCAAGCAGCACTAAATCGTCTGTTTCTCCATTACCGTGATCATGTGAACCTGTCGAATTTCCTACTCCTCTAAAGTTCAATCGAACAGCAATCCATCCGTCATTCACTAATTCTTTTGCTAGGAAGCTTGGAACCTTATGCTCAGCAGATCCACCCAGTAGTGGATGTGGATGAGCAATCAAGACAACCCCTTTGGGTGATTGGCTTTGGGGCCTATCAAGATAAAACTCAATTTCACCTTGTATCCCAGGAATGTGCATTTTTTTATCGCCAATCATTTCTTGTTAATTGAAAATTTATTCTTGAATATATTAATCAAAATTTCATTTGAAATCTTTTAGTTTTGCCAAACTCCGTAGCCCAACATCTGCAACCTGATGGCTAGGTCAACTTCCACTTCCACTTAAGTGAAGTCTTTGACACAAGTGGTTCCCATTCATCAGTCCTACTAAACTTCTACCGTGTGCACGAACTTCACGCCAACCAAAAAGAGTCAATGGGTCAAAGATAAGCTTGGAGTCGAGCTACCAGCGGATTACCCAGCGGAGTCGTACCCAGGGTTTGCTGCGCCCTTGGTTGTAAAGAGCCACCAGTCTGATCGAGTCGCCTGTGGCTTGGCTAAGTTCGGAATGATCCCATCATGGGCTAAAGACGAGAAAATTGCACGTCATACCTACAACGCCAGGAGTGAGACTGCATCGGAGAAGCTAAGTTACCGAACTGCATGGCGTCAACGTCAATACGGCCTCGTCTTGGTCGATAACTTCTACGAGCCAAGTTACGAGTCGGGTAGAGCGGTGCGTTGGAAGATTGAGTTAGCTTCGGGTGA
>JACCDZ011806866.1_pt1 | contig 13721 bp, 7 predicted proteins | sample 7449551 | NCBI WGS metagenome assembly JACCDZ01 (sample SAMN15323452, study PRJNA562643) | freshwater metagenome | isolation source: river surface water | place: USA:Blue River Watershed | collected 2017-08-18
AAGCCACAGTTTTCTCTGGCTTGGCTGTGGTGATACAACGCCATGACACATCCTCCAACCTGTCTTAAAAGTAAATAAAAATTTATAAAAAGTGAATTAATATTCTTGTTATTCTAGTTTTTACGTGTGAAAGAAAATAACGGCATTACTTTCAAGGGTCAATGGTTGTTAGAGCTTTTATTCTATTTTTATTTGGACGTCTGTGCGTATAGACTCTACACAGGTATACCGATTTTTAGCAAAAAATGCAAGCCGACTTTTGGTGAAAATCCCAGCGCTTGTCGCAATAGATTTTGGCAGATATTTCGTAATTAAATTACAGAAATAGCTTGTTTTGTGGGTTTTAGGCAGAAAAAAAGCTGCAAAAGCAGCTTTTTTTGTTGGAAGAGCAAAAATGCTATGCGTTATTTATGCGCGATATCCGCCAGTGATCCCTTTGGCCGTAACCGCAACCGCATCGTGGGCGTGCAAGGATTCATAGTGGTTCACTCGTAACCAAAAGTCGTCAAATTCACTGAGTTGGTTAAGTGCGTGTTTTAAACGACGGGCAGCATCTTCGCAGAACATCAGGTTTTGACCGTTTAAGCGAGCAAACTCTTGTTCGTCAGCGCGTTTAACCGCTGCTTGTACTGGTGTTTTCAACGCATCTTCAATTGCATCAATTAATGCAATGATCGGGAACTCAACCAGCTTGCTATTTAATTTCACTTTGACTTCAGCAACTGAACGTTGGCTATGCGGCGTTGCCACGATACCTTGGGTTGTGCCTAACCAATCAATCACAACTTCGCGGCTGATTTGTTGTTGGCCTGAAAACTTCGCGACAAAGGCTTCTTGAATAAGCTGGCGCGCTAACGCAGCTGAACAAGGGCAAGTGGATGAATATGGCACTTTTAGTGTGAGCTCAACGTGCAACTGACCCGCCAATACTTGACCGGTGATAGTCACAGGGTAAGCCTTCCAGCCTTGTTTTTCGGTAATTAAAGCCTTGCGGCGTAAGTGCAATTCAAAATCGAATTTTACAAAAGCTTGATCACTTAAATCTTCATGGCTGGTAATAAAACCGTCCAACAAATTGCATAAAGTGGCATGGCTTAATGTCGACTCGGTCGACAGCTCATCCAACAATAAATACAAGCGGGACATGTGAATGCCCTTTGCTTTCGGATCTTTGAGATTTACAAAAGCCTCTACGCTGGCGCTGACTTGACGCGGCGCTTCTGAGGCCAGCGCCAACATCAGTGGCACTTCAATATTGCTCATACCAACCCAGTCTAAAGTGCCTTCAGTTGTGGCGCTTGAATGGTTGGCTATATCTGGCATCGCTGTCGGCATGAAATCTCCAGGTTCCGTCGATTACTACTACATCAGCAGGCTTATCGCTGAAAAAGGGCGGCATTTTAACTCATTACGCCAATTTGTCTTATGAAAAATTTGCGTGAGACCAATCCATTTTTTCGAGCAATCAAGCCTGCGAGTGATTCTGACCGTCTGATATGGCGCTTTGAATCGAATTATTCAATAGCAAAAACCAGCGGTAGGTAAAATACCTGATTAAATCACTCAAGTATTTTACGCTTTCTAATTACGCGCTGACAAGAGCAGTGGATCAATCGAACGTGGTCTGGACCTATTTTTATGCAATTGCAATAGATTTAAATTAGAAACATTACATTGACGATATTTCGCCAGCACGTTAACTAGGGTAAAATCCACAGCAGAAGAATGCTTGAACGTCTTTATTAACAAGGCGTCTAGCGCTTATTGCGAAAATACATTCTGTGAAACCACAACTTAAAGACAATTATTTGCGGGAGTAGGTCGCACTTCAGTGATTTGGGGTTTATAAAATCTATTTATAAACAATCAATTGCAATTGAGTGCTGGCTTGATTTTCGTTCAAGGATTATCTCTAATTGGCAAAGAAGTCAATACCAGTTAATCTATCGCAAATTTTGTCGTAGTTAAATGACTACGGTTGTGGCCATGTAGGATATAACGATAAGAAGCCCCTATGAAATTAGCCAAATCGCGCTGGTCTTTACTGGCAATTGTTGCACTGTCGTTTTCTGCCAGTGCAGCACCAGCAAAAAAAATGCCGTCTCATTCGATGATGTTAATCGGAGGCGGGGTTGATGTATGTAGTACTTCACAACAGTCTTCTTGTCAGGCTAACGTTGAATGGCCATCAAGTTTCCGCAAAGGCACATTACATCAGTTAGATGACCGTTATATTGAGTTAATTGCTCAAGATGAAATTTGGAAAGGTGGCCGCGAGCAAGTCGGTAGCCAAGTACAAGCGATGCTGAAATTCTTAAAGCCGAAATTAGCCGATAAGACAGTCAGCGAACGTGAATTAACCAGACTTTGGCGCAGCAGCGATGTTGAAGCCGAAGGCGTATGGGTATCTGGGCGTGAACTTTACACTGCACTCACTGAAGGCGAAAAGAACTTAATCCTTGACCAATTGGAAGTGCTACAAGCCCAATCCAACGGCAAGCGCATTGAGGAGTTCGTTAATTTCAACGCAACCCAGAACGAGTATTCAAAGCAGTTGTACCAACAGTTTGTCGCGTTGGCTGCTGAAGTTACGAAAAAGCCCAAGCCAACGGTGTTGGTTGTAACTGCTTCGGGTCGTGATCCTTATGCGTCTGTCGATTTCTACTTAGATTTATTTAAACAAATTGGTGCTGAGCCAATTTGGTTCCCGGTGAACTCGGCCTATCAGGCTGCGCAAAATCAGGCCGACCCAGCGGCGGCTTGTGCTGATTTCTTAAATATTTTGCGAAAAGAGCAAGGCACCTATCAGCGTGGTCGGATTTATCCAGATCTCATTCTGAAGCAAAAAGAATTTTGTAGTGCTGGGCATAAGTCTGCCATCGGTCAGTTAAAAAGAGCTGATGCGGTATTTTTTAGCGGTGGCGATCAATCGCTACTGTTAAAAGCCTTTAAGAACAAAGACGGCAGCGATACCCCAGAACTTGCTCAATTGCGCCAAATGTATGAACGTGGCGAGATAATTATTGGCGGCACTAGCGCCGGTACTGCAGTGATGGCAGGCGGCAATTATCAAGGCAGTAGCTCGGTGATGATTAGTGGCGGTACCAGTATCGATGCAATATTAAACGGCGCTAAGCCTTTGACCCCTGAGTTGATTGGCTGTGCGGCGAATAATTCATGCGGCGCAGGTATTGCTGAAGATACCTTAACTTATCAACCACAGGGTGGCCTGGGTCTTTTCAGTTATGGCGTACTTGATACACATTTCTCTGAGCGCGGTCGTCAGGGCCGGTTATGGCGTTTGTTGCTAGACAGCGGTTCTCGTTTTGGTTTTGGTATTGATGAAAACACCGCGTTATTAGTTTCGCTGCAGTATAAAAGTGATCAACTATTGAGTAGTTTCACTGTTACTGGTGAAGGCGGTGTTTATGTTGCTGAAGTGACTAGCGAAACCAACAAAGTTGATAACAACTTTGCCGGCTTGATGACACACTATTTTACTCAGGATGACCAGTTCTCTATTGTTCAGGGCCAAATCCTCACTGAATTTGCCCCTTGGAAGTATGCGCAGGGCGACAGTCAGCAGTTGATGGTCAATAGTGCTGATTTATTTAGTACTGACACATATCGCACCATGACAAACTTGTTCTGCACAAGCCAAAGTCCGCAAGCCGTAGGTCGTTTTGCTGCTGATGGCCAAGACTATCAAGTGACAGTGCGTCGGGCCAAAGGTTCGGCAAGTCGGCAGGGTGTGTTCAACATTGGCAGTATTAAACGTTCGTACTGTTCGTATCGTAATTTTTCAATCCAGCTTAATATCGCGCCTTAAGGCGACTTAGGAGCAGCTGCAATGAGTCAATACCCGGTCCGATACTGGGTTCGACAATTAGCCTCAGTGCAAAAGCAATGGGGCTGGTTGCAGCTGTTTTCACTTGCTGTTCTATTTATTTTAGTCACTGCAGGCCTTGTTGCTCTGGCCTTCAGCTTGACCATTCATAACGCCGTCGATTGGAACTTAGTTACTGGCGCTTTGTTATTTGCTGCAGTGTTTTCGCCGCCTTTGGTTTCGACTTGTTTGTATCTAATCAAACATTTAGATGCTACGTTGTCCTACTTGCAAGATTCTGCCCGCCAAGAAAAGTTATTAAACGAAAATCTACAAGAAAATATCCGACAACTGAATTTTGAGATAGAAGAGCGGAAGAAGGCGTTCCAAGCGAAACGCCGCGCTATTGACGAACTGCGAAAAGAAATCTCAGGCCGGAAAAAAACACAAAAGGAACTTGAAGAGCAAAGCTTGTTGATGCGGTCGATAGTCGACAGTTCGCCAGATTTGTTTTACTACCGAGATGAAACTGGACGATTTGCCAGCTGCAACAAAATGTTTGAGAAGTTAATTGGCAAATCCTCAATTGAGTTAATTGGCCGTTATCCTTCAGAGATCTATGCCCCAGATATGGCGCCTGCCGCCATTTTAACTGACCACGAAGTTTCCGTAAGCCAGGCTGAGCTGACTGTTGACGTTGAATATGTCACAGCAGACGGCCAAATAATTTGGTTTGAAATGCGCAAAGTGCCATTCTTCGATCGCCAAGGCCGTTATATCGGTTTACTTGGTTTCGGTCGTGATATCACGTCGCGGAAGCTTGCCGAACAGGCGCTAGAGCGTGCCTATTTGGATAAAGGCAAGTTCATTGCAACCCTAAGTCACGAATTACGAACGCCGCTCAATGGTATCGTTGGTCTGACTCGCCGTTTATTGGAAACTAAACTCAGTGAAGAACAGCGCAGTTGGTCCAACACTATTTTTAGTAGTGCTGAAACCTTGGGTAATATTTTTAACGACATTATCGATTTGGATAAAATCGATCGGCAAGATTTAGATATAGTTTATCAAAGCATTGAAATAGATAAGTTTATTGGTGATATCGCGAACTTTGCTGAATTGATTTGCCAACAAAAAGGCCTGAAGTTTAAATTGCAATTGGTTGGCGAGCTAAGTGGCTTCTTAAAATTGGACCCAACTCGTGTCCGACAAGTGCTATGGAACCTTATCAATAATGCAGTTAAATTTACCGCGCGTGGCCATGTGAGTTTGACCGCTGAGTTCAGCCAAACTGACGAACCTTATTTAACATTCCAAATTACCGACAGCGGTATCGGCATCTCGTCGACCGAGCAGCAACGCATTTTCGACATGTATTATAAGTCTAGTGATGGCCGCCGCTTATCAATTGTGGGCTCAGGGATCGGTTTATCAGTGTCAAAAGCCTTAGTTGATGCCATGCACGGTCACATCAGTGTGAGTAGTCAGTTAAATCAAGGTTCGACATTTACGGTGTCGTTGCCGACAGAAGTTCAGTCTAAACCGGAGGCTGCGCCTGCGCTGATATGCCCAAGTTTAACTGTGCTGTTGGTTGAAGACGTGCCGTTAAATGCCGAAATTGCCACTAACTTACTTGAGCAACGGGGTCATACGGTCATTCACGCGGAAACTGGCGAGGACGCCCTAGCGCTGCTGGAGACCGAAGATGACATTGATTTGGTGCTGCTCGATATGCAATTGCCGGATATGACCGGTGACCAAATCGCCCGTTTTATGTTGGAAGAGCCACACTTAGCGCAAATCCCAATTGTCGTATTAAGTGCCAATGTGCGAAAAGCTGAACAGCAATTGGCAGGGATCCAAATTGCTGGTGCTCTAGCCAAGCCGATTAATACCAATAATCTTGACCAAGTCCTGGCTGAGTTATTTGCGCCAAGTTTAATCCGCAGCCAGAAAAAAACTGAAAGTAGTGCTGAAGATGCAGTATTGGATCTGAATATTTTGCAAGACTATCTGCAGTCGCTGGGCGTCAATTCGGTAAAACGTAGCATTCAATTGTTCCAACAATTATTGCCTGGTTACATCAACAAGATGGTTGAAGCCGCGACCCAGCAGCAATTGCATGAGTTTCAAGAAGCTGCGCACAAATTAAAAGGCGCAGCGTCTTCAGTCGGGTTGTTGTGGGTGCAGCAACAAGCAAAAGAGTTCGAGCTTAATGAAGCGCCAAAGTGGCAGAGTTTAGAGCGGCAACTTATTGAGTATCATCTAACTATTGAACAGCATTTGAAAGTGTTACAAGAGTACGTCGCAGCAGAATCGGCATAGTATTATTGTAACGGTCGCCACTTGCGATCGCCGCTAAAAATCACGGTTCCTTTATAGTCACCTTGCTTGAAATTCACTCGATTGATTTGTTTGGCCAAGCTATCTTGCAGCACGCTTTGTTGCAGCTCTAGCTTGGTTAAATCCTGTGGTTCAGTGGATTCCTGATAAATTTCTACAAGTTGCGGGGTGATTTGGATGCCGACCCATTCGAGCGAAATTGCATTGTCACCATGGCGGAGCTTGAAATGTTGTTCGACATAGTGCCGCAATATAGCCTCGTGCTCGGGGTGTTCAAGGTTTATCGCTAATTGCGTTTTCGCCATCAGCACAGCAGTTAAGTCGTGTAAGGTATAACTATGCACGATCTCCAATTTCCCCGATTTAGGGTTAGTCTCGATATTAACGATACTTTCGAAGAAGGTATGCGCATAGGCGAGCTGGCTGATAAAAAACGTGACTGCCAATAAAAAACCACGCACAGCGAGCTGCTGTGCGTGGTGAATGTTGCTGAAACGAACTGCCATTAGGGTTGATCGTCCGCTTTGGCTTCTTTGTCGGCTTTTTCATCTTTGGCAGGTTTTAATTTTTCATTAAAATCCTTCATTTGATTGTCGCCTTTTTTCCGTTTGTAGAGTTCAAGTTTGCTGTGCGCAACTTTGCGAGGCCAACTGTTGTTGTTGACGTCAATATCGGCAGTTTCCCAATGCGGATCTAGCTCAACCGCCACTAGCTCTTTATCGAGAATGAGTAACTTACTGACATTATTGCTGTTTTTCCGCCAAATTTCCGCAGGGATCCGAACTTCTTCGCTAGTGCCATCTTTAAACTTCAGTTCAAGAATAATTGGCATGACCAAACCACCGACGTTACTAAACTCTAATTGATAGGCAAGCTTATCATGGCTTAATAAGGCTTTTTCATAGTCTTCAAGCTTCTGGGTTGTCGTCTGATATTCGTTTCTATCGGCATTTGTCACTTCGAATTTTGGATGCTCGTTGTAGAAATCCTTCAATTCTGGTTGTGAGTCTAAGCGTTTCGGCAGAGATTTATTGCGTTTTTCACTTAATGATTCAGGTTCCAAAGCTTCTTGGCTTTGCTCCCAGGCTTTTTCCGCTTCTGGATTTTTGCTGTCGATATGCACAAGCGTTACTTTATCCAATGCAATATCCACAGGTTCAGTGGTGTAGAACCAACCACGCCAGAACCAGTCCAAATCCACCGCTGAAGCATCTTCCATGGTTCGGAAGAAATCTGCTGGGGTAGGGCGTTTAAATTTCCAACGCTCAGCATAGGTTTTAAACGCAAAATCGAACAACTCGCGACCCATAATAGTTTCGCGCAGAATATTGAGCGCAGTCGCTGGTTTGCCATAGGCGTTGTTACCAAATTGTAATACCGATTCAGAGTTCGTCATAATTGGCACTTGGTGTTCACTACGCATGTAATCGACGATATCGCGAGGCTCGCCCCGACGTGAAGGGTATTTCTCTTCCCAACTTTGCTCGGCAAGGTATTGCACAAAAGTATTTAAACCTTCATCCATCCAGGTCCATTGCCGCTCATCTGAGTTGATGATCATTGGGTAATAGTTGTGGCCAACTTCATGGATAATGACGGAAATTAGTCCGTATTTGGTCATGCGAGAATAAGTTTTTTCGCCGGTTTTTTTGTCTTTTTCTGGTCGAGCGCCATTAAAAGAAATCATTGGATATTCCATACCACCAACCGGACCGTTCACGGAGATCGCCACAGGATATGGGTATTCAATGCTGTATTTGTTATAGCTTTCAATGGTGTGAACAACGGCTTGTGTCGAATATTGCTGCCAAAGTGGATTCCCATCTTTTGGATAATACGACATCGCTAATACATCACGGCTTCCGCTTTTGACTCGTTGCGCATCCCAAATGAATTTTCGGCTGGAGGCAAATGCAAAGTCGCGGACATTTTTCGCTTTAAATTGCCAAGTTTTACGCTCATCGGTTCCGGCTTTTTCATTCTCAATGGCTTCTGCTTCGGTAACAATAAGTACAGGTTTGTCCGATTTTGCTGCGGTCTCTAAGCGTTTTTGTTCGGCATCTGATAAGACGTCATCGGCATTTTGCAGTTCGCCAGTGGCTGCAACAATATGATCGGCAGGAACTGTGATTGCGACATCGTAATTACCAAATTCTAGGGTAAATTCACCGTCGCCTAAAAATTGCTTGTTTTGCCAGCCATAGACATCATAGTAAGCGGCCATTCGCGGGAACCACTGCGCAATTTCATACAGATAGTTGTTATCATCCTTGAAATACTCATAACCGGCGCGACCACCTAGCACTTTTTGCTCGGTAATTTGGTAATTCCATTCGATTTCGAATTCGACATCATCACCAGAGGCTAAACCCTTGGGTAAATCAATTCGCAGCATTGTGCCACTAATGCTGTATTTGGCCGGCTTTCCGCCAATAGTCAGCGCCTTAATTTGATAACCACCATGCCAAACTGGACTTTGGGTTATGGTTCGAAACTCGTCATAAGTCACTTTCTCTTCGGCAATACCAGGTTCGGTGAGCACAGCCGCTGAATTCTTTTGATAAATATTTTGGTCAAGCTGCAGCCACAGATAATCTAAACGATCCGGCGAATTATTCTGATAACGAACCTTAGCATTTGCAGTTAACAGATGCGTTTTTTCATCTAAGCTGGCTTTAATTTGATAATCAGCCTGTTGTTGCCAATATTGATGACCTGGCGCTCCCGATGCGGTGCGATAGGTATTTGGTGTTGGCAAAATTTCTTCAAGTTGGCGGAATTTATCTTCTGAGGTGGCTTGCACATTTCCGGCAAAAAATGCGCCGGCAAATAACGCTAATAGTGGTTTATTCATGGATTTGATTCTTATGGGTTGTTGAATTCTTATCCTACACATTCAACAAGCACAACCGAGACTTAGTGCGACCAGTGGATTGATTTTCCAGTTAAATCTCGATGCATCAGTTTCTTGATTGCATTGATGCTAACGAAATTAAACTGAAAGGTGGATTAAAGGCATCATCAGCAATGCGAAGTGCTTGCTGATTCAATACTTTTCTGTAGCTGAGTGAAAACGGATTAAGTATCATACAATGTCGCAGCATTTGTGCTGTTCTTGATAAGTTAAAGGACTAACAATCTTGAAAATTCAAAATCTTATTATCAACACCAGCTTCTTCAGTTTGTTAACGAGTAGCGCTTTTCTTAACGCTGCAGAGCAGGTTGGTGCTATGACCTTACAACAATTATGTGAGCCGTTGCCGATCCAAGCCTCGTCACAACAAATCCAAGCGCGTGAGCAATGCACTCAGCAAATTGGTCCAAAGCAAATAGCCAATTACTTTACTGATATTTATCAGAAAACAGCTGGGAAACTGAGTTTACAGTATCTAGATAACAGTAAACTTGAGTTGCAGGACTTTGTAGAGGATGACCCTGAGCGTTATCAAGTTTTTTCACTTTGGGGATGTGATGCGAGCAAAAGATATTGTGTTATCTATAAAGCTGGCTGGGAGCGCTGGCGTTATCTGCTGGTAGATCGAAAAAGTAAAATCACTACTGAGTTGACCGGTTATCCGGTATTTTCTCCAGATAGTCAGTTAGTCTTTGAGTACCTTGATAGTCGGATCTCAGAGACCTTTAGCCGAAATATCATTAAGTTGTATCGCTTAACTGCTGCGGAGCCAAAACTGCTATTGTCAGACAACGGCGCAGATTTTGGCGTACAAAGTGCAAAGTGGCTAAGTGCAACGACCCTCGAGGCTAAACTTCAACACTTTGCGGCGAACGATTTTTCGCGTTATATCGAAGCCGGCGCTATGCAACTTGTGGTCAATGGCGATGAAGTCAAAATGACTGTGGAAAAAGCCGCAAAGCAATAATGACTCTCAATGAATTGTTTTGGCCAGCCCAGCATCTGACTTGGCTGGCTATTTTGCGTTGATTTACCTTACGAAAATTTCGACCCCGCCATCCTTTTGCTGTTATTTCGCTTAAGCTCCGCACAAGCTGATTCTCACGGCAAGTTTAGTGGCATGGTGAATTGCCTTGCTTAGAGGCTCGTTGGTTCACACCGAGGCTAAAACTAAGGGTTGATGAACGGTGCTGTAGTCATATTTTGCCAATATGTTAGTTCACCAATCAAAGCCAATCACTTTTACTCCGCGGCTTTTAGTCGCATTTGCCTTAATAGTTGACTATAATGCTCGGCTATTTTTACCGGCTTGCTAAAAGGTGTTTCCGATGGCTGAAAATGCTATTTCTTCGCGCAAATCTGCGCCAGTTGCGCGTATGGCAGCTGAACGCGATTTGTTTTCTTACCCAAAATACTGGGCGGAGAGCTATGGCATTGCGCCGTTTTTACCGATGTCACGCAAAGAGATGGACAAACTCGGTTGGGACAGCTGCGATATTATTTTAGTTGTTGGCGATGCTTACGTTGACCACCCAAGTTTTGGCATGGCGGTCGTCGGTCGGATGTTAGAAAGCCAAGGTTTTCGCGTCGGGATCATCGCCCAACCAGAGTGGAACAGCAAAGACGCCTTTATGGCTCTTGGTAAACCGAATTTATTCTTCGGCGTGTCGGCCGGTAATATGGATTCGATGATTAACCGCTATACCGCCGATAAAAAACTCCGCCATGATGATGCTTATACGCCAAACAATGAAGGTGGTAAGCGGCCAGATCGTGCTGTGCTTGTCTATTCTCAGCGCTGTAAAGAAGCTTACAAAGATGTACCTGTGGTGATTGGCGGCATTGAAGCCAGTTTACGCCGCATTGCCCACTACGATTATTGGCAGGAAAAAGTCCGTCGTTCGATTTTATTCGATGCCAAAGCGGAGATCTTGATTTATGGTAATGCCGAGCGGCCTTTAGTTGAAGTGGCGCATCGTCTTGCTGCTGGTGAAACTTTTGAAACTATGCAAGATATTCGCGGCACTGCTGTGATTCGCAAAGAGCCACTGCCTGGCTGGCGGGGTGTTGATTCCACCGCGATTGATAAAGTTGGCAAAATCGACCCAATTCCAAATCCTTACGGCGCCGATGATGTCGGTTGTAGCAGCTATTCTGAGTTTGCAAAAGAAGGGATTGATTTAACCAAACCTGCTGAAGTTGAAGCCAAACCTATTATGGTGCAGCCGCATAAGCCAAAGCCTTGGGAGCAAACTTATGTGAAGTTGCCGGCGTTTGAGCAAGTGAGCGTGAATAAACCGCTTTATGCCCATGCATCGCGGATTTTACATCAAGAGCAAAACCCAGGTTGTGCGCGGGCGATTTTTCAGCGCCATGGCGACCGCCACATTTGGGTGAATCCTCCGGCATTTCCGTTAACCACGGAAGAGATGGATGGGGTATTCGGTTTACCATATCAACGGGTGCCACATCCTGTGTACGGCAAAGCCAAAATTCCTGCCTATGACATGATTAAAACTTCGGTGAACATCATGCGTGGTTGTTTTGGTGGTTGCTCGTTCTGTTCGATTACCGAGCATGAAGGCCGGATCATTCAAAGTCGTTCGCAAGAGTCAATTTTGCGGGAAATCGAAGAAATTCGCGACAAAGTTCCCGGTTTTACTGGCGTAATTTCCGATCTTGGTGGCCCAACAGCCAACATGTATCGATTACGTTGTAAAAACCCGAAGGCAGAGCAAACCTGTCGTCGGCCCTCATGTGTTTATCCAACCATTTGTGAACACATGGATACTGACCAAAGTCCTACGGTGGATTTATACCGTGCTGCACGCCGGGTTGATGGCGTGAAAAAGGTATTAGTGGCTTCAGGCGTTCGTTATGACTTGGCCGTTGAAGATCCAAATTATGTGAAAGAGTTGGTGCAGCATCACGTTGGTGGTTATTTAAAAATTGCTCCTGAGCATACCGAAGAAGGCCCATTATCGAAAATGATGAAGCCTGGCATGGGTGCTTACGATAAATTTAAAGCGATGTTCGATAAATACAGTAAAGAAGCAGGGAAAGAACAATACCTCATTCCTTATTTTATTTCGGCGCATCCTGGTACTACCGATCTGGACATGGTGAATTTAGCATTGTGGTTAAAAGAGCGGGATTTCCGTTTAGACCAAGTGCAAAACTTCTATCCAAGTCCGATGGCAAATGCCACGACTATTTATCACACCGAGTTAAACTCGCTGAAAAACCTCAAAGGCAACACTGACAAAGTGCCGGTAGCCAAAGGTGAGCGGCAACGTCGGTTACACAAAGCGCTGTTGCGGTATCACGATCCAAAGGGTTGGCCAATGATCCGTGAAGCATTACGAGCTATGGGAATGGCAAAACTGATTGGTAAAGGCAAAGGTTGTTTAGTGCCAGAAGAAACCCGTGATGAGCTGTCGAAAAAGCCAAAAGCTGGCGGCCAAATCGCGGTAACTAAGCATACCGGCGTGAACCCAATTAAAGCAGCGCTGATTAAAAAGCAGCAACAAACCGGGAAGTCTTCTGGTCAAGCGTCATTTAAAAAGCACAAAGCAAAATAGCACAAAGAAAATCGCGCAAAATTGTTGAAATAACCCCAGCCGATCATGCTGGGGTTATTTTTTTGCCAGTGCCAGATTGTTGAACTTGATACCGCATCTAACCCATAGCCGTTGAGGTCGTTTGTCCTTCCGAGCAACCCGCAGTCCATGTGCAACTAAAAGTGGGTCACTCTGGCGTCACTATGGCAAAGTTCGCAGGCGCTTTGTCGATTAATCGCATAAAGCTAACAAAATCAATAGTACTACCTTCTAAATCGAACTCTTCGCTAGTCATGATATCGTCTAAACCGGCAGCCCCAGCGAGCAATTTTACCAGCAATACTTTGCTGATATTTAAGGTCGCGTTTGCTTTTGGATCTGGGCTTGCCGCACGGTGATGCAGCACGGAGTTTTCCAGCCACAACACATAGGATTCATTCGAGTCGGTAAGCTTCAAGTTGATAATGTAGTCCTTACCATCAGCGGCGGGGCCATTCAAACTTGCTGCCATAGCTTCGAGAAAACGTTCAGTCGGGGTTCGTTGCATTAAGCCTAATAACAAGGTGCGGTCCACCCCTTGCTCTGGTGTACCTTGTTGCAATTCTTGGGCGGCAGCTAGATAACTATTGCGCCAAGTAGATGCTTCAGATTGATAGCCAAGCTGTTGATAAGTTTCAGCTAATAAGCTTTTGGCTGCTTGATTTTTCGGTTCGGCAAACACCAAATGATTGAGCAATTCGGCGACCCAGCGGTAATCTCCTTGGTCATACGCAATTTTTGCCGCCGCAAGCACCTTGTCTGGGCCACCCATTAATTCGATATAACGTGGTGCAACTTTTGCTGGTGGTAATGGGTTCAGATTGGCGGGATTACCATCATAAGCACCTAAATACATTTGATAAATCGCCTTCACGTTATGGCGCAAATCACCATAATAACCGCGGGTGCCAAAATAGCTGGCGAGTGCTGGTGGTAATTCAATTTGATCGGCAATTTCTTTCGGTGTCGCGCCACTATTGGCCAAACGAATTGTTTGATCATGCAAGTATTTATAGACATCGCGGTGCTTGGTGATGAA
>JACCDZ010487403.1_pt1 | contig 13714 bp, 8 predicted proteins | sample 7449551 | NCBI WGS metagenome assembly JACCDZ01 (sample SAMN15323452, study PRJNA562643) | freshwater metagenome | isolation source: river surface water | place: USA:Blue River Watershed | collected 2017-08-18
AAGGTCATCGTCAACGCCTTGCCCACGGATGGTGCCGACTTCGGCGTGATCAACGTCGCCGCCGGAGCCACCTTCGCCGACAAGGTCGCCGCCACCACCGGCGCGCAGCTCGCCGCCGGCACCATCGTCCCGGTCGCGGCCAGCGCCGGCTTCTACGTCGGCCAGCGCGTCGCCGGCCCCGGCCTCGACGCCAATTCCGTGGTCGTCGCGGTCGGCGCGAACTCCCTGACCCTCGACCGACCCACGCTCACCGTCGCCAACGGCTCCATCACCGGCGCCGAGACCTACGGCGATTGGGACATCCGCACCGGCACGTCGACGGCCGGCGGCGCCGTCGTCACCCTCGCCTCGACCGCCGACCTTCGGGTCGGCATGCGCGTCTTCGACAACACCGTCCAAGGTTTCGCGGGACTCCTCGGCACCATCGCCTCCATCGACGGCGCGACCACCCTCACGCTCAGCGCCCCGACCGCGGTGGCGCTCAACGGCAACATCGCCTTCCAGCAGGGCGACATCAAGGGCGCGGGCAACTTCGAGAAGACCGGCGGCGGCTTGCTCGAGCTCAACGTGCCGCTCTCCCTGACCGGCGCGGTCAACCTCACCGGCGGCACGCTCCGCGTGAACACGGAGGCGGCCTTCGCCTCGGCTTCGGCGGTCAACCTCGGCGCCGACACCACCCTCGACGTCGCCAACTTCAGCCAGGACCTGGCCAACGTGACCGGCGCCGCCAGCTCCACGATCAACGGGTCCGGCACCTTGACGGTCAACGCCTCCCCCGCCACCACGGCGATCTACAGCGGCCGCATCACGGGCGGCGCCACCATCGAGAAGCTCGGCGCCGGCGCCTTCAACCTCGCGCGCCTCGGGACGGCCAACGACATCGGCGCCATCAACATCCACGCGGGCACCTTGATCGGCAGCCAAGCCGGTTTCGGCGCGGCCAACCTCTCCGTCGACAACGGCGCCACCATCGGCTTCAACAACGACGACCCGACGCAGGCTTGGCTTTACGCCGGGGACGTGACCAGCACCGGCAACGGGACCGGCACGGTCGGCGGCACGATCCTCAAGACCGGGGCCGGCGAAGTCCGGCTGACGAGCGCGAACAACACCGCGACGAATTTCGTCGTGCAGGGCGGCAAGCTCGTCGTCCGCGACGACCGCGTGAACGGCTCGGGCGCGACGACCGGCGGCGTCACCGACCTCGCGACGGCGGTCATCTCGAACGGCGCTTCCTTCCGGATCCAATTGGGCAACGGCACCCTTCGCTCCCTCGGCACCCAGGTTTCCGCGGCGACGGCCGGATCGCTGACGACCCTCGAGCTGAGCGTGACCGGCAGCCCCACCGACCCGAACCGGTGGTCCGTGGTGCGCCTCGACGCCCAGCCGACCATGACCGCCCTCGGCCTGACCGGTTACGTCACCCTCCGCAGCGCCGGCCAGGCCAACGTGGTCGCCGTCTCCGGCGACGCCGACAGCGAGTTCATCTTCACCCTCGCCAGCGGCCTGAACGACGCGCCGGTCGGATCGTCCCAGAACGTCACGCTGCGCCAAGCCGTCTCCACGACCATGCTCGGCGACGTCTATTCCTACGTCGACACGAACCTGACCTTGGTCGGCGCGGGCCGGGCGAGCTTCCTGAATCCCTTCTTCGCCAATAACTTCCCGGGCTCCGGCGCCTATGGCTTCAGCAATACCTTGACCGTCGGTACGGTCGCCGAGGCGGGCCACCTCGAGATCCGCGCCGCCTTCGGCGGTGAATCGATCGCGCTGGCCAAGAGCTCGGCGACGATCGCGGACCAGGGTTCCATCGCCGTCCGCGCGGACGGCGGTACGCTCGCCTCCCCCGAAGTCTTCGACGGCACCGTCACCGGCGTCGCCGGCGCCGGTCGCTTCATCAAGACCGGGGCGGGCTTCTTGGATGGCCGCACCGCCAGCGTCACCGCGGCCGTCTTCTCCTCCTATGAGATCGAGGCCGGGCATTTCGTCGTCCAGGCTTCCGGCGGCAGCATCCTCGGCAACCGCCCGATCACCCTCAAGGGAGGCTTCCTCGATATCCAGCAGGACAGCAGCCCGGCGACCCTCGCCACCGGCGCCTTCGCCGGCTCCGGCGGCACCGGCATGATCCAGGTCACCGGCTCGGCCAACGCGGGCCTGCTCACGATCGACGGCGGCTTCGCCGGCGGCCTCAGCCTGACCGCCGAGTCCAAGGTGGCGCTCGGCACCGCCGCCGCGCCCAACGTGGCCATCGCCGGCAGCATCACCGTGGATGCGACTTCTCGCCTCCAAGGTTCCGCCACCCTGGGTACGTTCGCCGCCCGCGCCAATTTCACCAACGACGGCATCGTGGCCCCGGGCTATTCGCCCGGCGTCATCACGGTCACGGGCGACGTCGCCAACACCGGCACCTACCAGCTGGAACTTTCCGCCACCGCCCTGAACGGCACGTTCAACGACCGGATCGAGTTCTACGGCTCGGCCGCCCTCAATGGCGGCGGTACCGGCCGCATCGAGCTCTCGCAGTTCGGTCCCGGCGTCCTGCCGGCCGGCCAGCGCTACGTCCTCTTCAAGGGCCTCACCCCGGCCAACGTCGCCACCGCCGGCGGCGTCTCCGGCCAGTCCTTCCTCGCCACCGCGAACCTCACCGGCCTCCGCGTCGGCGATGGCCTCGCGGGAACGGGTCTGGCCGCCGGCACCTCCGTCAGCGCCGTCGTCCCGTCGGTCGCCATCACCCCGACGGGCGGCGCGATCGGCACTTCGACCGTCCTGACCGGCAACACCGCCGGCCTGGTGCTCGGGCAAGTCGTGACCGGCGGAGGGCTCCCGGCCAATTCCGTGGTCACCGGCATCAACGCCAACACCAGCTTCACGATCAACACGACCCTGACCGCGGTCCCCGCCGGCACCGTCACCGGCGCCGCCGGCGTGAGCCTCAGCGCCGCCCTCACCGCGGCGCCGACCGGTTCGGTCGCGATCACCCCGAGCACGCTTGCGTCCTCCTATTACACCTCGGTCATTCCCGCCGCCTCCATCACCATGGTCGGCGCCGCCCCGAAGCCCTACCTGCTCTCGATCCCGACGGCGCCCGTCATCGGCGTCCCGGTGCTGCCCAACGAGATCGCCGTCTACTCGGTCCGCACCGCGGCCGAGTACGCCGCCTTCCAGGGGCCCGCGCCGCTGATCGGCGTCATCCAAACCCTGGCCCGCGTCGACATCGCGCGCGTCGCCGGGGTTGATGGTATTCTTAACACCCCCGATGATGGTGTCGGTGTTGACGGCATTCAAGGCACCGCCGACGACGTCTGGCAGGCGACGCCGAACGCGAGCTTCAACCTCCTCGGCTCCAAGCTGGCGTTGATGACCGACGCCCAGCTGCAGGGCGCGATCAACAACCTGATGCCCCTCGGCGCCGCGTCCGTCGCCGCCCTGTCGATCGAGGGCTTCCGCACGTCGGAGGCCGCCTTGGCCAAGCGTCTCGAGATGCGCCGCTTCGACCGCTCCGGCCTGTCCATCGTCAACTCCGAATGGTTCGTCGGCACCGACATCCGCCAGCTGCGCCTCGGCGCCTCGGGCGAACTCAAGACGAGGGGCAACCTCATGGGCGTCCATGCGGGCCTGATCCGGCAGACGGACGGCGGCGCCAACTACGGCTTCACCCTCGGCGCCAACCGCGTGACCACCTCCGGCGACACGAGCGCCAAGTTCGAGGGCAACGATATCCGCGCGGACGCCTTCGCCGGCACCACGTTCTTCAATGACCTGATGTCCCTCGACGTCGGCGTCTCCTTGGGCCACCTCTCCGGCCGGAGCCACCGCGACTCCATCGTCACCCCGGGCGCGACGAACACGTCGTCCCCGACGGGCACGACCCTGGGCGGCTGGGCTCGCCTCGGCACCGTCCTCCCGATGAAGTCCGTCGGCGCCTACGCCACGCCCTTCCTCGGCGTCCAGGTCTCCTCGACCAGCGTCGACGACCTCGCCGAGACCGGTCAGGCCGACGCCCTCCAGGTCACCGCGAAGAGCATCGCCCAGACCTCGATCCGCGCCGGCGTCGGTTTCCACAAGCAGTGGGAGTCCACCGACGGCACCTGGCGCTACCGGATCTCGGCGGACCTCGGTTACCTCAACCAGGGCTCCGGCGAGACGAGCGACTTCACCGCGACCAACAACGACCCCGCCGCGTTGAACGGTACGAGCTACACCTCCCCGCTGCGCGTCACGGGCGGTTCGGGTTACTACTTCGCGCCGTCGCTCAACTTCGGCCCGAACGAAAACACGACCTACAGCCTGGGCCTGACCTACGAGAAGAACCAAGGCACCGGGACGGGCGTCAACTTCAGTTACCGCAAGCGGTTCTGACGGAGAAACGGGCTTTCCCCGTCCCCGAGGGGCGGCAATCCGGCGGATTGCCGCCCTTTTTCTTGTTCTGCCAAAAGCCTTGACCAGCGTGCCCTCATTCCTACTTTCGGCTCTTCCACCGTCCGCCCCCTTCGTCTAGCCCGGTCCAGGACACCTCGTTTTCATCGAAGTAACTGGGGTTCGAATCCCCAAGGGGGCGCCACGGTGGACAATTTTCCCGCCGACCGTCAGACCGCCAAGGTCACGGTCCGGCCGGAGCGTCGGGATTCTTCGGCCGCGAAGGCCATGAGGTGGCTCTGCAGGGAGACCTCCAGCGAGGTGCGCATCCCCGCCGGGTCCGGGCAGGTCAGGTCCGCATGCAGGGTGCTCATGAGGCCGAAGTCGCCGCCGCCATGGCCGGCATAGCCCACCGCGGGGGTCTCGACCACGATCTTCTCCGCCGGCTGGTCCCAGCCATGCCGGGTCACCACGAGGTCGCACCCGAGCTGCTTCTTCACGAAGGCCCCGCCGCGCAGCACCCCTTCCGTCCCGAAGATCTCCAGGTGACGGCCTTCGTCGAACGCGGTCATCGTGAACGTCGCCGTGACCTGGCCGGCGAACTGGGCGGCGATGACCTGATGGTCGACCACGTCGTTGTCGCAGCGGTAGACGCAGCGGCCCCACGGGCTCGTCCGCAGCCAGGCGAAGACCTCCGCCTCGCTCGCTTCCTTCGCGCGGTCATGGACCATCGCCAGCCAGCGCCGACCTTCCGGGCGGGCGTAACGGTGCGCGTCGTAAAGGCAGGTCGCCGCCACCGGACAGCCATCGGTGCAGCGGGCGGGCGCGCCCGCGGGGGCGCGGGCCGCGGTGAAATACGTCCGGCTGCCGAACGAGGCGATGGTCTCGCAGGGGCGGTCGATGAGCCACGCCAGCAAGTCCATGTCGTGGCAACTCTTGGCGAGGATCATCGGGGAGGACTTCGCCTCGACCGACCAATGGCCGCGCACGAACGAGTGGGCTTGGTGCCAGGGCTGGACCCCCTCGATGAAGTTCGCCGAGACGATTTCGCCGATGGCGCCGGACCGCAGCAAGGCCTGGACCTGGGCGTAGAAGGGCGTGTAACGGAGCACGTGGCACACGACGACCCGGCGACCGAGCCGCCGCGCGGCGTCGCGGACGGCCAGGGTGTCGTCGAGCCGGTGGGCGATCGGCTTCTCGAGCAGCAGGTCGCACCCGAGCTCCATGGCCCGGATCGCATGCTCGCGGTGCTGCGCATCCTGGGTGCCGATCACCACCACATCGGCGGGGCGGCCGGCGGCGAACATCGCCTCGGCGGAGGCGAAGGAGCGGAAGTCCCCGGGGGCCTGGGTGTGGGCGCGGATCGCCGCGACGCGCTCCGGGACCGGGTCGGCGGCGGCCACGAGGGCGAAGCGGTCGGCCATGCCGGCGGCGATGGCGGCGTAGGTGCGGGCGCGGGAGCCACAGCCGCAGAAAGCGAGGGAAAGTCGTCGCATCGGAGCGGGTAGGGTAGGGAGGCTCCCCCGGCTTGCAAGGGCATGACCGAGCGTGGTTTGCAGGGTATTTACCCCGATTGAGCAGAAGCCCCTTGCCTAAGTTCAATTTTTATTGAAACATAGCCACCCTCCGCCCCGAGGCCGCGCGATGAAGCCACCCGCCAAGAAGCCACCCGCTGGTCGCCCCCGCCGGCCAGATACCAGCCGCCTGTCTCCGCATGAGATTGAGCTGGGAGACTTTTTCGTCCAAATGGCCGGAATCTTGGGGGTCCCGCGGTCGGTCGCCCAGATCTACGCGCTGCTTTATGCGGCCGATACCGCCCTGGATTTCGACCAAATCCAGGCCAAGCTTGGAATGAGTAAAGGTTCTGTCAGTCAAGGACTTAAGTTCCTCCGAGACCATGAGATGATCCTGTCCGTCAAATCTAAAGGCGTGCGGCGGGAACGCTGGGAGCCAACGCCTTCCTTGGCCGCTTCGTTGGTCAACCTAGTGCGCCGCCAAGTACTGCCGGCCCTCGAACAGTCGACCCCGGCCCTGCAGCGGGTCCTCGAGGGAGCCCAGGCCGTCGGAGCTTCCCCGGAAGTCCTCGAACGCTTGGCCCGACTCAAGCGCTGGAACGCCCGCGCCCTCGAACTTTTTCCCCTCATGCTGCCCCCTTCGCAGGGCGGCTGAAATTTTCGCCGGGCAACCGGCAGACAGTCAAAAACGCTCCCTGCGTGTCGGCCCCCAGCGCCGTCACGGGCGGTAGCCTGCCTGAGTAATCAAATTAAAGATAAGCAGTTGGCGGATAACGGTGGGAGGTTAGGACATCCCTCCAACCACGGCCGGCCCGCCCAGGCCGCCGTCCGAAAAATTGCTTGCGTCAGTCCCACCGCTGACCGCTAACCGCCGATACCTTTCGTCCCACCTTTTCGAACCATGCGCGTCGCCATCACTTCCGGCTACTTCGATCCCATGCACCGGGGGCACCTCGAGATGCTGGAGCTTTCGCGGGCCCAAGGCGACGTGCTTTGGGTCATCGTCAACAACGACGCCCAAGCGGCGCTGAAGAAGGGCCAGGCCTTCATCGATCAGGACACCCGCTTGGCGGTGACCCGCGCGCTGCGCGTCGTCGACCGGGCGGTGCTGGCCATCGACGCCGACGGCTCCGTCTGCGCCACCCTGGAGCAGTTGCTGGCCGAGGCCAAGGCCGCCGGCGCCGACGCCGTCTTCTGCAAGGGCGGCGATCGTCACGCGGGCAACATCCCCGAACTGACCGTCCTGCGCCGCCACGGCGCCCTGCTCATCGATGGCCTCGGCGCCAAGATCGACAGCAGTTCCCGCATCATCGCCCAGGCCAAGGACCGGCCGGCCTAAGGCACCCCCTCTTTTCCATCATGAAGAAACGCGCGCTCATCACCGGCATCACGGGCCAGGACGGCTCCTACCTCGCCGAGTTCCTCCTCGGGAAGGGCTATGAGGTCCACGGCGTCATCCGGCGCTCCTCCTCCTTCAACACCTCGCGCATCGAGCACCTCTACATGGAGGACCTCGTGCGCGACATCCACGTCAAGAAGATCCACCTGCACTACGGCGACCTGGGCGACGCCACCGGGTTGATCCGCCTCATCGCCGACATCCAGCCCGACGAGATCTACAACCTCGGCGCCATGTCCCACGTGAAGGTCTCCTTCGACGTCCCCGAGTACACCGCCGACACCGACGGGCTCGGCACCCTCCGCCTGCTCGAGGCCGTCCGCATCCTCAAGCTGGAGCAGAAGGTCCGCGTCTACCAGGCCTCCACGTCCGAGCTCTACGGCAAGGTCGTCGAAGTCCCGCAGTCGGAGACCACCCCGTTCTACCCGCGCAGCCCGTACGCCGCGGCGAAGATCTACGCCTACTGGATCACGCGCAACTACCGCGAGGCCTACGGGATGTTCGCCTCCAACGGCATCCTCTTCAACCACGAGTCCGAGCGCCGCGGCGAGACCTTCGTCACGCGCAAGATCTCGCTCGCCGTCGCCAACATCGTCCACGGCCGCCAGGATTGCCTCTTCCTGGGCAACCTTTCCGCGCAGCGCGACTGGGGCTACGCGCCGGACTTCGTCCAGTGCATGTGGCTGATCCTGCAGCACCGGCAGCCCGACGACTTCGTCATCGCGACGGGCAAGATGTACACCGTCCGCGAATTCTGCACGCACGCCTTCCGCCGCGCCGGCATCGAGCTCGACTGGCGGGGCACGGGCGCCGACGAGAAGGGTGTCGACCGCAAGACGGGCAAGACGCTCGTCGCCGTCGACCCGCGCTATTTCCGCCCGACCGAGGTCGAGCAGCTCCTCGGCGACCCGCGGAAGGCCGTGCGCGAGCTGGGCTGGAACCCGCAGCAGACCTCCTTCGAGCAGCTCGTCCAGAAGATGGTCGACCACGACCTCCAGGCCGTCGCCCACGCCCACCGTTGATGGACCGCCGCGCGAAGATCTACGTCGCCGGCCACCGCGGGATGGTCGGGGCCGCCCTCGTCCGCGCGTTCCGCGCGGCGGGCCACGACCAGCTGGTCCTGCGCACCTCGGCCGAACTCGACCTGCGCGATGGCGCCGCGACCCGGGCGTTCCTCGCCGCCGAGCGGCCCGACGTCGTCGTCATGGCCGCCGCGCGCGTCGGCGGGATCAAGGCCAACGCCACCGAGCCCTACGACTTCCTGCACGACAACCTGGCGATGGCGGTCAACGTCATCGAAGGCGCCCGCCGGGCGGGCGTCCGCAAGCTGCTCTTCCTCGGCTCGAGCTGCATCTACCCGAAGCACGCCCCGCAGCCGATCCGCGAGGACTCCCTGCTGACCGGCCCGCTGGAGCCGACCAACGAGGCCTATGCCGTCGCCAAGATCGCGGGCATCAAGCTCTGCGACCACGCCCGGACCCAGCATGGGTGCGACTTCATCAGCGCGATGCCGTGCAACCTGTACGGGCCCGGCGACAATTTCTCGCTCGAGAAGTCCCACGTCCTGCCCGCGATGATCCGCAAGATGCACGAGGCCCGGCTCCGCGGCGACGCCGTCCTCCGCCTCTGGGGCACCGGCACGCCGCTCCGCGAGTTCCTGCACGCGGACGACCTCGCCGAGGCCTGCCTCCTCCTCCTCGACCGCTACGCCGAGCCCGGCCCGATCAACGTCGGCTCGGGCGAGGAGATCTCCATCCGCGGGCTCGCCGAATTGGCGGCCCGGGTCACCGGCTTCGCCGGTCGCCTGGAGTTCGACCCGGCCATGCCCGACGGCACCCCGCGCAAGCTCATGGATGTCTCCCGCATCCGCGCGCTCGGCTGGGCCCCGCGCATCTCCCTCGAGGAAGGCGTCCGCCGTTCCTACGAGTGGTACCTCGCGAACGCCGCCGAAGCGCGGAAGTGATCTGGTGCTCCGCCCGGGAGGGGCCGCGATAGGGGCAGGGCCCGGTCGCCCAACCCTTGGCGCCGACATTCCGGAGCAACCGGAGGCCTCGCGCCCTCCAGGCCTCCGGCCCTCGCGCCCTCCATTCCTCGAATGCCAATGTCCTCCGTCACGCTCTGCATCCCCGCCCGCATCGCCTCCACGCGCCTGCCGCGCAAGGTCCTGCTCGACCTCGGCGGCAAGCCCGTCGTCCAACATGTCTGGGAACGGGCCCGACAGGTCCGCCAGGCGGATCGCGTGGTCCTGCTCACCGACTCCGAGGAGGTCGCGACGGTCGCGCGTGGCTTCGGCGCCGAGGTGCTGATGACCGACCCGGCCTGTCCGTCCGGTACCGCGCGCATGGCGAGCGTCATCGACCGCCTTCCTGGCGACTTCTTCCTCAACGTGCAGGGCGACGAGCCGTTCATCCAGCCCGAGTTGCTCGACGGGCTCATCACCCGCTGGAAGGAGACCCGTTGCCCGCTGGTCACCGCGGTGTCGCGGATCGCCACCGCCGAGCGGCTGCTGGCCCCCAGCGTCGTCAAGGTCGTCCGCGCCGAGAACGGCGAAGCCATCTACTTCTCGCGGAGCCCGATCCCGCACCTGCGCGGCGTCGATCCCGCCGAGTGGGTCACCCGCCGCGACTACTGGGTCCACATCGGCGTCTACGGCTACGACCGCGCGACCCTCGCCGGCTACGCCCAACTCCGGGCCACCGAGCTGGAGGCGACCGAGTCCCTCGAGCAGCTGCGCTTCCTCGCCCACGGCAAGACGTTCCAGACCGTCGTCACCGATTACCACCCCGTCGCCATCGATACCCCCGAGGACCTCGCGGTCGCCCGGGGGATGGTCGGCGGCAAGTGAAGTCGATCCGTCGGTCGGTTGGTCCGTTGGCCGGAAAACCCAACTAAGCTGCTCCGAACGCAGGAACAGTCGCCGCCCTAACCGGCAAGCCGATCGCCAGCCACCGCCCCTTTGCCTCACTGGCCAACGGGCCCACCATTCAACCCATCAGCTGCACTTCCTACCATGACCACTCCGCTCCAATCCGCCCGCGCCCTCCTGCAGGCCGAAGCCGCCGCCCTCGGTGAGCTGGCCGCGCGTCTCGACGGCGCCTTCACCCGGGCCGTCGACCTCATCGCCGCGCATCCGGGCAAGGTCGTCCTCTGCGGCGTCGGCAAATCGGGCCTCATCGGCCAGAAGGTCGCCGCCACGCTCTGCAGCACGGGCACGCCGGCGATCTTCCTCCATGCGGCCGACGCGGTGCATGGCGACCTCGGCATCCTGCAGCCCGGCGACCCGGTCATCCTCATCTCCCGCTCGGGGTCGACCGCGGAGCTGGTGCGCCTCTTGCCGGTGCTGCGGGGCTTCAAGTCGCCGCTGATCGCCATCGTGGGCAACCTGCAGTCGCCCCTCGCGGCGCAGGCCGACGTGGTGCTGGACATCGGGGCGCGCCCGGAGGCCGACCCGCTGGGGCTGGTGCCGACCACGAGCGCGTTGCTGACCTTGGCCCTGGGCGACGCCCTCGCCGCGGCGCTCATGACGAAGCGCGGTTTCGGCGCGGCCGATTTCGCCCGCTTCCACCCGGCGGGCCAGCTCGGGCGCAACCTGCTGCTCACGGTGGGCGAGGCGCTGCAGCCGCTGGAGCGCTGCGCCCAGGTCGCCCCGGGGACGTCGCTGCGCGACACCGTGATCGCGATGACGAAGTTCCCGCTCGGGGCGGCCGTCATTCTGCAGCCGGATGGCGCGCTGGCCGGCCTCATCACCGATGGCGACCTGCGCCGGGCGCTCAGCCGCGGCGTCGACCTCAACGCGGCGACGGCGGGCGACATCATGACGCGCGATCCGATCCGCGCGCACGCCGCGATGCCGCTGGGCGAGGCGGCCCGCATCATGGAGGATCGCCCCTCCCAGATCTCGGTGTTGCCGGTGACCGCGCCCGATTCGCCGCGCTGCCTCGGCTTGCTCCGGATCCACGACATCTACCAGGCCGGCCTGGTCTGAGTCCCTTCCCGTGCCGATCGCTGCCTCCGCCGACCTCCGCGCCGCCACGACTTCCCGCGAATGGGCCGTCGGGGCGATCGCCGCGCTCATGCTCATCCTCGCCCCGTGGGGTTGGGGTGGGGTGGTGTTTTGGGTGGTCGCCGGCACGGCCGGACTCGGGGTCTCCGCCGTGATCGCGGCCTGGGGCGGCCGTCGCAGCCAGTTCCTGATGGCCGCCCTCTGGGTCGCCTGGGCCCTCGTCGCCGCGGCGCGGACCGCGACCGCCTTGCGCGGCAGCGACGAGCCCGGGTTGCTCCCGTTCGTGGCGCCGACCTTCAGCCTCGCCAACGATCCTTGGTGCGAAGCCTTGGCCTTCCCCTTGGCGGCGCTCGTCGGCCAGCTCGTCGCCGGGGTCTGCCTCCGCGAGCCGACCGCCTCCCCGCACGCTTGGCCGCGGCTCCGCCGCTCGGTGCCCTTCTGGGCCGGGCTCGCCTTCGCCGCCTACGTCGCCCTGCAGATGGCGAACGCCTACGGCACGGTGGTCGAGCGCGACCTCTTCTGGCGGATCGTCCCCGAGGCGCATGTGGCTTGGCTGCCGGCGGGCCTGTGCTCCCCCTTGCGTTCCGACGTCGCCGACCCCGGCGCGATGAACGGCTGGCGGTTGCTGCTGATCCTCGGCGGCCCTTGGGCGCTCTTCGTCGCGGTGCGCGCCGCGGGCCTGCGCCGGCGCGTGCTCGTGGCCCTCGCCTGGATTTCCGTCGCCACGGCGGCGCTCTTCGCGGTCTGGGGTTACCTCAACCAGCCGAGCTATGGCACGATCCTCGGTTTCGCGATCCCGCGCGAGGCGCAGGTCTTCGGCACGTTCATCAACCGCAACCACGCCGGCGCCTACCTCTACCTCAACGCCGGTTTGGCGCTGGCCCTCGCCTGCTGGCACCTGCGTCGGGCCGGGGACCGCGCGGCCCAGGGTGGCCCGCACCTGGTCGCCGCGTTCGGGGCCGTCGTCCTGGCGTTGTTCGCCGCGCTGACCAACAGCATCGGCGCCGTCATCGTCGTCGGCCTGCTCGGGTTGGTGGTCGCGCCGTTGACCTTGTTCCGCGGTTACCGCGACGATCGGGGCAGGGTGCGTCCGGGGGTGTGGGCGGCCATCCTCGCCACGGTGGCGATCGTCCTCGCGCTCGGCGCGGTCGCCGATTTCGGCAAATTGGCCGACAAGGCGAAGGGGAAGGCGGACCGTTACCTGCAGGCGGGGACCGACGATCGGGCGCCGCTCCGCGCCGCGACGTGGCGCATGGCCCTCGACCGGCCTTGGACGGGCTGGGGCGCCGGTTCCTACCGCTGGGTTTCCCCGGTCTATCAGGCCGACGAAAAGGCGCTGCAGGATGGGCACGGGCGCCTGCGGGTCCGCGCCCTGTACGCCCACCACGATTGGCTGCAGCTCTTCGCGGAAGTCGGCCTCCTCGGCCTGGTGCCGCTGCTGGCCGCCCTTTACTGGTTCGGCCGCAAGCTCCGCGCGGCCTGCCGGACCGGCCATCCGGAGGCCTTGCCCCTCGCGGCGCTGCTGGTGCTCTTCGCCCTGCACGCCAGTTTCGACCTGCTCTGCTGGTTCACGCCCTTGCTCACCGTGCTCGCGTTGGTGGTCGCCGCCTTGGCCGCCTTCACCGAGCAGTCCTCCGCCGGTCGCGCCGCCGCGGTCGCGCCCTGACGCCGTCCCTTGCGCCAGCTCATCCAGCATCTCGGTTCCGGCCGGACCGAACTGATCGAGGTCCCGGCTCCCGGCCCGCGCCGCGGTCGCCTGCTGGTGCGGGCGCGGCGCTCGCTGGTCTCGCTCGGCACGGAACGCATGCTGGTCGAGTTCGGGCGCGCGGGTTGGTTGAGCAAGGCCCGACAGCAGCCCGAGAAGTTCCGCGCGGTGCTCGCCAAGGTCCGGAGCGAGGGACTCCTCCCCACGCTCGCGGCGGTCCGCGGCAAGCTCGCCCAACCGATCCCGCTCGGCTATTGCCACGTCGGCGAAGTCCTCGCGGCGGGCGACGTCCCCGGCTTCGCGGTCGGCGACCTCGTGGTCTCCAATGCGCCCCATGCGGAGGTCGTCTCCGCCGATCCGGCCTTCGCCGCGCGCGTGCCCGCCGGCGTCTCCGCCGATCACGCCGCCTTCGCGCCGCTCGCGGCCGTCGCGCTGCAGGGCCTTCGCCTCGTCGCGGCGCGTCCCGGTGAAACGGTCGTGGTCATGGGGCTCGGCCTCATCGGCCAGCTTGCGGTCCGCCTGCTGCGCGCCCGCGGCGTCCAGGTCGTCGGCATCGACCCGGATGCCGCGAAACTCGCCGATGCGAAGCGGGCCGGCGCCCTCGTCCCGTCCCCGGGCGTTGCCGTCGCCTCCCTGGCGCCCGGCGGCGCGGCGGGCGTGCTCATCACGGCCAGCACGTCTTCGGACGAACCCGTGAACCAGGCCGCGCGCCTCTGCCGTCGGCGCGGCCGCGTGGT
>JACCDZ010057878.1_pt1 | contig 13713 bp, 12 predicted proteins | sample 7449551 | NCBI WGS metagenome assembly JACCDZ01 (sample SAMN15323452, study PRJNA562643) | freshwater metagenome | isolation source: river surface water | place: USA:Blue River Watershed | collected 2017-08-18
ATCATACCACCTCTCTTCACTGAATACTGTTGAGAATCCGGCTCGTTGACTCACTCAACCAAGGTAGGTATGCTCCGCAGCACATACGGTTTCACCACAAAGAGGCTCCTCATGTCGCTCTATGACCGCCTAACCGAAGACCTGAAATTCGCCATGAAATCGCGCGATCAGCTCCGCATGGATGTGATCCGGATGATCAAAGCTGCGGTGTTGAATAAGGAGGTCGAACTGAAGCGCGATCTTGATGACGCAGAGATGAGTCGAGTCATGACCACGCTCGTCAAGCAACGCAGAGAGTCGATTGAACAGTTTGAGAAGGCGCAACGTCAGGAATTGGCTGCCAAGGAGCGCCAAGAAATCGAGATCATTGAATCCTATCTTCCAAAACCGCTTTCACCGGAAGAGCTTGAGACCCTCGTCACGTCAGTCATTGCCGACACAGGATCTCGGTCGATAAAAGACCTGGGAGCGGTGATGAAGGCCGTCATGGCACGCCTTGGGGGACAGACTGTCGACGGCAAACTTGTCAGCGAACTCGTGAAGCGCAAGCTCTCCTGACCCATCACGCAAGTGGTTTGATATACTGATCACATCCTATCTCAACTTCAGTTTCATCAGGTTTCAGCCGTAGAGTAAGAGCTATGGCCATTCTCATCGTCGATGACTCAACGGATCACTATGCACTCCTCCGATCCATCCTGACCAAGGCAGGCCACGATCAAATCCTCGGCGCAGAGTCAGCCCAGACAGCCTTTTCAATGTTGAATCTGGATGGAACACAGTCGGCAACCGACGTCGACTTGATCTTGATGGATGTGCTTATGCCCGAAATCGACGGGGTGCAGGCTTGCCGACGAATCAAACAACAGACTCATCTTCGCGACATTCCAATCATCATGGTCACGGCCAAGAACGACCTTGAGAACCTGCATGAAGCCTTTACTGCAGGAGCCATGGACTATATCAACAAGCCCGTCAAAAGCGTCGAGCTCCTCGCCCGAGTGGCCTCCGCCATCACACTGAAGAAGGAAATGGACTGCCGCAAGTTGCGTGAATCGGAGCTCCGCCGCACGAACGAAGAGCTACAGCAGGCCTTACGAGAAGTCAAAGTGCTACGCGGCTTGATTCCCATCTGCGCCTCATGCAAAAAAATCCGTAACGATGGAGGGTTCTGGCAGCAAATTGAAGAGTATATCGGTGAACACTCAGAAGCCGAGTTCAGCCATGGCATCTGTCAACCTTGCCTCAAAAAGCTTTATCCTGGTGTTTACCAAGACTAGCTGTTAGGATTCTTTCAGTTCGCATTTTTCTCAGTACCAGAGCACCTATGAGCATCCTCCTCATTGATGATTCGCCGGATGATCGTCTCCTGCTTCAGGCCATCTTATCTGCGGCAGGCTATGAGCATATCATTGCCACTGACTGCGCCGCTGCCGCCTTCAAGCAGCTCGGGCTGGATGGGGGGAAGCAAGGCCTCGCACGTGTTGATCTTATTCTCATGGATATGCTGATGCCGCAAATGAACGGCATTGAAGCCTGCCGCCAGATCAAGGCGGTCGACCGTTTCCGCGACACTCCGGTCATCATGGTGACCGTGAAGACGGACCCGGTTGATCTTCAACTGGCATTTGCCGCAGGGGCGATGGATTATGTCGCCAAACCGATCAATAAAATCGAGCTCCTCACGCGAGTCCGCTCGGTGCTCCGACTTGTTCACGAGATCGACCGCCGCCGCGCACGAGAGCACGAGCTTCTTGAGGTCATGCGTCAACTTCAGGAAGCGAATCAAATGTTGCTTCGGCTCTCCTGCTTAGACGGGTTGACTGGCATCACCAACCGACGCCAATTCGATGATTTCCTGGATCAGGAGTGGCGAAGAGCGTTGCGTGAATCGACCCCACTATCTCTGATCATGTTCGATATCGATCGATTCAAAGCCTACAACGATTCCAAAGGGCATACCGCAGGTGACGAATGTCTGAAGCAAGTCTGCGCGGCTATTTCCAGTGCCGTGAATCGTCCCGGCGATTTGGTCGCTCGCTACGGCGGAGATGAGTTCGTCACGGTACTCCCCGGTACCGGGATTGACGGTGCGGCACAGGTTGCGGAGAGCCTTCGCCGCCGCGTTGAGGCCCTCGGCATTCAACAAACCGATGGGGAGCCCGTGACCATCAGCGTCGGGTACGCCTGTGTGGTCCCAAGCCGACACTCTTCGCCTACCGATCTTGTGAAGGCTGCAGACCAAGCGCTCTATCAAGCCAAACAGGAAGGACGAAATAGAGCCAGGTCGGCCAGCATTTTGTCGTTGGTCCAAGATTCACCGAGCACGTAGCCGACGATTGGCTCGCAATGTGTCGCCCCACTGCGATCGGGATCACCTGAAAGCGGCGGTCGAATTGATCGTGTCTTTCGAACAGACAAATACGGCGACCAGCGTGGCCTCCCTATTCCCTGAAGTATTCATGGGCTCATGTCACGACATCCACGGGTAGCATCTTCTAAACGGGTTTTGAGATCGACCAAACACCCTCGCCCTACTCAGACCACTTCCAAGCACGTCATCGCCTCACGGAGATCTACAAATCCCAGCTCGTCGCAGCCGATACCAAAACGCAACGCAACGGCCGTTCTAAAACAGTACCAGGACACGTTCCAAAAACTGGCACAAAGCGAGGCCTTGAGCAGTGGTGACCTGGTCCAAGCGTTCCGGGCAATTTCTTACACCTGTTCCAAGCTGCTTCGAGTCAAGCGCACGAGTACCTGGCTGCTTTCTGAAGACCAGAGTGAACTCATATTTCTGAACCTGTCTGACCCGAAACAAGGACACTCTAATCCAGGACTGATCCTCAAATACAGCGACTGTCCTGTTTATCTTCGCTCACTACGCCGTGAACGTCGCGCCATCGCAATAGAGCTGGCCTCGCAGGATCCACGAACCCGCGACCTGGCACAAATCTACTTCGCTCGCTTTAAGATTCAGTCCACGCTCAGTGCACCAATCAGGCGGAAGGGGAAGCTGGTCGGAGTACTCTGCGCTGAATCTGTAGGGAAACCTCGACAGTGGAGTCAACAAGACGTCTACCTCTGCTGCATGCTCGCGACTCTGGCAACGCTCGCCCTCGAAGCAACCGAACGACACCACGCGGAGCAGGTGCTTCGTGTCGCCAAAGAAGTCGCCGAGGTGGCCAATCGCGCCAAGAGCGAGTTTCTCGCCAGCATGAGTCATGAGATTCGAACTCCGATGAATGCCATCATCGGGATGGCGGACCTCCTCTGGGAGACGCCTCTCACCCCTGATCAACGAAAGTATCTGCGTATTTTCAGACGGGCGGGGGGGACGCTGCTCAACCTGATCAACGATATCCTCGATCTCTCAAAAGTTGAGGCGGGGCATCTCGAATTGGAGACCATTGACTTCGACCTCAATGAGGTACTTGATAAGGCCATCGACATATTGGCCCTGCGAGCCAATGAAAAGGGCCTTGAGCTGACGGCGCATATCGACCGACAGGTTCCGTGTTACTTACTCGGCGACCCAACACGTCTGACACAAATCGTGATGAATCTCATTGGCAATGCCATCAAATTTACCGAGACAGGGAACGTTGAAGTTCGCATCATCAACGACCCAAACCAGACTACCGCCGGTGCGATACGAATTTCTGTCACTGACACAGGCATTGGAATCCCTGCCGATAAACTCACCGCCATTTTTGAAAGTTTCACACAGGCCCATACATCAACGACCAGGCAGTATGGCGGAACAGGACTTGGCCTTGCGATTACCAAACGTCTCGTAGAACAAATGCAGGGTCGGATCTGGGCGGAGAGCACCCTAGGAGAAGGCAGTACCTTTCACTGCTCCCTCCGGCTTCAGGTTCAACCACAACCCCTCATTCAGAACACCGCTCCGCGAATCGATCTTACCGGAGTGAAGATCTTCGTCGTGGACGACCATCCTACAAATCGCCAGATCCTTCGTGAAACATTACGCACCTGGGGAGCTCAGGTGACGGATGCCTCAAGCGGGAAGGCTGCCTTAGCCAGACTCCTCGGGACACGAGAGCATCGGCAAGAGTATGACCTTATGCTGCTTGATTGCCGAATGCCCGAGATGAACGGGTTTCAAGTCGTGGAACAGCTCAATCAATCTTCCGATAGAAAAGACCTCACTGTGGTCATGATGACCTCAAACCACTGGGCTGACGATATCGCCCGCACCTACGACCTTGGCCTCGGCGGCTACCTTATCAAACCGATTCGACGTACAGACCTGATTCAATCAATCAGTATCGCGCTTAGTCGGAGAAAGGGGATCTCTCCGCCAACGACACCCCCTGAAACGATGAAGACATCGTCGAGTGCTTCAACCAGACCCTTTCAGGTCCTCCTCGTCGAGGATTCACCTGACAACCAACTCTTGATTCGGTCGTATCTGAAGAAGACCGACTATCTGCTGGATGTCGCAGACCATGGTGGCATTGCCGTCGAGAAATTCAAGACCACCCATTACGATCTGATCTTGATGGACATCCAGATGCCCGTGATGGATGGCTATACGGCAACCATGGCGATCCGAACATGGGAACGAGACCACGACCTCCCCTCAACACCAATTATTGCCCTGACGGCACTGGCCTTACGAGAAGAAGGAATTCGCATTCTGGAGGCCGGGTGCAACACTCACGTCACCAAGCCCGTCAGGAAATCGACGTTACTAGAGATCCTTCATGTCTATAAGGAGCACGCCATCTCATGACACTTCCTGGATCCCCGGACACTCGCACGCCAATACATGTGGGAATCAGTCGTGACCTTGAAGATATTGTGCCGATCTTCCTAGAAAATAGAAGAAAGGATCTGCAGGCGCTTCGCGTCGCGGTGGGAGCCCAAGACTTTGCCACACTTCAAACACTGGGCCACCGCATGAAAGGCGACGGCGGAGGCTATGGGTTTGATGCGATTTCACAAACCGGAGCAAAGTTGGAGAGCGCGGCAAAACAGCAAGACCTACCCACCATTGAACACTGTATCGTTGAGCTAGAAGATTTTCTCAATCGAGTCACTGTATTCTATCGATGACAGACCGATCCTATCCTTGCTGACCGTCACTGCAAGTCCCAACCTCTGCAGATCACCATATCCCGCGCACCGGTATCTTGAGTGTGGTCACAGGTGTGATGGAGATGCGTAGCTCGAAACAAGAAGTCTCTTAAAACAACTCTGAAAGGTACTGCTAGAGTCTCGACCACAGGTTGTGTATAATACCGCCCACGGGAAGCGCGACTCACTATTCCTCCCCGTTCTTCGACCGCAGCAACAAGCCTGTACGATCGTGTGCGGCAAACCCTGCGGGATCCACGAGTCGTGAACCCAACATCCCAAGCGTGGGGGGCTAGCTCAGTTGGGAGAGCACTACGTTCGCAACGTAGGGGTCGGGGGTTCAACTCCCCTGCCCTCCACCAAATCAGCCAGTCGGTTCATTGACCACGTCTAAGCCGGCCAAAGTCGTCCGGTATTCCCGCTCAACGACTTCCTCTCTTGAGAACCTTCCACGGCCTGGAGATGGTTGTAGCTTGTACAACCATGATTCCTCGATTGGAAGCCTCACATCCTACAAAGCTTTGAGGCGGGCTTGGATATAGTCATTGAGTCTCGCTTGAGATCTGGTGTCCATCGCCAAGGTTTCAATACCACATTCTTCCCCACGCACCCATCGCACCATTCCCTGAGCAACCGACACCCACTGGTTTGTCGGCAGTTTAACCGTAAGCGTGCACATATCCCCCTGCTCTACCGGCAAGGACCCTGAGATACGCCACCCAAGTGAGGACAGGTTGGTGACGGACCCGTAGCCAATCCCATTCCCTCGTTCATACTTTACGAGGCTGAAGACCGGAAAGCGGTAGTGATACCGGAGAGCAAAAGGCATGGGAAAAGACCCTCAACAACAGGAGCGACTTATTGTAGAGAGGCGCTTGTTCAAGGCGCAAGGCCTGGGAACCAGCCCCCCCGTTAGAGGGTAGGCCCGTTCTGACTGCACACTTGGCGATCACTGGACTCTAAGTGAGTATGATATGTGCTGACGTTCTGTGGGGGCACTATACCGCGCTGATGATCGCCTCGCCGTCTGGCTTGGCTGCGTCGATCACCACTCGGCGGCTGTCGACTTGGAGACGACCTTCGGCGAAGAGTTGCACGGCGCGAGGATAGATTTTGTGTTCCTGTAGGAGGATTCTCGCGGCCAGAGTTTCGGAGGTATCAGCATCAAGGATCGGGACCGCTGCTTGGATAATAATCGGTCCTTCGTCCACCCCTTCTGTGACAAAATGCACCGTACAACCCGCCAACTTACAACCCCAATCGATGGCCTTCTTCTGCACATCCAATCCAGGGAAAGACGGCAACAGCGAGGGGTGAATATTCATCATCCGGTTGGCATAGGCATTGACCAAAACCGCTGTCACAATTTTCATATAACCAGCGAGGAGGACAAGTTCAACATCGTGTTGCTGAAGGATTTCTAGAAGTGCACGATCATACGCTTCTCGACTGTCCGGCCGTCCGGCAAATGGTTTGGGGTCGACGAAAATATCAGTGAGTCCGTGTTTCCGAGCCCGCTCCAGTGCAACGGCCTCTCTTTTATTGCTAAGGACGGCAACGATTTGAGCCTGAACTTGCCCCGCCTCGATTGCATCGATAATGGCTTGCAGATTGGAGCCCCGACCGGATGCCAGAACCGCCACACGCAACGGGGTCGTTCGGCTATTCGACATACTCGACCTCCGCTTCCTCCTCAGCGGAAGACAGAATTTCGCCAATCTGCCAGCCTTGGTCTCCCAGTACGGCTGCACGAGCCAACAGGCCGGAGGCTGCTTCAGGTGGAACGACGAGAATCAACCCGATGCCCATATTGAACACACGGTACATCTCCTCACGTTCAATCTGTCCCAAACGGCTCATCACGTCAAAAATCGGTGGCACCGACCAGGCCGTACGCGTAATCCTCGCCCGTACCCCCTTTGGAAATACGCGTGGAAGATTCTCGGTAATCCCTCCTCCGGTAATATGGGCGATCCCTTTGACCGGAAAGTCCTGGATGAGAGACAGAATCTGCTTCGCGTAGATTCTCGTCGGTGCAAGCAGCACGTCGCCCAGAGGGCGATCAAGCTCAGGCACTCGATCAGCCACCGACAATTTCGCCTGATCGAACAGCACCCGGCGCGCCAACGAATAGCCGTTGCTATGTAACCCCGAAGATGCCAACCCAATAACAATATCCCCAGGCCTGATTGTTTTGCCATCGACGATTTTTGACTTTTCGACGACACCTACCGCGAATCCGGCCAGGTCGTACTCCCCATCGGGATAAAAGGACGGCATCTCGGCGGTTTCTCCCCCGATCAATGCACAACCGGCCTGACGGCAGCCTTCGGCGATACCAGCGACCACTTCTTGAGCCTTCGAGACGGATAACTTCCCGGTCGCAAAGTAATCCAAAAAGAACAGTGGTTCCGCTCCACTCACCGCAATATCGTTCACACACATCGCAACCAAATCGATGCCCACGGTATCGTGCTTATCCATCATGAAAGCGATCTTGAGTTTGGTTCCGACCCCATCCGTTCCGGAGACGAGGACAGGCTCATTGTATTTGCTTGCTTGAAGGCCAAAAAGCCCACCGAAACCTCCTAAATCGGTCAGTACTTCTGGGCGAAACGTCGAACGAACAAGCGGCTTGATACGATCGACGAATTCATCACCCGCATCGATATCCACACCAGCATCGCGATAGGTTGTCATAATGAAACCGTCACAAGGTTTACAGAAATTCGAACGGCAGCAGCGACTAGGAGCCGCATCTTATCGGAGGGTACACCAGAGGTCAACGCATGCGCAGGACGCGAGCGTCCACGGTTCTTTCACGAGGACAACCACCGATCGGTCACACGATTCGCCACGGAGCTACAATGATCTTCCTTACCCTTCCGGCCGCATCTCCACATCCAATAGCTTGATCTTTCGGTGAAGATGGCTCCGTTCGATCTTGAGATCATCAGCCGTGCGGGAGATATTCCAATGGTGTTCTCGCAATTTTCGACTGATGTACTCTTTTTCAAAGGCGTTCCGGGCATCACGGAGCGAGTCGTAGGACTTACTCAGAAGCGGAGTTGCCGAAGCTGTATTCATTGGGACAACTCCGGTGGTTCGTCCCTGTAATGAGAGCGTGGCCTGTGCGGCTTCAATCGTAAATCCCGGCACCATGATCATGAGCCGCTCGATCAAATTCCGAAGTTCCCGGATATTCCCTGGCCAATCGTATTGCTGGAAGACGCCCATCGCATCCGGAGAGACGTCCTTCATCCGCAGACCTTGTTCTTCGGCATGCAGCCTCATGAAATGTTGGACGAGCGCCGGAATATCTTCCCGCCGCTCTCGCAATGGTGGGACCACAATTGGGACCACATTGAGGCGGTAGTATAAATCTTCTCGAAATTGCCCCTTGCCAATTTCCTTTTCTAAGTCCTTATTGGATGCCGCCAACACCCGCACGTCCACCTTCATCAACTTCGTTCCACCAACACGCGTAAACTGCTGCTCTTGCAGAGCTCTCAAGACTTTTGCTTGCGTACTGAGGCTCATGTCACCGATTTCATCGAGAAAGAGCGTGCCGCCGTTTGCCTGTTCGAATTGTCCCCGTTTCATGGAGATGGCACCCGTGAAGGACCCCTTCTCGTGGCCGAACAGCTCGCTCTCGATTAATGTCTCAGGAATGGCGGCGCAATTCACCGCCACAAAGGGATGATCCGCTCGCGGACTATGGAGATGGATCGCTCTGGCGACGAGCTCCTTTCCAGTTCCGTTCTCCCCCCCGATCAAAACCCGACTATTCGTGGGACCGGCTGTTGCGATGAGCTCTCGTAGCCGTTGCATCACCGGAGATTGTCCGACCAGCTCAAATTTCCGCTCGACCTTACTCCGTAAGGCCCGATTCTCCTGAGCCAAGCGATACTGTTCCAACGCTTGTTTCACGCGAAACGTGACGTTTTCCAGCGACAGCGGCTTCTCGATATAGTCATAGGCTCCCAGCTTAATCGCCTTCACCGCCGTTTCGATGGACCCATGACCAGAGATCATCATCACCTGGGTAGTCGGCACAAACTCCTTCACCCGCCGCAGAGTTTCCAGACCATCCATCTCCGGCATCCAAATATCCAGGATCATAAGGTCCGGGGGATCCGTTCCATAGATCTTCAGCGCTTCAAGCCCGTTGGCTGCAACAGCAACCTCATATCCTTCATCTTCAAGAATACTTCGTAGAGACGTTCGAATGGCCTCTTCATCATCTACGATCAAAATCGATGCTGACATCTACCCCTCCAAGAACATCGACAATCGGTCGGCGGTCGTTCCTCGTTTCGGCTGTCGTAGAACCCCTCGCACATCTTGTTACACTGGGAGATCGAATTTAAACACGGCGCCTCTCGGCTGATTGTTGCCAACCTGAATCTGCCCTTCGTGATCAGTGATGATTCGGCGAACGATCGCCAATCCCAATCCGGTTCCCGTTTTTTTGCGAGTAAAATAGGGTACAAACAGCTTGTCATGATCTTCCGGCGCGATGCCTGGTCCTTCGTCCGCAACAGCAACCACCGCACGTCTGCGCTTGGTGTCGTATCGCGTGCCGACCCACAGTCTCCCCCGTTGGTTCATGGCTTGAACAGCATTGTCAAACAGATTGACGAACACCCGCCGCAGCTGTTCGCGATCAAAGTTGATAGGCGGCAACGTGTCATCCAACTCGATGACAAACTGGATATCTTTCTGCGCCTCACGATACAGCGTCACGACATCGCGAAGCACATCGTGCAGCGACTGCCGAGTCATTTGTGGCGCGGGGAGACGGGCAAATTTTGAAAACTCATCCAACATCTGCTTAAGACTACCGACCTCGTTGATGATGACGTTCGTGGCGTCATCAAAGACTCGGTCGAGATCGGGAGATTTCTCGAAGAACTTCTTGCGCAACCGCTGGGCCGACAATTGGATCGGCGTGAGCGGATTCTTAATCTCATGCGCAACCCGCTTGGCTACCTCCTGCCAAGCCGCAACTTTCTGTGCCTTGATCAACTCCGTCAGATCTTCAAACACCAACACAAATCCGAGATCTTTGTTGGCCTCATCCCGCATTCGAGAACCTTTTAAGCCGATCGTGAGTAACTTGCCCTGGCTATCCAACTGGCCCTCTAAATCAAAGTCATCGCGCTCATCGCTCAACATACGGACATAGGCCGTCTGAAACAAGTCCAGACCGAACTCCTTGAAGACATCGTTGGCCGGGCGCCCTCGCAACTGATCCCCGGCGAGGCCCAAGATGCGCTCAGCCGAGGGATTAAAGGTGGTAATCACCCCATTCCGATCGATCGACAAGAGGCCGGCGGCAATCGTATCAACCACCGTTTCAATGTAGGCGCGGCGGCGATCCAGCTCGACGTTGGTATGACGCAGCGTCAGGTTGGTCTCCTCCAACTTAGACTTACTCCCCTGAAGATCTTGGGTCATGCGATTGAACGACGCAATCAAGGTCCCAATTTCATCCGTCGCTTTGGCATCAATTTGTACGGTCAGATCCCCATGAGCCACTGCCTCGGTGGCTTCCGCCAAGCGTTGAATCGGCACAGTGATACCACGGGCCACATAAAATCCGAACCACGTGGCACTGAAGAGAATCAAAACCGTCACCACCGCCACAAACAGATACGCCCCGGCCTTGATCGGATTTTTCATCGCCTTGATCTGTTTATATTCCGTATATTGTCGACCGATCCCCTCCATCTTGGTCAACAACGACTCGGGGACGTAGGTTTCGACGACCACCACACCTTCGATCTCGCCACGCCGGCTCGCGGAAACCACCGGAATCGCCGCGCGAACCAATCTCCCGGTTTTCGCCTCCTGAACCGAGGTAAACTCCTGCTTGCCGTTAATGACTTGTAAGACCAATTGACTGATCGGCAAATCCAAGACTCCGAGTGGAACGTCGGCATCCAAGGCTTTGGTCAGGGTCTCCATCCTATTTGAAAATACCTCGATCCCCGCTACTCCGTACTCCATACGCTTTCTCGCCATGGCCGCAATCAAAAGATCCCGCTGGACCGGCGTCAGCAAATCCTCCCGAAACAATTCCTGGGAGATCGCCCGGGCACTGTTCACAGCCAGTGCGACATGCCCCGCATGCTGCATCCGAGCCACCTCATAGGAGTCTTTCATCACCTTTTCGATCTGTTCGCTGAACCAGACCTCGACGGCTTTATTCACCAATCCGCTCGCCACGATGGCCAACAGGACGGTTGGAATCAACGAAAACCCGATAAACGCCGCAATCAGTTTCGTGCGGAACCCGGCGCCAACCAGCCGATGCCGGCGCTCGAAATAGGCTTTGATCAAATTCCGGGATAGCAGGAGGACCAGGACCACAAAGCCGATCAGGTCCAGATTGACCAAGAGCAGAACCAGCGCATAGCTGGTCGTCGGAAGGAACGAGCCCGTCTCTTCGCTCCCCGGAGCGACCACCTGCGAGTAATACAGCGTCAGGGCAACGCAAGGGATCAGGAGGATGAGAACGATCCACACCGGACGGAGATGGCGTGGTTTCGGGTCAAATTTCCGTGAATGGTCGGGCAAGGACCGATGCATGCTCCGACTGAACACGATGGGTTGAACTTCGTCGACTTCTCCGGATGCTCGTCGAAATGTCCCGTTCGGATGATTCGGCTCAGGCATGCACGTGTCCTCAGGCACCCTCAAGACGGACTAACAGGCTTGGCTATCACTATAGCCGACATACCGAGCAGTCTCAAAGCCTACCGCACAACTAGCAGTGTCCGTAAACCGAGTCAGACAGCAAACCGTAAGAAGGGAGACTACTTCGGCGAAGCAAGCGTGACATACTTCATACGAAGGGCATAGAGCATGTCGCGCAGGACCGTCTGTTCGTCAGAGGTCAGATTGCCCTTGGTCTTGTCTTCCAAGACGGACAAGAGATCGATGATTTCCTTGGCCTGCGGCAAATTCACGGACATCGCCGGCTGCTGAGGATCGAACTGTTCTCCCATCAGCATGAGAGACGACGAGCCGAGCGAGATGACGAAAGACGAGAATGTAACAGGGGGTGCTGGAGCCGATTGGGAGGATTCAGTCGTCGTGGGGGCAGCTGTCGGTTGAGATTCGCGAGTGGTCGAAGCAGCCGCAGGAGCAACCTCCGCGCCTCCACTCGCCCGCCGATCGCGAATCACAAACCCTTGTTCCTGTTCCGTCATGGGACTCTACCTCCACCGACATGAATAGTGCGGGTACCCTATCATAGGGGCTCAGGTGTCGCAAGCCGGGAACAAGTCTGAAGAGACAATCTTGCTCTGTAATAGTTGCGACACCACATGGGTTAGTTGTGAACAGTAAAGATGGGATGATGTTGCATGATCAAGAGACAGGTCGGAGTAATTCAATAAAGTAAAGAACCCCGCCCTTCCAGGCGGGGCATCCAAATGAGAGTTTTCGTGAGATGCGAGAGTGTCGGTATCCGGAGAGTAGGCCATACAGGTGCTGGCCCTTGGGCGCATATCCATAGCGGTGTGTGACGGAAAGGGCGAAGTCGAACTCATCGAGACGCACAAGCTGAAGGCCACAATAACGATATTGCTCATGATGACGCAGAAACTTTCGTCGTTGCTACGGACTATGCTCTTGGTATCCAGCCGTGTTTTCCCTGGACCATCCCAGCTTGTGGAGCATACTCCCAATACACGGACGTGAGACCCCAGAATGCCGGGTCGTTTCTGCCTGTGTTGCGTCGTCATGTAGGGCCATGTAATGCCGCGAGGCCGCCCAATCCAAGTTTGTGGGTAGTTTTGGGCCAGGGCATTTGTCTGTCAGGTCCTCAGCCTGATCTACCAATACACGCTCGTTTCGCCCACTCTGAAGCGCCGAGCTGCCCCTGATTTGCTCCCCCTCCGAATAAAATTCACCTCCTGTTGGTGCAAATCTCCTGAGCATCTTATGCTCACATGCTCGTCTAGGCTCTCAGGCTCTCAGGCTCTCGTCTCTCGGTGCACCTGCGGTAGCTCGGTCTGATTGTTTCCCTGAGTTAGCGCGGCAACCGCAATGACAATGCCCCGATGGAAGGTTCGAGGTAGGTTGAAGAACGAAGTGGTGTTGCCCGGCCGTTTCTGTAAACCCAGGTAGCCGGTGTCCGTGATGGCGGGGGGGGGCTGGGAGGCAGCCGGACCTCGGATGCTTTGAACAGCTGACATGCGTGGCGGCGACCCGCTTCGTGGGCGAGGCAGAGAAGCCTGCCCGTGGTACTGTTGAAATCGAGTTGCGTCTTCAGGGTGTGGCGCGTTTTCTGGCCAGAATCGTACCGGCGCTGTTTTTTTGAGGACGCTCGACAGGTGTTTCCATCGTATCGATCAGGACGACCGTGTAGGCTAGCTGGTGGTTGAGCAGTGCGTGCTTGCCCGGCAGCGTAAAGACACCACTCGTGATGGGCATGTTCTCACACTAATGAATCATGCGATACGCCGTGCTCTTACTCACGTCGTCACGGTGACCGAGGTGTCGATATGTATAGTATGCCCGCCAGTATTTCATCGTCATCCGAAACCGTCCGCTTCCTGACCTAGGAGCCTGTCCGACAGTGCGCTCAACAACGATTTG
>JACCDZ011617061.1_pt1 | contig 13704 bp, 12 predicted proteins | sample 7449551 | NCBI WGS metagenome assembly JACCDZ01 (sample SAMN15323452, study PRJNA562643) | freshwater metagenome | isolation source: river surface water | place: USA:Blue River Watershed | collected 2017-08-18
AACAAACTCTCCCAATTCCACAAATTGAGTTAACTGATTAAAATGAGGACACGATTCCTGGTGTACCTCGTGATTCTTATTCGGATTAAGCCGACGTTTATTTAAACGAAACTTTGCCATAGTTTAGTGATTGAACCACGAAACTACAAACAAGAACAACGAGCATTTTTTGCTAAAACAGCACAGTTTTCATGAAACCTTTAAAATACAAGGATTTTAGTTTTTCTAAAATAGTACAAGTACTAGAAAAAAATAGTACAAGTACTAATTTTACTCCTCTTCATCGGCAGAAGACTCATTCAGGCGCGAACGTTTACGTTCACTCTTTTCAAGTAATTCTAAATTTTCTTCTTCTTCAATTTGAGCATCCGTTCGAGCTTTGTATAGGCCAAGTAAAATACTTTTTCGAACCAGTTCAATTGGATTTTTCGCACCAATACGTTTCAGCAAATCAGAGCGAATAGCATCAATGGATTTTTTAGAAAGGTTCATTTTACTCGCTATCTGTTCACTCGTTTTACCGTCACAAATCAATTTCAAAATCAACTGATTTCGGGCTGTTAATTTCAAGCGAATTACACTTTCCTCATTTTTAATTCGAAATTCATGTTCAGAAAACAAAGCTTGTTCAACTACTTCCGTAGTGTGACTGCCTTTAAATTTCACGTTGAACAAAGCGTCAATCATTTCATCAAAAGAGCAATTCTTTTTCAAGAAACTGCGAGCACCTTCACGAATCAATTCCGAAACAATCCACGGGTCTTCGTGCATGCTCAACATAATCGCTTTCACCTCAGGAAAATCACGTCGCAATACTTTGAGCGTTTCACGGCCGTCCATAACCGGCATATCCAAATCAAGTAAAACAACATCAATATCGTGGTTAGGTAATTTAGCGAGAAAATCCTCCCCATTTTCAGCGTGAAAAGCAACCACCACTTGCGGTTCTTTTTTCAGCATGAGCACCAGGGCTTGTTTCACAACCGTATGATCTTCAACTACGGCAACCCTAACGTTATTATCTGGTTTACGGTATTTAGATTTCTTCATAAGTTGAATGTTCTGTGGATTCTGTCAGTGGCATCGCCAGTTCAATGGTACCGCCGAGTGCATGACGTTGGTATTGAAGTTCTCCCGCAATCAAAGTCAACCGATGCGAAACCGATTCCAGTCCCATACCATCACCGTGATGAAGAAGGTACTCATAATCAGACTGACTAATAGCCACGCCATCGTGTGTTATTTTAAGTAAAAGATGTTGTTTGCTCCGATCAAGAAACAGGTGCACGGATTGCGGACGCGCATGTTTCAGTAGATTGTTTAATAATTCCAGAGCAATCGAATAAAAGTGAATTTCAGCTTGTTGTGGTAAAACCAATTTACCATCAATAGAAGACGAAAACGAACAAGGATTTCCCAAGGTCTTTTGGGTTTGTTCCATCAGACGTTCAAGGGCTTTTTGCAAACCAAACTTCACCAAAAAGTGTGGCAACATTCCGTGTGAAATTGAGCGAATTTTAGCAACCGATTGTTCCAACACATCCATGGTAAACTCCACGTCCTCCAAAAACGGAGAATCTTCTGGAACTTGTTTAATAGCAACACTCAGGTTTTGTTGCGCCATGGAAAGTATCGAACCCACCTCATCATGCAGATTCCGAGCTATTTTCGTTCGCTCCGTTTCCTGGGCTTGCACCACCGCATTCATCAATTCAAGTTCTTTGTTTTTGAGCTCTAGTTCAAACTTTGCCTTCAAAAATGATGCTTTTCTTTTAAAAAGTATAAACATCACAATAACACTGAAACATAAGATTCCAGCGAAAAACATTCCGCTAATGACTATTAATATACCTTCTGATTCTTCCATAATCCAATACTTAGGAAAATATTATGAATTAATATGAAAAACATAAAAATTGGGAAAGTAAATAAAAAAAGATTGTTTTCAAGAGCTCTAATTCTATCTTCAAAAATGCTGAAGAAAAAAGAAGATGAATTTAGTATTAAAATGGAAATTGCAATATAAAAACTCGATTCAAAGGAAAATAGACTTGTTTTTTGTTCCTCATGAAGAATATAATAGAGCTGTCGTAAGGAAAGTAAAGAGAGAAATGTATTACTATAAATCGTGGTGCAAAAGTTATTTCCCCATATCCCATTGAAAAAAAATATGTCCATTATGAATGAAACAGTAAGAAATACAAATGTTAGATTGTAAGCTCTATGATAAAATAGATCTCGAACTTTGAAATAATAAATTAAGACCGCGGTTGTTAAATAAACGGAAAAATGAAAAATGGGAAAAGAGTTAGAAAAACAGATTAAAAAAACATAAGAAAGTAATACTGATATTATGTTCATTTGGACATAATAAAATAGAGGCGAATTTATTATTCGCCTCTTTAATAGAAATATAACCAAAGGCAATAGATAGCTAATTGAGGCTAAAATGTAGGATATATCTTTAATTTTAAGTAACATCAACTATTTAACGAGTTGCGTGTTGAGCAACTAGGAGGACAAGGCGAACATTTATCAACAATAATTCCCGCCGTCATATCATTCTCATCACTTCCTGCTCCAACAGCAATCAAATTCTTTTTACCATCATCACCAATTCCGTAATAAAAACGGATACCCATACATCCCTTTTGATTAAGAATTTTCATCAACTGATTCTTACCAACAAACTGCCCAATAATCTCTCCTGCAGGAATAGTTTTTCTGTAATTTGCTGTCCATCCAGACGCTTCTGCTAGGGTTACCACCGAACCCTCATCTCCATTAAATGCCATAATATAAATTTTTAAAGTTTCTCAAAATTAGGCAGTATCGGAGCACCTAAATTTTACCGTTTAACTACAATATTTCGCTAAACGCCACAAATATAAGGCTCTAAAAGAATTTTGCAATCTGAAAAAATAGTACTTGTACTAATTATTTCTAGTACTTATACTATTTTTTGATGTGGTAGGGGTTCTATTTTCCATTAAAAAACCAACCCGGTTTCCTGAAGTTGGTTTTTTAATGCAGCGTTTTTATTTAATCACCAACCATCATCTTCTTTCTTCGTTGCAGGTGCAACTGACTTGGTTTTTATATATGTATTAATTTCTTCGATTGTCGCATCAACGGAAGCCTTGTATGCTAGGCTTCCAGTTGCATTTTTCTCATTGATATTCAACATGCCCGGTTTAGGTTTGTAGATGATCATTCCATTATTAAAATACGAACTAATGTGATATGCCCTTCCTGCAACTCCTGCAATATAGGTAGTTCCTGAATAACTTCCCGGTTTGTAAACATTTGCATCATCATAGATTTGTACTCGTATTTTATTGTCTTTGAACTCTACAACCATATTCAAATAGAAATCGAGTGATGTGCTAAATGAGGATGTAATGTAATTCAATGTAATTTGAGATTCTGTTTTTGAAGTTCTTACCTTCTCGTAGTTTCTGAAGTTTTGACCAGCCCAATTTTCAAAACGAATCATCAATTCACTGGCTTTAACTGAATCAAATTCTAAAACTCGCTGAGAAACTAAATAGGTTGACAAATCTTGATAAATCTGTTCAACAAACACTGTATCTTTTTCTTGTTTTGAACTTTGAGCATTTATCGAAAATACTGAAAGTATCATCACTGATAAAACATAAATCTTTTTCATTACCTAAATTTTTAATTTTGCGACAAATCTCAACCCTTCGAGTGACAATTCAAGTCATTTAAAATCAAATACTAAAATTTCTCTGACAACTAAGGTCAATCATTTGGTGGCTTGTATCATTTTGTGCTACTTTGTGCTCATATCACTATTAATATGTTAAACCAATAATATGTTAAACCAAAGGAAGATTCTTCGTGTATTACAATTCATTTCATTCCTAGAACAGCGACCGCCAAAAGCAGTAAATCAATTGGCAGAAATGCTTGAAACCACCGAGCGAACAGTCTATCGATACCTTGACCTCATCCGAGAATGTGGCTTTGATTTACATCGAGACAAACACAACCGATTTTTCATTCACAATGACACCGTTCAGGGAATTCGTTTTACTACTGAAGAAGCCGAATACCTCAAACAAATCGTACTGACAACCGGTAAAAAGAACAAACTCAAAGATGCCGTTTTGAGCAAAATTTACTTGGCTTCCGATGTCAACATCGTAGCTGGTCATTTGGTGAATGCAAAGAATGGTCGCATAGTGGAGCGCTTAGCCCAAGCCATTGCTAACAAAGAACAAGTCATTCTTAAACGTTACCACTCCATCAATTCAGAAACCATTTCAGATCGTTTGGTTGAGCCCTTTGGTTTTACGGATAACTACCACACGGTTATGGCCTTTGAGGTTACCTCAGCTAAAAACAAAACCTATCACCTGGATAGAATCACCGCAGTTGAATTCAACAACCGGGGTTTTATGTTTGAAGAAAAACACCAGCAACAAATTCCCGATGCGTTTGGATTTAGTTTTCAAGGCGAACAACACGAGGTAGAATTAGACCTTTCCCTCAAAGCATATTTGCTCCTCAAAGACGAATATCCCTTGACCATTCCTTACGTGAAATACAACCCCAAAAAAGACCTTTATGAACTAAAAATTCAAGTAAACGATTTGAAGCCTATTCAGCGGTTTATGAAGGGATTGGACTAAAAAAATTATTACTATTTTATAGTATCTTTACATTTCATTATGGCAAAGCAAAAAGAACAAACCGAAGACAGTCTAGAAAAGAAATTGTGGAAGACTGCTGATAAACTGCGCAAAAACATTGATGCAGCAGAATACAAGCACGTCGTTTTAGGCTTAATTTTTCTAAAATACATTTCAGATGCTTTTGACGAATTACATCAGCAACTCATTGATGGTCAAGGAAAATATGCAGGTGCTGATCCTGAAGATCCGGATGAGTACGGAGCCGAGAATGTCTTTTTTGTTCCTGAAAAAGCAAGATGGAAACACATTCAGTCAATGGCTAAAACACCAGGAATTGGAAAGTTGATTGACGATGCAATGGATTTAATCGAAGCAGAAAATGCTGTTTTGAAAGGAATTCTCCCAAAAGTATACGGAAGCGACAAGTTCGACGCAATGACTTTGGGCGGATTAATAGATACCATTGGCACCATTGCTTTGGGTGATTCATTGAGTAAAAGTCAAGATGTATTAGGTCGAGTTTACGAATACTTTTTAGGTCAATTTGCTCTAGCAGAAGGACAAAAAGGCGGTCAATTCTACACACCTGAAAGCATCGTGAAATTATTAATCGAAATGCTTCAACCCTACAAAGGCCGTGTATATGACCCTTGTTGTGGTTCAGGTGGAATGTTTGTTCAATCGGAAAAATTCATCGAAAGTCATCAAGGACGTTTAGATGACATTTCCGTTTATGGACAAGAAAGCAATCAGACGACGTACCGCCTTTGCCGAATGAACCTAGCCATTCGTGGTATTGATGGTTCAAATATCAAATGGAATACCGAAGGATCATTTTTGAACAATGCACACAAAGACCTAAAAGCTGATTACATCATTGCCAATCCACCTTTCAACGTAAGTGATTGGAGTGGTGAACTATTAAATGATGATGCACGTTGGCAATATGGCACACCTCCAGCTGGTAATGCCAATTTTGCTTGGGTTCAACACTTTTTGTACCACTTGGCTCCCAATGGAAAAGCAGGGTTTGTCTTGGCGAATGGTTCATTGAGTTCAAATACAGGAGGTGAAGGAGAAATTCGTAAACGCTTAGTCGAAGCAGATTTAGTAGAATGTATTGTGATGTTGCCAAAAGCATTGTTCTTCAATACGGGAATCCCTGCTTGTTTATGGTTTTTACATCGTAATAAGAAAAAAAGAAATAGCGAAGTACTGTTTATTGATGCGTCCAACCTTGGAATGATGATCGATCGCAAGAATCGAATTTTCGAAGACAAAGATGTTCAGTTGGTTGCGGACACTTACCACAATTGGCTTTCATCTCCCCCTTTGGAGGGGGATCAAGGGGGAGGACTTTATGAAGACATCAAAGGTTTTTGCAAATCCGCTAATTTGTCTGAAATTGAAAAACACAAGTTTGTGTTGACACCCGGTCGTTATGTGGGTATAGAAGACGAAGAAGACGATGGCATTCCTTTCGAAGAGAAAATTCATGGCTTAACAAACACCTTGCGTGAGCAAATGACTAAAGCCCAAGAATTGGACAAAGAAATCAAAGAGCAGTTAGCTAAAATTGGGATTCAATTATGAGTAAGGATTTATCATTTCTTCTTTCGCAAATCAGTGAGTTAGATAAGCAGTTAACGACTCAAGCTGTAAAGACCATTGATCGATTACTAACTATGCGTAATTGGTTAATAGGGGCTTACATTGTGGAGTACGAACAAAATGGTTCCGATAAAGCGGTTTACGGTGCAAAATTGGAACAAACGCTTGCTGAAAAACTCAATCGAAAAGGATTGTCTGAACGAAATTTAAAGTTGTTCAAACAATTCTACTTCGCATATCCACAAATAATGCAGACAGTGTCTGCACAATTCAAATTACCACAACAAACCATGCAGACAGTGTCTGCATCATTAACAAATCAGGAGAACATTTCCTATGTGAATGACTTATTAGATCACGTCTCTTTTTCTCATTTTACCGAGCTGATAAAAATTTCAGATACGCAAAAACGCCAGTTCTACGAAATCCAATGCATGAAAAGTACTTGGTCTGTTCGTGAATTAAAAAGACAAATCAATAGCTTAAGCTTCGAGCGCACAGCATTAGCACAAAATAAGGAACAAGTTTTAGATTCTATTTCGTCACATACAGAAATACAAACACCACAATCTTTAATTAAAACACCTTTCGTATTTGATTTCCTGGACTTGCCCGATAGTGTGCTTGGTAGTGAATCAGATTTTGAAAACGCATTGGTAAGCGACCTTAAAAATTTCATGCTCGAATTGGGACATGGATTTTGCTTTGAAGGACAACAAAAGAGAATTGTCATTGGAGGGGAATATTTTTTCATTGATTTGGTTTTTTATCACCGTGTTTTGAAATGCCATGTTTTGATTGAATTAAAAGTGGATGGGTTCAATCATGCCCATGTAGGACAGCTCAACACTTATTTACAATACTACAAGCAAAACATACAAGAAACAACAGACAATCCACCCATTGGCATTTTATTGTGTACCAACAAGAATGATGAATTGGTAGAGTATGCATTAGGTGGAATGGATGAAAACTTATTTGTAAGTACCTATCAAACGGCACTACCAAGCCGTGAAGAATTGAAGCATTTCTTGCAAGAAGAAAAAAGAAAAATTGAAGGATAAAAAAAATAAATGAAAAATAAAATCAAAAATAAATTCATAAAAACGCTTGATTTTAAAAGGTTTAATTTATTTCTGACCTATTCATTACAAAAAATAAATAACGTGTTAAAGGACAAAAATTTGACAAAACGATTGAGTCAAGAACTTGCTGACCTATTTACGCAACAGCCTGTTGCGCAATTGTCAATACCGAATGCTTCGCACTTTCCAATACAACATTTCGCCTCCAAACAATTAAATCCGAATGAACAATGAGTGTTTATATTTCATTAGCTGAAGTAGCAAAATTCATCGTTGATAATAGGGGTAAAACAGTGCCCACCTCGAATGAAGGTATTCCACTTATTAAAACAAATTGTATTACAAATGATGATTTATATCCTCAAATTGATGGCATGCACTTTATATCACAAGAAACATATGATACCTGGTTTAGATCACACCCAGAGCCCGATGACATTATAATAACTTTGAAAGGCAGTCAAAACGGTGCAGTATGTTTAGTGCCTGACCCTGTACAGTTCGCTATTGCTCAAGACATGGTTGCTATAAGGGTTGATGAAAAAAAAATAAACAAATATTACTTACTAGCTGCTTTAAGATCACGTGAGGTTCAACATGCAATTAAAACATTAGATGTAAGTGGAGTAATTCCTCATTTGAAGAAGTCAGATTTTGACAAGCTCCTAATTAAGAATATTGATCGCAGAAAGCAAGATTATATTGGAGGACTTTATATTCAATTATCTCAGAAAATCTCCCTCCTTCGCCAACAAAACGAAACACTGGAAGAACTGGCACAAACGTTATTTAAACGTTGGTTTGTAGATTTTGAGTTTCCCAATGAAAACGGAGAACCTTACAAATCTTCGGGTGGCAAAATGGTAGATTCAGAATTAGGTGAGATTCCGGAGGGGTGGAGAGTTGGGGAATACAAAGATATTGTTGATATAACGTCAGGTAAAGGACTTAAAAAAAGTGAATTTAAGGATAATGGAAAATATGAAGTTCTTGGCGCAAATGGACGACTAGGGTTTACAGATAATTTTTTAATTTCTGAAAATGTAATAATAACAGGTAGAGTTGGAACACTTGGAACAGTATACATTGTAGAGAAGCCTGTTTGGTTATCTGATAATGTTCTTGTTTCAAAACCTAAAAAAGATCTTTTTCATTTTTCATTTTTCACGCTTAAGAGATTTGATTTTAAATCACTTAACAGTGGTAGTACTCAACCATTATTAACCCAAGCAGATTTAAAAACCGTTAGAATAGTGATTCCAGATGGAAACAATTTAAAAAAGTACTCTGAATCTGTAGAATCAACTTTTGTTAAAATAGAATCCAATTTTAATGAAATCCAATCTCTCACTCAACTACGTGATACTTTGTTGCCAAAATTGATGAGTGGAGAGATCGTAATTAAAGAATAGCAATGAAAATGATTTCCCCAAAATATAGAATGAAATTAACCAAACAAGTTGCTGATGCAATTTGGGCAGAATACGAAACCTTTAAAAGAGCTATATTTTATTTTGAACAATGGGGAATTAAAATACCTCTTATTCACGTTAAGCAAGTTTTTTTTATGCATAAGCAAGGTGTTATAAATAAGATTAAACCTCTTGTTTTCAGTAGTTTTTCACAAATAAGCAAGATTTATCCACAATTAAGCAAGGCGCATGAGTAGTTCAATTTCAGATATAAACACCATAATTACAATTGAGTATTTGCAAACTCAGAAGGAAGGACAATACTTTGAACGTAAAGGGCTTGGTGAGAAAGATATTAAACCCAGTAAAATAGCTGAAGAACTAATTGGAATGCTTAATGCCGACGGTGGTACTTTAGCTTTTGGTGTGTCAGATAATGGTGAAATACAAGACCTAAAAACATTAGGGGACAAACTGAATGATTTTCGGAAATTGACTTTTGATTTTATTTCTCCCCCTTGTAACATTCAGTTAGAAGAAATTGAAATAAATGGCAACCTTATTTTTCTATTTCATGTGGAACAAGAACTAGAACGCATTTTCAGTTTAAAGGATAATGAAAAAGTTTTTCTACGCGTTCACGATGATAACCGAAAATTAGACCGAGAAAAAATTAAAAGGTTGGAATATGATAAATCCATTAGACGTTTTGAAGAAGAAATAGTCAAAGATTTTAACCAAGAAGATTTAGACTTGGAACTTTTAGAGGAATACAAGAAAAAGATTAACTACAAAGGTACTTTATTCGATTTGGCAGTAAAAAAATATTTGGTCAATAAAAAAAATGAAGAATACCATTTCAAAAATGCTGCTATTCTACTTTTCTCAAAAGATCCCGAAAAATACATTCCTACTGCATCTGTAAGGTATATTCGATACGAAGGTAAAGAGGCGCTAACCGGAACTAGCCACAATGTTATTAAGGATGAGCGTTTTGAAAACAACATTCCACGTTTAATCGACGAATTAAAGAACTTTTTAAAAGTATCTTTTAAAGATTATTACTTTTTAGATCTTGAAACAGGAAGATTCAAAAAGGTTCCTGAATATCCAGAAGAAGCATGGCTTGAAGGTTTAGTAAACGCAATGTGCCATCGCTCCTATAATGTACAAGGAAGTTCAATTTACATTAAACATTTTGATGATCGTTTAGAAATTAGTAATAGCGGTCCACTACCTGCACAAGTTACCATAGAAAACATAAAAACAGAAAGATTTGCGCGAAACCCAAGAATTGCAAGAGTACTTGAAGATTTGGGATATGTGAGGCAACTTAATGAGGGAGTTGCTCGGATTTATGAATCTATGGAAAAATCTATGTTGTCTATTCCAGAATACAAAGAAAATAATGGGAATGTATTTTTAACACTTCGTAATAAAATCAGCAGCCATTCTAAAACTATTCCTGATAAAGTGATGGATAAAATTGAACAGTTGTGGAATGGTTATAATGAAACCCAAAAAAAGGTACTTTTTTACTTATTTGCGAATCATGAAGCTACCTTGGCTCAATTTGTAGAATATACTGGAATCAACGAAAATACGGTAAGAACCTATTTGAATGAATTTATAAAAGACAATCTTTTAGAGCGATTAAGTAAGAAACAAAGGGATATTAATGCACGATATGTTTATAAAAAATAAAACATATAAATTTCCCATTATGTCGAAATATATTTCCTTCCATTTAAGGAGATATTTCTGCATAAACTGCTACCCCAAGAAATATAACTTTACTGTTAAGCAAGGCGAAATAAATCAAGCTAACCCATTGATTATATTGGAATTAAGCGCTGTAAGCAATAATAACAACGCATTAAGTAAGATTTATATCTTATTCAACAAACATGAAAATTTGAAAGGATAACCATGACCAAACTCTCTGAAAACGATATTGAACAATGGGCTATTGAAGAGCTGCAAGCAGTAGGTTGGTTGTATGCCAACGGTGCAGATTTAGCTCCTGATGGTGCAAAAGCAGAACGCACTTCTTTTTCCCAAGTTATCTTGGAACAACGTTTGCGACAGGCTATAAGCCATAACAATCCCAACATTCCAAAAGAAGCGCAAGAAGAAGCCTTTAAAATGATTTCGCGCATCAATGCTCCAGATATGATGGTCAACAACCAGTTGTTTCATCAATACCTAACGGAAGGTGTTCCGGTGCAATATCGAAAAGATGGCAACATGCGTGGTGATCGCGTACAATTGGTCAATTTCAACCAAACTGAGCAGAACAATTTCTTAGTCGTTAATCAATTCACCATCATTGAAAACAACCAAAACAAACGCCCAGATTTGATCTTGTTTGTGAACGGTTTGCCGTTAGTACTAATTGAATTAAAAAATGCCGTTGACGAAAATGCAACAGTTGAGTCAGCGTACCGTCAAATTCAAACCTATAAAGCAGCAATTCCAAGTCTATTTAACTTCAATGAAATTTGCATTATTTCAGATGGTGTGGATGCCAAAGCAGGTTCACTTTCGGCTGGTTTAACGCGATACTTGACGTGGAAAATCAAAGCAGATGAACGGCCACAAATGTTGAGTAATCAATTGGAAATCATGTTGCAAGAAATGCTGAAACCTTCCGTTTTATTGGATTTTATTCGGCATTTCATTGTGTATGAACAATCAAAAACAAGTGATAAAAATGGTGTGGCTCAAATTTCAACAGTTAAGAAAGTTGCAGCTTATCATCAATATTATGCAGTCAACAAAGCCATTGAATCGGTGCAACAAGCTGCCAGTGCAACAGGAGATCGTAAAGGAGGTGTAGTTTGGCATACCCAAGGAAGTGGCAAATCGCTTTCTATGGTGTTTTTTACTGGAAAATTGGTATTAGCATTGGATAACCCAACGGTGTTAATGATAACAGACCGCAATGATTTAGACGATCAATTGTTTGACACCTTTGCTGCATCAAAAGAATTGTTGCGGCAAATTCCAATTCAAGCCAATGACCGCGATCATTTGAAACAATTATTGAAAGTTTCAAGTGGAGGTATTGTTTTTACTACCATTCAAAAGTTCCAACCCGAAGATGGAAACGTTTATGAAACTCTTTCAGAACGTTCCAATATTGTCGTTATCGCAGATGAAGCACACCGCACACAATATGGATTCAAACCCAAGTCGGTTGATGTGAAAGACGACAAGGGAAATGTAATTGGACAAAAATTGGTTTACGGTTTTGCTAAATACATGCGTGATGCCTTGCCAAATGCCACTTATTTAGGGTTTACAGGAACTCCAGTTGAAAAAACCGATGCAAATACACCGGCCGTCTTTGGTTCGTATGTGGACATTTACGACATTGGACAAGCGGTGACAGATGGCGCAACAGTTCCCATTTTCTATGAAAGTCGTTTAGCAAAAATCAACCTTTCAGACGAAGGAAAAGCGTTGATTAAAGACCTTGACGATGAGTTAGAAAGCGAAGAATTAACAGATACCCAAAAAGCAAAAGCCAAATGGGCGAAAGTTGAAGCCATTATTGGAAGCGAACAACGCATAAAAACCATAGCCGCTGACATTGTACAACATTTTGAAGCCAGAAATGGCGAAGGCGGTATGTCCGGAAAAGGAATGATTGTGACCATGAGCCGACGAATCGCAGTTGAATTGTACAATGAAATCATTCAAATTAGACCGCATTGGCACAACGATGACTTAACAAAAGGAGCGTTAAAAGTGGTCATGACAGCTGCTTCCTCTGATGGCCCTGAATTAATGAAACATCATACATCAAAACAGCAAAGACGTGATTTGGCCGATCGAATGAAAGACACTGCCGATCCCTTACAGTTGGTAATTGTCCGCGATATGTGGCTTACTGGATTTGATGCTCCAAGCATGCACACCTTGTACATTGATAAACCCATGAAAGGACACAACCTCATGCAGGCTATTGCTCGTGTAAATAGGGTTTACAAGGACAAACCTGCTGGTTTAGTTGTCGACTATTTTGGAATTGCACAAGATTTGAAACAAGCGCTAAGTTTCTATTCTGAAAGTGGAGGAAAAGGCGATCCGGCAGAAGCACAAGAAAAAGCGGTTCAAATGATGCTTGAAAAGTTAGAAGTCGTTTCGCAATTCTTTTCTGAAAAGACTATTTCACAAGAAACGAGCTTTTCAGGTATAGCAGCAGAGCCTCAAAGCCCTTATGGTTCTTCATTTGCTTACGAAAAGTATTTTTCAGCGGGTACAAAAGAAAAATTAGACCTCATTCTCTCAGGAGTTGAACATATTTTATCGATTCAGGACGGAAAAAATAGATTTTTAAAAGAAGTGACAGCACTTTCTCAGGCATTTGCCATAGCACTTCCGCATGATCAAGCAATGGATGCTAAAGATGAAATTGCCTATTTCCAAGCGGTAAAAGCGAGAATCGTAAAATTTGATGCACAAGGAATTGGAGGTCGTTCGGATGCTGAATTAGAAACAGCCATCAAGCAAGTTATTGACCAGGCCTTAGTTTCTGAAAAGGTTATTGATATTTTTGATGCTGCCGGAATTAAAAAACCTGAAATTTCAGTCTTAGACGACAATTTCCTGGAAGAAATGAAAGGAATGAAGCACAAGAATTTAGCATTAGAAGTCCTGAAAAAACTATTGAATGACGAAATCAAAGTTAGAAGCAAACACAACATCGTTCAGGGGCGCACACTGATGGAGATGTTGGAAAACTCAATTAAACGCTACCAAAATAACCTCATTACATCAGCCGAAATAATACAAGAGTTCATCAATCTTGCCAAGGAAATCAAAGAATCAGACAAGCGAGGAGATCAATTAGGACTTTCAAAAGATGAATTAGCCTTCTATGATGCTGTGGCTGCCAACGATAGTGCAAAGCAATTGCTTGGAGATGAA
>JACCDZ011366500.1_pt1 | contig 13694 bp, 12 predicted proteins | sample 7449551 | NCBI WGS metagenome assembly JACCDZ01 (sample SAMN15323452, study PRJNA562643) | freshwater metagenome | isolation source: river surface water | place: USA:Blue River Watershed | collected 2017-08-18
CATCAACGGCGACTCCAACGTGCCGTTCTACAAGGAGCTGGGCAACGCCGGCCTCAAGGCCAAGGACGTGCCGGTGGTGGCCTTCTCGGTGGGTGAAGAGGAGCTGCGCGGCGTCGACACCAAGCCGCTGGTGGGCCACCTGGCCGCCTGGAACTACTTCATGTCGGTCAAGAACCCGTCCAACGACGAGTTCACGAAGAAGTGGGCCGCCTACGCCAAGGCCAAGAACATCGCCGGCCACAAGGACAAGCCCCTGACCAACGACCCGATGGAGGCCACCTACATCGGCATCATGATGTGGAAGCAGGCCGTGGAGAAGGCCAAGTCCACCGACGTGGACAAGGTGATCGCCGCCATGGCAGGCCAGACCTTCAAGGCGCCCTCGGGCTTCGTCGCCAAGATGGACGAGAAGAACCACCACCTGCACAAGCCGGTGTTCATCGGCGAAGTGAAGGCCGACGGCCAGTTCAACGTGGTCTGGAAGACCCCCGGCCCGGTCAAGGCCAAGCCCTGGTCGCCCTTCATCGAAGGCAACGACAAGAAGAAGGACGAGCCGGACGGCAAAACGAAAATTTGAGTCTCGCAAATCGCTTGTGCGATTTGCTCGAGTTTTCGATCAGTTCAAAAGGGACCGGCCAAGCCGGTCCCTTTTGCATCGGAGGTCCCGCTGCGCGTTGCTATGCGGGACCCTGTGGCCCGGCAGTGCCGGGGTTCTCTCCTTCGGCTGGCCCGGGTCTTGCGACAGTTTGGTGCGACGGTGAAGCCGTCCACGAAAGACCTGAATGCTTGCCAGAAAAATTCTGTTTGTTGCCCTCTTGTGGGGCGCCGCTTCCACCCAGGCCCTGACCCTCGATGAGGCCCGGGCCATTGCCCTGGGCGAGACCGACGCCCGCATCGAGGCCCTGGGCAAGGCCGTGGCCCATGCCGACGACAAGACGGCCGCCTTCCTGCAGGCCCTGGCCGACGATGCGGTCAAGACTGCGGGCGACAAGGTCTTCATCGTGAAAGAGGGCAAGGGCATCGATCCCGTTTCTGGTGCGCCCGCCGACGTACCTGCCGACGCCGAGGACGTGGTGAGCAACAACCGCATGCGCGGCGAGCTCGAGACCGCGCTGGGCGCGATCCGCCTGTTCTCCCCCGACGCCAGGGAGCGCGCCGCCGCGGTGAAGGCCCTGGCCGCCGAGCCCGACGCGTCGCGACTGCCGCTGGTGGAAAAGGCCCTGCAGTCCGAAAAGGTCGACGCAATTCGCACCCAACTGGTGCTGGCGCGCGCCGCCATCCTGATTGCGAGCACCGATCCGGCGCAGCGCGCCGAGGCCGCTCGCGCCCTGGCCGCCAGCCGTGAGCCTGCTACCAAGACCCTGCTGCTCGATCGCCTCAAGGACGAGGCCGACCCGGCGGTGAAGTCCGCGCTCGAGGCGGCGCTGCGCCAGGTGGAGTCGTCCCTGGCCTGGGCCGACCGCGTCGGCCAGGTGTTCTCGGGCCTGTCGCTCGGCTCCATCCTGCTGCTGGTGGCCCTGGGCCTGGCCATCACCTACGGCCTCATGGGCGTGATCAACATGGCCCATGGCGAATTGATGATGATCGGCGCCTACGCCACCTATGTGGTGCAGGGCGTGTTCCGCACCTTCTTCCCCGGCCTGTTCGACTGGTACCTGCTGGCGGCGCTGCCGGTGGCCTTCCTGGCCTCGGCCCTCATGGGCGCCATCCTCGAGCGCGGCGTCATCCGCTTCCTCTACGGCCGGCCGCTGGAGACCTTGCTGGCCACCTGGGGCATCAGCCTGGCGCTGATGCAGGGCGTGCGCAGCGTCTTCGGCGCGCAGAACGTGGGCGTGGAGAACCCGAGCTGGATGTCCGGCGGGGTGGTGGTCATGGGCAGCCTGCAGCTGCCCTGGAACCGCATCGTCATCATCGGCTTCGCGCTGGCGGTGCTGGCCGGCATGGCCTGGCTGATCGCGCGCACCCGGCTGGGCCTGTTCGTCCGCGGCGTCACGCAGAACCGGCCGATCGCCTCCTGCATGGGCGTGAACACCGCCCGCATCGACACCTATGCCTTCGCGCTGGGCTCCGGTATCGCCGGCCTGGCCGGCTGCGCGCTGAGCCAGATCGGCAACGTCGGTCCCGACCTGGGCCAGGGCTACATCGTCGACGCCTTCATGGTGGTGGTGCTGGGCGGCGTGGGCCAGCTCGCGGGCACGGTGTACGCCGCGCTGGGCCTGGGCCTCCTGAACAAGTTCCTCGAGGGCTGGGCCGGCGCGGTGCTGGCCAAGATTGCGGTGCTCGTTTTCATCATCGTGTTCATCCAGAAACGCCCGCAGGGCATCTTCGCGGTCAAGGGCCGCGAGGCATGACCACCCCCGAAGCGGCCTTCGGCCGCCTCCCCCTCCAGGGGGCGGCACCCGCGGCCCGGCAAAGCCGGATCCGTCGTGCCCCCGCATGTCACGTCGCACGGAAAGTGCCTGTATGAATCAGATGCATCACCTGTCCAACGCCGCGCTGGCATTGCCAGCGCCTCGGCCCCTCCTCTCCAAACGCGGCTGGACCGCCTTCCTCCTCGCCCTGCTCGCGGTCTGCGCGCTGGCGCCGGTCCTCAACCTCTGGGTGCCCGAGGGCAGCGCCTTCCACCTGTCCGATTACGCGGTGGGCCTGGTGGGAAAGATCATGTGCTACGCCATCTGCGCGCTGGCCATGGACCTGATCTGGGGCTACACCGGCATCCTCTCGCTGGGCCACGGCCTGTTCTTCGCCCTGGGCGGCTACGTCATGGGCATGTACCTGATGCGCCAGATCGGCCGAGACGGCAACTACAAGAGCGACCTGCCGGACTTCATGGTCTTCCTGGACTGGAAGGAGCTGCCCTGGCACTGGACGCTGTCGGACAGCTTCGTCGCGACGCTGGTCCTGGTCGTGGCGGTGCCGGCCCTGGTGGCCTTCGTCTTCGGCTTCTTCGCCTTCCGCTCGCGCATCAAGGGGGTGTACTTCTCCATCATCACCCAGGCGCTGACCTTCGCCGCGATGCTGCTCTTTTTCCGCAACGAGACCGGCTTCGGCGGCAACAACGGCTTCACCGACTTCAAGCGCATCCTGGGCATGCCGCTGGCCACGCAGAACATGCGCATGACGCTGTTCGTCCTGACCGGCCTCGCCCTCCTGGGCTGCTTCCTGCTGGCGCGCTTCCTCGTGCGCTCCAAGTTCGGACGGGTGCTGCAGGCGGTGCGCGACGCCGAGTCGCGGGTGATGTTCTCGGGCTACAACCCCCTGGGCTACAAGCTCACCATCTGGGTCATCTCGGCCGTCATGTGCGGCGTGGCAGGCGCCCTGTACGTGCCCCAGGTGGGCATCATCAACCCGGGCGAGATGAGCACCGCCGCCTCCATCGAGATCGCGGTGTGGGCCGCGGTGGGCGGCCGCGCCAGCCTGATTGGCCCCATCGTCGGCGCCTTCCTCGTCAACGGCGCCAAGAGCTGGCTCACCGTCACCGCGCCGGAGTTCTGGCTCTATTTCCTGGGCGCGCTGTTCATCGCGGTGACGCTGTTCATGCCGCAGGGCGTGGTGGGCCTGGTGGCCCGCTTCATGAGCAGGAACGACAAGAAAGAGGAGGCCCGCGCATGACGCCCGATCTGATGGAGGCCGGCGCCGAGCGCCAGCAGGCCTACACCGCCCGCATCGAGCGCCTGGCCCTGGCCACCGAGTCCGGCGGCCGCAGCGCCGGCTACGGGCGCGTGGCCCAGGCCGGCGAGGTGGACACCACCCACGGCCGCATCCTGTACCTGGAAGACGTGAGCGTGAGCTTCGACGGCTTCAAGGCGATCAACAAGCTCTCGCTGGACATCGCCCCCGGCGAGCTGCGCTGCATCATCGGTCCCAACGGCGCGGGCAAGACCACGATGATGGACATCATCACCGGCAAGACCCGGCCCGACGAGGGCACCGTCTTCTTCGGCTCCACCATCGACCTGCTTCGCTACAAGGAGTCGGAGATCGCGCAGCTGGGCATCGGTCGCAAGTTCCAGAAGCCCACCGTGTTCGAACAGCTCACCGTGTTCGAAAACCTCGAGCTCGCGCTCAAGACGAACAAGGGCGTGCCCGCCTCGATGTTCTTCCGCCTCGACTCGGCCCAGGCCGACCGGCTGGCGGAGGTGCTGCACACCATCCACCTCGCCAGCGAGGTCGGGCGACAGGCGGGCAACCTGAGCCACGGTCAGAAGCAGTGGCTGGAGATCGGCATGCTGCTGATGCAGGACCCCAAGCTGCTGCTGCTCGACGAGCCGGTGGCCGGCATGACCGACGAGGAAACCGTCCGCACCGCGGAGCTGTTCCTCTCCCTCAAGGGCAAGCATTCGCTGATGGTGGTGGAGCACGACATGAGCTTCATCCGCGCCATCTCGGACATCGTCACCGTGCTGTGCGACGGCTCGGTGCTGGCCCAAGGCACCCTCGATCAGGTGCAGGCCGACGAGCGGGTGATCGAGGTCTACCTCGGCCGCTGATAAGGATTTTGAACATGCTCAGCGTCAAGAACATCCACCAGTACTACGGCGGCTCCCACATCCTGCGCGACGTGAGCCTGGAGGTTCCGCCCGGCCAGGTCACCGTGCTCCTGGGCCGCAACGGCGTGGGCAAGACCACACTGCTCAAGTCGCTCATGGGCCTGGTGCCGATCAAGAGCGGCAGCATCCAGTTCGAGGGCCAGGCCCTCGAGGCGATGACGCCCTACCAGCGGGCCCGCGCCGGCATCGGCTTCGTGCCGCAGGGCCGCGAGATCTTCGCCCGCCTCACGGTGGAGGAGAACCTGCGCATGGGGCTGGCCTACAAGAGCGCCAGCACCCCGATCCCGCCGCAGCTGTTCGAGCTGTTCCCGGTCCTCCAGCAGATGCTGCACCGGCGCGGCGGCGACCTCTCCGGCGGCCAGCAGCAGCAGCTGGCCATCGCCCGCGCCATGGCAGCCCGGCCCCGGCTCGTCATCCTCGACGAGCCCACCGAGGGCATCCAGCCGTCCATCATCAAGGACATCGGCCGCGTGATCCGCATGCTCGCCCACGAGGGCCTGGACGGCCAGCGGGTGGGCGTGCTGCTGGTGGAGCAGTACTACGACTTCGCCGAGGAGCTGGCCGACCACTACCTGGTGATGGAGCGCGGCGAGGTGATCGCGCGCGGCCCGGGCCGCGAGATGGCGGCCAAGGGCATCCGGCAGCTGGTCGCGATCTGACCCCATCTGGCGCGAACGGGCATCAGGGGGTGCCGCGGGCGTCCCGCGCCTGCTGCTGGTGCACGCCCGAGTGTTCGCCGCGGTCACCCTGTTCGGCCTCGGGCAGGGCCGTGGGCGGATGGGGCGCGTCGGGGTCCTGGTTGGCGTAGGGCTGGCGGCCCCGGCCGCTGCGCCAGCTGACCTCATTGCGGTAACCGTGGCCTGCGCGCGCCGGGGCCGGTGGCGCCTCCGAGCTTGGCGTGGCCGCCGGTGGTCGCCGCATCATTGACCTGGCTCCGGCGCGGCGGGCTGCTCTTCGAGCGTCTCGCCGGGGTCCAGACCGGGGCCCGGGTCCTGCTCCTCGGGCAGGGCCTCGTCGTCGATGTCGTCCATGGGGGCGGCGGTGGCGGGTGCCGGGTTGGCACCCATCGCGCTGCTGGCCGGTTGCTGCGGCGCGGGCACGGTGATGGCGACCTGGCGCAGGATGCCGCCACCCGCCACGCTGCCCTGGATCTCGACATGGCCCACGATGCGGGCGCGGCAGGCTTCCTTGTCCTGCGCCTCGTTGAAGGCGCTGCAGCGGGCCAGCGCATTGGCCTGGAAGTCCCCGGTATTGCCCAGGCGGCCGCGCTTGCGGTCGGCTTCGGCATTGCGCGCCTCGCGCAGGCAGGTGGGCAGGTCCTGGGCGGTGCGGCCCTCGTGGCAGGCACGGACCTCCTGGCGGTAATTGCCCGAGTTGTCCAGCGCGGGTTCCTGGGGGCGGGAGGTGGCGCCGGAGGATGGGGTGGAGGCGGGAATCGACCGCGCATCCGAGGCGGGGGCGGCCTGCGCGCCTGGCATGCCTGATGCGGGATGTGCGCCCGGCGCGCCATGTCCGCCATGTCCGCCATGCGCGCTGGCGGCGCTGGTGACGAAGGCGGCGAGCAGGCCGCCGGCCGCCAGCAGCACTCGGGGTGAAACGGATTGGAAAGATCGGAAGAGGGACGGTTCGGTCCGGCGCATGCAGTCGCTCCCTGGGCTGGTGAGCGGGCCAGTCTAGGAAGCGCATCTCTGCGGCCGTGTGGGACGCCGCCCCATGGCCCAGGCAGGTTCGGCGCAGGGCCGCGTCGGAAGTGCTTGATCAGTGGCGCCGCGCCACGAGCCAGTCCGTCACCAGCCGGTTCACCGCCTCGGCCTGCTCGTACTGCACCCAGTGGCCCGCGCCTTTGACCACCTGCGTGGCGCTGCCCGGATGCGGGCTGGCCAGCGCGGAGGCGGCCTCGGCGGGAACGGCGGTGATGTCGTGCTCGCCCCAGATCAGCAGCACCGGTCCGCCGAAGGCGTCGATTGCGGCCCGCGTGCCCGGGGCCCGGGCGATCGCCTTGCTGCGAAAGCGCGTGCCCAGGCAGGCGCGGCCGTGCACCGCCAGCGCCAGGGCGTCCACGCTCGCCTCGGCATGGAGCATGTGCATCAGGAGGTTGTGCCGCATCGTGTCGACCCAGGGCGGCGAGTGCGGGGGCAGGTCCTGCCAGGCGCGCAGGCGGCCCCGCGGCCGGCGGGTGCCACCATGGCCGCCTGATCCCAGGAGGACGAGGGCACGGACCTGGGAAGGCTGCTGGGCGTTCAACGCCGCGTTCGACGTCGCGTCGATGGGCGCACCGCTTGCCGCGTCCGCCTGCGCCTGGCGCGCGGCCCAGGCCGAGGCGACCACGCCGCCGAAAGAAAAGCCCGCGAGCGCGAACGGCGTCTGCGGCCCGATCAGGCGCTCCAGGCTCGCCGCGAGCGCATCGACCAGGTCGTCCAGCGCCGGGCCGGCGGCATCGTCGGAGTCGCCGTAGCCGGGCATGTCGGGCACCCACACCGTGTGCGCCTGCGACCAGGCCTCGAGGTTGCGGACCCAGTGCAGCCAGCTGCCATGTCCGCCATGCAACAGGACCAGGGGCGGGCCGTCACCCAGGCGGCGCCAGGCGATGCGGCGGCCGGCCACCACGGCGTCGTGCCGGGTGGCCAGGCGCTCGAGCCGTTCGATCACCGAGGCGGCTGCTGCGGTCTCTGCGGATTCGGCGGGGACCACGCTGTCGGCGCCTTCCGAGACTTTCGAGCCGGTCTGCGTCATCGCGCGGGTGTCCTGGCGAGTGCCTCAGCCGCCGGTGGCGAGCACCGCCACGCCGTCGGCCGCGCGCACGCCCTGGCCACGGGGCAGCACGAAGAGCGGGTTGATCTCGGCCTCGACCAGGCGCTCGCGCAACTGCGCCGCCATGCGGGAGAAGGCGACGACCGCGTCGGCCAGTGCCTCCACGTCGGCCGGTGGCCGGCCGCGGTAGCCATCGAGCAGGGGCCAGGTCTTGAGCTCGCGCGCCATGGCCAGAGCCTCCTCGCGGCGCAGGCCGCCCTCGGCGGGCAGCAGGCGCAGGGTGGTGTCCTTGAACAGTTCGGCGGTGACGCCGCCCATGCCCAGGAGGACGGCGGTGCCCAGTCCATCACGCGTGAGGCCGAGGATCAGCTCGGTGCCGCCGGTGACCATCTCCTGCACCAGGAAGCGCTGTGGACGCTGGCCGGTGTGGCCCTGCACCTCGTCCTGCATGCGCGCCAGGCGCTCGCCGATCTGATCGGGCGTCACGTTCACCGCCACGCCACCGACGTCGCTCTTGTGGGTGATCTCGGCGGAGAGCATCTTGAGCACGACACGGCCGCCGAGCGCGGTGGCCGCCGCCTGCGCCTCGGCGGCGTTCGTCACCACCTGCTCGCGCGCGCCGGGCAGGCCGAAGCGGGCGAACAGCTGCTTGGCCTGGGCCTCGTCGAGCGAGCCTACAGGCAGGTCGCGCAGGTCGCGCAGGTCGCGCAGGTCGCCCAGGTCGACCGGCTTCGCGGCTGGCAGGTCGCCCGCGCCTTGCGCCAGGGCCTTCAGCGTGTTCGCGTGCTGCATGCCCTGCAGGGCAGCGGCGCAGCTCTCGGCGGCCGCATAGGCCGGCACCCCGCGCTGCATCAGGACGGACGCCACATGCGGCGCGTGCGGGCTCACGAAGGCGAGCACCGGCTTGTCCGACAGCGGCAGGCAGTCCTGGATGGCGCCCGCCATCAGCTCCGGCATCGCCAGGGCCGACGAGCCCACGATGATCACCAGTGCGTCGTAGGTGGGGCTGGCAAGCAGCGCCCGGATCGCGCCGCGCAGCAGGTCCGGCTGCAGGCCGGCCAGGGTGACGTCGATCGGGTTGCGGTCCAGCGCCGCATGGTCGCCGTCCTGCAGCGCGCGCAGGGCGGCAGCGGTGGCTTCGTCGGGCGCGGGCGCCTCGAAGCCGGCCACGCCCAGGGCGTCGGACACGAGCGTGCCCGCGCCGCCGGTGGAGGTGAGGATGGCGACCCGCTGGCCTTGCAGGCTGCGGCCGGTGGCCAGGGCCGCGGGGATATCCAGCAGGTCGGAGAAGGCCTGGGCGCGGATCACGCCGGTCTGGCGGAACAGCGCGTCGTACATGCGGTCCGCGCCAGCCATCGCACCGGTGTGCGAGACCGCGGCCCGCGCGCCCGCCTCCGAGCGGCCGATCTTGAAGGCCACGATGGGCTTGCCCGCCTTCGCCGCGCGCAGGGCCGCGGCGCGAAAGCGCTCGGGGTTGCGGATCGCCTCGACATAGAGCGCGATCACGCGGGTGGCTTCGTCGTCCACCAGGGCATCGATGAAGTCGGCCAGCTCCAGGTCAACCTCGTTGCTGGTCGAAATCAGCTTGGACATGCCGATGCCGCGGGCCGCCGCGCGCGAGAGCAGCGCGCCCAGGATGCCGCCGCTTTGCGACACCACGCCGACGGGGCCGGCGGGGAAGTGGTCCATCTCCAGCGCGCCGGAGGCCGAGAGCACGATACGGTCGGTGAGGTTCACCAGGCCGATGGTGTTGGGGCCGAGGATGCGCATGGACCCGGCGGCCTCCAGCAGCTGCTGCTGGCGCCGGGCGCCCACCTCGCCGGTCTCGGTGTAGCCGCTGGCCAGCACGATGGCGGCGGCGCAGCCGCGCGCGGCCAGTTCCTTCACCGCGCCGATGGCGCGCTCGGCACCGAGCAGCACGATGGCCACGTCCGGCACCTCGGGCAGCGAGGCGATGTCCTTGTAGCAGGGCAGCGCGCCGATGGCGTCCAGCTTGGGGTTGACCGGGTAGATGGCGCCGGCAAAGCCGTGCTTGACCAGGTAGGCCACCGGCCGCCCCGCGGTCTTGGCCGGGTCGCTGGAGGCGCCGATGACGGCGACGCTGCGCGGGTACAGCAGGCGGTGGATCGCGTCCATCCTGCTCACTCCTTCGCCGGGCTGGCGGTCTTGGTCAGGAAGGCCATCACCGACTCCCGGTGCTCGGTGCTGGTGTAGCAGATGCCCTGGGCCTGGCTGCCCTGGGCGAACACCTGGTGCGCGGTGGACTCGAAGCTCTGGTTCAGGATGGTCTTGGTTAGCGCCAGCGCGGTGCCCGAGCCCTTGCTCATTTCCCGGGCCCAGGCCTGGGCGTCGGCCAGCAGCGTCTCGGCCGAGGTCTTTCGGTCGGCGATGCCCAGGGCCAGGGCTTCGTCCATGTCGACCTTGCGGCCGGTGAAGATCAGCTCCTTGGCCGTGACGAGGCCCACGCGGCGCGGCAGGAAGTACATGCCGCCGCCGTCGGGGACGATGCCGCGGTGGATGTAGGACCAGGTGAAGCTGGCCCACTCGCTGCCGATGATGAAGTCGCAGGCGAGCGCGGTGTCGGCGCCCAGGCCCGAGGCGGCGCCGTTGACCGCGGCGATCACCGGCTTGGGCATGGTGTGCAGCAGGGCCTGGGTGTGGTGGACCCGCTGCTGGCGGTGCCAGCCGTTGAAGGCAATCTCGCCGGTGGGCGCATTCATGCGCCGCTCCATGCCGGCGATGTCGCCGCCGGCGCAGAAGCCCTTGCCCGCGCCCGTCAGCACCAGGGCGCGGATGCCCTTGTCGGCGGCGACGCGCTCGAGCGCGTGGATGAAGGCGGTGCGCATGTCGTCGCTCATCGCGTTGCGCTTGTCCGGGCGGTTGAGGGTGATGGTGGCGATGCCGCCATCCACTTGCAGGTCGATCAGGTCGGTGGTCATGTTTATCAGGGCTGGCCGCGGAGGGCGTGCTTCAGGGGAGCGTGGCGCTCACTCGGGCTTGACGTTGTTCTCGCGGACGATGGTGCGCCAGCGGGCTTCCTCGCGGCGCACGAAGGCGTCGAGTTCGGCGGGCGTGCCGGCGGTGATGACCAGGCCTTCCGCTTCGATCTTGCGGCGGAAGTCGTCGGCCTGCGCCGCCTTCTTCACCGCGGCGTTGAGCTTGGCGACCACGTCGGGCGGGGTGCCGGCCGGCGCGTAGATGCCGTACCAGCTCTCGACCGAGTAGCCCGGCACCGATTCGGCCACGGCGGGCACGTCCTTGAGCGCGGGCGAGCGCTCGGGGGTGGTGACGGCCAGCGCGCGCAGCTTGCCGCCGTCGATCAGCGCGCCGACCGCCGAGGAGGTGGCGAACATCACGTCCACCTGGCCGCCCACCACGTCGGTGAGCGCCGGGCCCGCGCCCTTGTAGGGGACGTGGGTCATCTTGACCTTGGCCAGGTTGGTGAACATCTCGCCGGCCAGGTGGGCCGAGGTGCCGTTGCCCTGGGAGGCGTAGGAGAGCTTCTCCGGGTTGGCGGCCGCGGCGGCGACCACGTCCTTCACCGTCCTGAAGGGGCTGCCCGTGCGCACCACCAGCACGTTGGGGCCACGGCCGATCAGGATGACCGGGGTGAAGGCCTTGTCCGAGGCGTAGGGCAGCTTGGGCACCAGGCTGGGGTTGACCGCGTGCGCGAAGGAGGCGATGACCAGGGTGTAGCCGTCGGGTGCGCTCTTGGCCACGAAGTCGGTGCCGATGACGGTGCCGGCGCCGGGCTTGTTGTCGATCACCACCGGCTGGCCCAGGGCCTGGGCCATGCCCGCGCCCAGGGTGCGGGCGATCAGGTCGGTGCCGCCGCCGGGGGCGAAGGGCACGACCAGGCGGATCGGCTTCTCGGGGTAGGCGGCGTGGGCGCTGCCTGCGGCGGCGAGGGCCAGGGCGAGCGCGGCGCCACATTGCGTGACGACTTTGGCGAAGTGGCGGCGTTGGATCGGCATGGTGTGTCTCCGTGGGTTGGGCTTGTCTGGGGCGCAGCGGAAGGCTTCGCGCGGGGCGGCGGCATGCCGGGGTTCCGCAGAAGCGTGCCGCCAGCTTAGGCGGTGACCGCGGTCCGGACACCTCCAGGATTCCATTCATTGAAATTGCATACACTGGGAGCATGGCCCGCCGACCCTCCCCCCGCCCTCTGCCCGCCGCTGCAGCACCGGCCGGAAGACCCGCTGAAACTCACGCCGGAACGCCTGCCGTCGACCCGGGGCGGGCGCGCATCCGTGTCCCCGTTGCCGCCAAGCCCGGTCGCTCTCCGGCCAACCGCTCACTGGAGCGGGGCATTGGCCTGCTGCGCGCCTTCCGACCGGGCTCGGCTCTGCTCGGGAACATGGAGCTGGCCGAACGCACCGGCCTGTCCAAGGCCACCGTCACCCGCCTCACCCAGACCCTGGTGGGGGCGGGCTTCCTGCAGGCCGACCCGGGCACGCGTGCCTTCCGGCTCGCGCCGGCCGTCCTGAGCCTGGCCCAGGCGATGCGCTCGGGCTCCACGCTGCTGTCGGTGGCCGCGCCCCTGATGCGCGCTGCCGCGCAGACCTACCGCATCAACGTCGGCCTGGCCGCGCCCGACGGCGACGAGATGGTCTACCTCGAGTCGATCCGCTACAACCCGCGGCCTTCGCTGCGGCAGGTGGTGTCGGGGCAGCGGGTGCCGATGGAGCTCACTTCCCTGGGCCGCGCCTGCCTGGCGGCCCTGCCCGTGGCGCGGCGTGACGAGCTGCTGGCGCACTTCCGCGCCGCGCGCAAGGCGCAGTGGCGGCAGCTGGGGCCGTCCCTGCGGCAGTCGATCGAGGCGGTGCAGGCCCAGGGCTGGTGCGCGGCGAGCTGGCAGCCCGAGGTGGTGGCGGTGGCCACGCCGCTGCCATTCCAGGGTGCGGTCTATGCGCTGAACATGAGCCTCACCACGCCGCAGGCGCCGGAGGCCGAGGCCGTGCGGCTCGCCGCGTTGCTGCTGGAGTTGAAGCGGGAGCTGGTGACGGCCCTCGACGCCGGCCAGTGGGCGTGACCGACGCGGCCCCCCCTAGGCAGGCAGGTCGTTGACTTTGTAGGCCGTGCTTCGCCCGCCGGCCTCGGTCCGGCGAAGCACGCCCCGCGCCACCAGATCGTTGATGTCGCGCAGCGCGGTGTCGGGCGAGCACTTCCCGATCAGCGCCCATTTGCGGCTGGTGAGTTTTCCTTCGAAGCCGTCCAGCAGCTTGTTCAGGAGCTTCACCTGGCGTTCGTTCATCGGCGTCATCGCCCAGTGCCGCCAGAAGCGCGACGTCACGAGCACCCGGTCGAGGGACGTCTGCGCCTGGTCGATGGCCCGGTGCAGCGCCGTGAGGAACCACGCCAGCCAGGGCGTCACGTCCATCGTTCCCTTTTGCGTCCGCTCGAGGATGTCGTAGTAGGCGCTGCGTTCACGCTGGATCTGCGCCGACAGGCTGTAGAAGCGCTGCGGCGAGCCATCGGCGCGTGCCAGCAGCAAGTCGCCGACGGCGCGGGCGATGCGGCCGTTGCCGTCGTCAAAGGGGTGGATGGTCACGAACCACAGGTGGCCCAGGGCGGCCTTGATCAGCGGGGGTTCGGCGGTGGCGCGGTTCACCCAGGCCAGGAGGTCGTCCATCTCGGCCTCCAGCCGCTTGGCCGGCGGCGCCTGGAAATGCACCCGCGTGTGGCCGTAGGCACCCGAGACGACTTGCATGGGACCACTGGCGTCGTCGCGCCACGCGCCGACGGTGAGGCGGGACAGGCCCGAGTACCCGGTGGGGAACAGGGCCGCGTGCCAGCCGAACAGGCGCAGCGACGTGAGCGGGTTGGCGCAGCGTTCGGTGGCGTCGAGCGCCATGTCCACCACGCCCTCGACATGCCGGTCGATGGGAGCGAGTGCACCGATGTCCACGCCCAGCCGGCGTGCGATGGACGACCGGACCGAGGCCACGTCCAGGGTCTCGCCCTCGATCTCGCTGGTCTTGACCACTTCGGAGGTCAGGCTGTCCAGGCTGGCCTGGGCCCGCAGGCCGAGGCCGATCTCGCCCATCCGCCCCAGCAGCAGGCCCTGCGCGCGGCTGACCTCGGCGAGAGGCCCGGCCAGGGCGGCCAGGTCGTAGCGCCAGGCCGGCCAGTCCGGTGCCTGCCAGATATACGCTCTTTTGCCGCGGATCATGCGGTGATTGTGGGTGGCGCGCTGCCTCTGTGCAAGTTATTTGCCGCAAGATTTGCGGTGAAAGTGGACTCCAATCTCCGCATCGACCGGCCCGCTCAGGCGCGTCCCCATTCCCAGGCGGGAGCCCTTCACAAAGCCCAGGTCCGCGGCGGGTTGGGTGCCAGGCCCCACAGCGCCGGCCGCCAGGCGTTGCGAACCGCCTTGAGCAGGTCCATCGCCGGCTC
>JACCDZ010742782.1_pt1 | contig 13689 bp, 13 predicted proteins | sample 7449551 | NCBI WGS metagenome assembly JACCDZ01 (sample SAMN15323452, study PRJNA562643) | freshwater metagenome | isolation source: river surface water | place: USA:Blue River Watershed | collected 2017-08-18
ACTTCAATGAAATATATTTAGAGAGTGACAAATATCCTAGAGCCACTTTTAAAGGCAAAATACCCAATTTAGAGGTCGATAAAATTTCGTCTGAAGGAACTATTCTAAAAATGAATGGAATCATGAAGATCCACGGAGTTTCAAAAACAATCAGTGTGAATGGTATTTTTAAAAAATCAAAAAATCAATTACAGCTGGTTGCAAATTTTGTGATTGATACCGATGATTTTGAAATAAAAATACCAAGCATGATTTTACCTAAAATTTCAAAAAAAGTAAAAACTCAGCTTGACTTCATTCTAGAATACAATTAGTGTACTATACAATCTCGAAGGGCTTTTTCTAAATCTGTATATTGAAATTGAAATCCAGTTTTTTCAATTGCATCAGAATTTATTCTTCTGCCTTTTAATACCAATTGAGCCATTTCTCCTAATACCAATTGTAGTACAAAAGTGGGTACATTGGGTAGCCAAATTGTATATCCAAATACTTTGGCTAAAGCCGAAGAAAAAATAGTATTATTAGTGCTATCATTTATTGCGGCATTATAAGGCCCTTGCATCTCAGAATTCAGCATTGAAGCTAAATAAATACGACACAAATCGTCGATATGAATCCAAGGCATGTATTGTTTTCCAGAACCAATCGCACTACCCAATTTGTATTTGAATAAAGGAATCAATTGCTGCAAAACGCCATCTCCTTTGCCTAAAACCAACCCTGTTCGAATTTGTACTGTTCGAATGCCTAAATCGCGAATGGGATTTGTAGCAGCTTCCCATTTTTGGCAAACAGTACCTAAAAAATCCGAAGCCGCTGGAGTGGTTTCCGAACAAATTACTTCGTCAGTGATTGCGCCATAAATTCCAACACCGGAAGCTGAAACAAATGCCTTAAGTTGCTTGTTGTGTTTGTGCAAACAAGAAAATAATAGCTGAGTGGATTTCTCACGACTATCTAAAATAGCTTTTTTTCGATTTACTGTCCATCGTTTAGCACCAATATTTTCTCCAGCTAAATGAATCACATAATCCGCATTCAAAATCGCTTGTTCATCTATTGTTCCAGCATCAACATCCCATTTATAATACAAAATCCCTTCTGAATTTTCCTTTACAGAACGACTTAAAACAGATACCGAAAATCCATTTTCTAAAAGCAATCGTGTTAGTTTTTTACCAATAAATCCAGTCCCTCCCGTCAATACAACATTTTGTTTCATCCCAAAAATTATTAGTCAATTACAATTTAACACAAATATAAGAAAATATTTTGTTTAACATTATTACAATTTTGTTAAACATTTTGTACCTTTATGGTCTAATTTGAAAAACGAATTAAAATGGCTACTAAAAAAACAATCTTGACTAAAGATAAAGTAATTTCAATGTATATGCAAAGTACTTTAGAGAATAATGAAAAACCAAAGTCCGCGTATCATTTTGCAAAAGAAAATGGCTTCTCTGAATCGGAATTATATAATTTCTTTGGAGGAATAGATGGAATTGAAAAAGAAGTTTTCAATCAGTTTTTGATTAAGACTCTAGAATTATTAGAAAAAGACAAAGATTACGAATACTATGATATGAAAAGTAAAATGTTAAGTTTCTATTTTACTTTTTTTGAACTTTTGTCTGCCAATAGAAGTTATGTAGTGTTGAGCCTTAAAGAAAATCATAATATCATGAAAAGCTTAATGCAACTTTCTAGCTTGCGAAATGGTTTTAAAGATTTCGTCAGTGGAATTATCTCTGACGAATACAGATTAAAACAAGAACGTTTTCAAGAAATACAAGAAAAAGCTTTACAAGAGTCTGCCTGGATTCAGTTATTAATGACGATCAAATTTTGGTTAGACGATAGTTCTGCCTCATTTGAAAAAACAGACATTTTTATTGAGAAATCTGTGAAAGCCTCATTTGAATTAATGAATACAACTCCATTAGAAAGTCTAATTGATTTTGGAAAATTTCTTTTTAAAGAAAAAATACAACACAACTAAATGAAAACCATCGATTATATTCCTACTTCTAAAATCCAACGTGCTAGTAAATTAGTACAAACTGGCGCCAAAGTAGGTGTTAATTATTTAAAATATTATGGCGAAAAAGTAGTCAATCCAACACTGAATCGTGATAAATTAAATGAAGACAATGCAGAAGATATTTATGACGGGCTTAAAAGTCTTAAAGGAAGTGCTCTGAAAGTAGCTCAGATGCTAAGCATGGATAAAAGTTTTTTACCTCAAGCGTATGTAGAAAAATTTTCATTGTCTCAATTTTCTGTTCCGCCACTTTCAGCACCGCTAGTTTTAAAAACATTCAAATCGAATCTGGGCAAAACACCTTATGAAATATTTGACGAATTTAACCCTAATTCGGTTAATGCAGCCAGTATTGGTCAAGTACATTTAGCCGTAAAAAACAACAAAAAATTAGCCGTTAAAATTCAATATCCTGGCGTAGCAAATAGTATTTCATCTGACTTGGCTTTGGTAAAACCAATCGCCATTCGAATGTTCAATTTACAAGGCAAAGATTCAGACAAATATTTTAAAGAAGTAGAAGATAAATTAATAGAGGAAACTAACTATTTATTAGAACTAAAACAAAGTCAGGAAGTAGTAGCCGCTTGTTCTAAAATCGATCATTTAGTTTTTCCTAACTATTATCCAGAGTATTCCTCGGAAAGAATCATCACTATGGATTGGATGACGGGATTACATCTGTCTGGGTTTACAAAGGAAAATACCAATTCAGAAATCGGAAATCAATTAGGTCAAGCGCTATGGGATTTTTATATGTACCAAATTCATGTCTTGCGCAAAGTACATGCCGACCCACATCCGGGGAATTTTTTGGTAAATGAAAATCAAGAATTAGTAGCCTTAGATTTTGGTTGCATGAAAGCCATTCCGAAGGATTTTTACATCCCCTATTTTGAATTGATCAAGAAAGAAATTATTGACAACAAAGTCCTTTTTAACGAAAAATTATTTGAATTAGAAATTTTACGCACTGATGATACTCCCGAAGAAGTAGCTTATTTTACGTCTATGTTCTATGACTTGCTAACATTGTTTACTCAGCCTTTTCAATCGGAAACATTTGATTTTTCAGACGAAATGTTTTTTGAAAAAATAGCACAATTAGGGGAGCGCTTTGCCAATGATACCAATCTTAGAAAAATGAATGGAAATCGCGGATCAAAACATTTTATCTATATGAACAGAACCTTTTTTGGTTTGTACAACTTACTATTTGATTTAAAAGCAAAAATTACAGTTCACAACTATCAGAAATACGTGTAATGAAAAGAGAATTAACCGATTTAGAGAAAGACCGCATCATTGAAATGGCTTGGGAAGACCGAACTACATTTGATGCTATTTTATTGCAATTTGGGTTAAAAGAACAAGAAGTGATCGACCTGATGCGTGCCGAGATGAAACCGTCTAGTTTTAGAATGTGGAGAGCCAGAGTTCAAGGGAGAAAAACCAAACACGAAAAATTACGTGACTTTAGAGAAGGACGTTTCAAATGCAGCCGTCAAAGACAAATTAACAACAACAAAATAGCGAAACGCTAAATTATAAATAATGAAGAAAATATTAATCATTGGAGGTAGCAAAGGAATTGGCAATGCCATTTTGTTACAACAATTAGAAAACAACACTGTATATACAATAAGCAGGAATACACCAGAAGTAGCACATCCCAATCATACACATTTTTCGTTAGATGTTTTACAAGACACACTTCCTGAAATTGAAAGTTTGGATAGTGTCATTTATTGTCCTGGTTCTATTACCTTAAAACCAATAGGAAGTCTAACCATTGACGATTTCAGAAATGATTTTGAAATCAATGTAATTGGAGCTGTAAAAGTGATTCAAAAATACTTGCCTGCTTTGAAAAAAGGCAACCAACCTTCTATCCTATTGTTTAGTACCGTAGCTGCAAAATTAGGAATGCCTTTCCATGCCAGTATTGCGACAGCAAAAGCGGGTGTAGAAGGATTAGTTAAATCTCTTGGTGCTGAATTAGCATCCAGTATTCGCATCAATGCCATTGCACCAACCATTACAGATACTACTTTGGCTTCGGGAATTTTAAGAAACGACCGAATGAAAGAAAACATGGTAGAACGCCATCCAATGAAAGGGTATTTACAACCACAAGAAGTGGCTGACATGGCAGACTTTTTAATTTCAGAAAAAGCAAAATCAATATCAGGACAAATCTTTGAAATGGATTATGGTATTGTCAGCTTTAAAATTTAATACACAAAACTCAAAAATACTTAATGAAAAACTACGAAAAAATTGAGCAATACAATACCGAAGCAACAGAAATATTATCACATAATTACAAAACAATAATTGAAAATTTAGGTGAAGATGTTACTCGTGAAGGTCTTGAAAAAACACCAGAAAGAGTAGCTAAAGCGATGCAATACCTAACACACGGTTACGGATTAGATCCTTTAGAAATATTAAAATCGGCATTATTCACGGAAGACCACCAACAAATGATTGTGGTTAAAGACATTGAGGTATACTCTATGTGTGAACACCATATGTTACCCTTTTTTGGAAAAGCACACGTAGCGTATATTCCGAATGGAAAAATTGTTGGCTTAAGTAAAATTCCGCGTATTGTAGATGCTTTTGCTCGTAGAATGCAGGTGCAGGAACGATTAACAGACCAAATAAAAGATTGTATTCAAGCTGCATTAGAACCTCTAGGTGTAGCTGTTGTAATAGAAGCGCAACATATGTGTATGCAAATGCGTGGCATTCAGAAGCAAAATTCGGTAACAACTACTTCTTCATTTACAGGAGCTTTTGAAAAAGATAAAACACGTAAAGAGTTTATTAGTTTGATTTCAAATAAATTGAGCTAAATAATAATTGTTTTTTTAGGTTAGGGTTAAGTTGAAAACTCCCGAGAAACTATAAAAGTTATCGGGAGTTTTTTTTATGCAATTATTTTAAGATACCAGCTTTATAGGTAGCAATTGCTCTATCTCTTGCCATGGCATGTTCTACCATTGGTTGACTGTAGCCCAAATCAAATTCGGCTATCCATTGACGGATATATATTCCTTTTTCATCAAATTTTTTCTGCTGAATTTCAGGATTAAAAACTCTAAAATAAGGAGCAGCGTCACAACCGGTTCCGGCTGCCCACTGCCAATTGCCAACATTTGCCGACATTTCGTAATCCAATAATTTTTCAGCAAAATAAGCTTCACCCCACTGCCATTCGATTAACAAATGCTTGCATAGAAAACTCGCCACAACCATACGTACACGATTATGCATATAACCAGTTTCATTCAATTGGCGCATTCCTGCATCAACCATTGGATAACCAGTTTTTCCTTCGCACCAACGTTTAAATTCTTCTTCATTATTACGCCATTCAATACCATCGTAAGCAGCCTTGAAATTTCTATTTTGCACTTTTGGAAAATGAAAAAGGATTTGCATAAAGAACTCTCTCCAAATCAATTCGCTTAAGAAAACAGGATTTTTTCGCACTGCCCAATTCACTAATTTACGAACACTAACCGTTCCAAAACGCAAATGAGGTGACAAATAAGACGTGCTATCTAGCGCGGGGAAATCACGTGTTTCGTGATAATTAGCAACCAACTTTAAGTTATGAGGTTTCACCTTAATTGAACTTGGGACAAAACCAATTTGTTCCAAAGAAGGAAAGTCAAAATCACTTTTGAAAAAATTAGAAAAATACGGTCCCGCATCCATTTCTTGAACAGGAGCTAACGATTGGTATTTCTCCAACCATTTATTTTTAAATGGAGTATATACGGTATAAGGTAAGCCATCGGCTTTTACAATCTCGGCTTCTTCAAAAATAACTTGGTCTTTGGTAGCAAAAACTTTAACTTCTTTCGACTGCAAGAAATGTGTAACATTCGCATCCCGTTGTATAGCAGAAGGTTCATAATCTTTATTCCAAAAGACCTCTTGAATGGAATAATCTTGCAGTAAAGAATCCCAAACTTTTAAAGGATTTCCATTTCTAATTAATAAAGAACTTCCTAACTCGTGTAACTTTTGATTGATTGCAGCTAATGATTCATGAATAAAAGCTACCCTAGGATCGTTGTTAGGTAAACGTTCCAAAATAGTTTCGTCAAAAATAAATAATGGAATTACAGGATATTTTGATTGTAAAGCATGGAACAAACCTACATTATCTTCTAATCGTAAATCACGTCGGAACCAAAAAAAAACAACTTTTTGTTTAGTCATTATTTAGCATTAAATAATTCGTCTACTTTAATTGTTCGGTAGTTAAAAATGGTTTTTAATTTATTTTTGACTATCAAGGTATTCATAATACGACCAATAAATCCCAAAGGCAAAGCATAATGCACTAAATCAGTCATTAAAACTCCGTTTTCGGTAGCTTCAAAGAAGTGCTTGTGATGCCATAAAGTATAGGGGCCAAAACGTTGTTCATCTATAAAATAACTATTGTCTTTCACAAAAGTAATTTCAGTTACCCAAGGTAATTTAATTCCAAAAAGTGGTGACACTTTATACTGAATGATTTGCCCAGCATACATATTTTTCTCATCAAAATCAGTGATTTCAAAACCCATATCACTAGGTGTGATTTTTTGCAAGTTTCGCGGGCTTGAAAAAAAAGCCCAGCATTCTTCTAAACTAGCATTGACAAATTGTTCTGTTTTTAAAGAATATACTTTCATCTGATTATATTTTATAATATTTGAAAGGCACAAACAACATTCCAAAACATTCACCGTGCTCCTTACCTAAATGCTTGTGATGCACTTTATGCGCTTTTCTCAATCCAATCAAATATTTGTTATTGGTGTTTTTAAACCATTTAAAACGTTGGTGAATCAAGACATCGTGAATTAAAAAATAACACATTCCGTAGAACATAATTCCAAGACCAATAAAGAATTTATAATTCAATCCCCCTTCAACTCCAAAATAGAAAAGAGTAATACTTGGAATGGCAAAAATGACAAAGAAAACATCATTGCGTTCAAAAATACCTGCGTATTTAGGCTGATGATGGTCTTCATGAAAATACCACATAAAGCCGTGCATAACAAACTTATGTGTACACCAAGTAACACATTCCATCAACAAAAAAGTAATTAAGAAAATCAGAAAAAACTGGATTTCATTCATTGTAATTATAATTATTTATTAAACTAATTTTAATTTATAGGTCACAAAAGATTGCGCTAACAACCCTGCTTTAGTATAATTAGAAACACGGATTCGAGCAGTTCCTATTTTATGACTTGGCGTTTTCTCTAACTTATTCAGTAACTTTTTGTAATATACATAAGCTGTATATACGCCAAATTTAGCTTCAATTGGTAATTTAGTTATTCCTAGGAATGCCACTTTAAAATCCTCTTCAATTTCATTGATGATCGCTTTTTTTGCATTCTCATCAAACGAATTCAAATCCACACCTGGGAAATAAGTTCTATTTAAAACTAAGTTATCATCTTTCAAATCGCGTAAGAAATTAACTTTTTGAAATGCCGACCCCAATCGCATTGCTTCGTCTTTTAATACATTGTATTTTTGGATGTCGCCATCTACAAAAACCTTCAAACACATCAATCCAACCACATCAGCCGAGCCATAAATATATTCTTCATATTCTTCTTTGCTGTGGTATTCTGTTTTAACCAAATCCAATTTCATACTTTTCAAAAAAGCCTGAATCAAGTCGTCAGAAATATTATAGCGTTTTACAGTCAGTTGGAATGAATTTAATATGGGGTTCAAACTAATTCCTGAATTGAATGCTTTGTAATATTCAGTTTCAAAGTCATTAATTAAGGTTTCTTTTTCAAAACCATGAAATGAATCTACAATTTCATCCGCAAAACGAACAAAACCATATACGCTATAGATAGCTTCTCTTATGCTTGGCGAAAGCATGTAGACTGCTAATGAAAATGAAGTACTGTAGTTTTTGGTTACTAACTTACTGCATTTAAAAGATACGTCGTCAAATAACTGCTTCATGTTATGCTTTTGAAAATTGTTTATTAATTAATTCTGATACTAATTTCCCCGAAATTAGGGCTGGTGGCACACCTGGACCAGGCACTGTCAACTGACCAGTAAAATAGAGGCTTTCTACTTTTTTACTTTTTAATTTAGGTCTTAAAAATGCGGTTTGCAACAAGGTATTCGCCATACCATAGGCGTTCCCTTTATATGAATTGTAGTCGGCTACAAAATCATTTTTACAAAACGATTGTTTAAAGATAATGTTTTTTCGAACCTCTTGTTGCGTCAATGACTCCAAACGGTCCATAATTTTATGAAAATACTCCTCACGCAAAGCTTCGGTATCTTCAATACCTGGCGCTAACGGAATCAAAAAACAAGCAGATTCCATTCCTTCAGGTGCAGTCGAAGGATCAGTTATAGATGGGAAACTTGCATAAAACAAAGGTTCTGCAGGCCATTTTGGGGTATCGTAAATATCTTTGGCATGTTGATTGAAATCAGTATCAAAAAACAAAGCGTGGTGCGAAATGTTTTCTACTTTTTTATTGAAACCCACATAGAACAATAAAGATGAAGGTGCAAATACACGGCTGTCCCAATATTTTTCAGAATAAGCACGGTGTTGTTCTTCTAATAAAGTTTCTGTATGATGATAATCAGCACCACTCAAAACTACATCCGAATAGATTGCTGTCCCGTTAACAACAATTCCTTTGGCTGTTTTATTTTCAACAATAATTTTTTCAATTGCCGCATTAGTAACAAATTTCACTCCTAATTCGGTAGCTAAACTTTCCATACCACGAACCACATCAAACATTCCTGTTTTTGGATGCCAAGTTCCTAAACCAAAGTCGGCAAAATTCATAAAACTATAAAACGAAGGTGTATCAGAAGGTTTTGCTCCCAAAAACAAAACAGGGAATTCTAAAATTTGAATCAATTTTTCATTCTTAAATTTCTTGCGAACATCTCGGCTGATGTTGCTAAAAAATTGACCTACTTTCTTAGCCGTTTCTAGTGTAATTAATTCCAAAGGAGAAACTCCTGGACGGTATACTAAATCTTTAATAGCGATATCATAATTACTTCTAGCCTCTGCCATAAATTGTTCTAAAACAACCCCACTTCCCTTTTCAACCGATTCAAAAGTGGCTATAATTTCAGGTAAATTATCGGCTATTGAAATGAATTCGTTCAATCCAAAATACACTCTATAGGCAGGAGACAACTTGATTAACTCATAATAATCAGTAGTTTTTTTACCAAAATCAGCAAAAAAACGATCAAAAACATCCGGCATCCAATACCAGCTTGGTCCCATATCAAAAGTAAATCCGTTACTTTTTAACTGTCGAGCGCGACCACCAATAGTAGCATTTTTTTCATAAACAGTAACTTGATGTCCACTTTTAGCCAAATAACTAGCAGCTGCTAAAGAAGAGAAACCAGAACCTATTATTGTTATTGTTTTTGATTGATTCATTTACTTATTATTTCTAATTATTATTTAATAACTGACACCAAAGATTCTATGGAATTGAAAACCAACATGCTATTTGAAAGATTACTACTTTCAATGTGTTCAACCATTCGCCCTATATACCATAATTGAGTAGTATCATCTTCTAACTCTTGTTTCATTTTATTGACATAATCATTAATTGATTCTTTGTCAGGTTGAACCGTAAGGTACGAAACAAAAACAATGGAGTCGAAATGTTTCTTCAAATCTTTCAAATTTTCAATTGGCATGCTCTCTCCTAAATAAATTGTTTTATAGCCTTTAGAGAGAATTTCATAATTCAAATACATTAATCCCAATTCGTGAATTTCATTCATTGGCAAAGACAAAACAAAAACTTTATCTGTCTTTCTTGGCTTCAATACCTGAAGTTGTTCGGTTTGGATAAGTAATTTTTGTTTAATTAAAAAAGTAATGAAATGCTCGTGAGCTGGCGAAATGGTATCCGTTTGCCACAACATCCCTAATTCTTGCATCAATGGAATAAAAACATCATAAAAGATTTCCTGAAACGATTTTTCAGCCATCAACCAATTGTAAGTATTAAAAAACAACTCTTGATCAAAATGCATCATGGCCATTTTAAATTCACTTAACGCATGACTTTTAGCTGTTTTATTTGTTACAATCTCACGAACTAAAGTAGGAATTGTATCCGGTGGATAGGTTGCAATCTTAGAGATTTTATAGCCGTAATCGTGAAGCAAAGTGATATTAAGTAACTTTTGCAAACTGGCTAAATCATACAACCTGATGTTAGTATCAGTTCGCATTGGCTCCAAAATATTGTATCTTTTTTCCCAAATACGAATAGTATGTGCTTTAATACCTGATAAATTTTCAAGGTCTTTGATACTGAATACGTTTTTAACGTTGTTCATCCTTTTTTAATTTTAATTAAACAAAAGTAAAATAAAAAATGATAAGAAGCTAATTTAATAAGTTACGTAATTATTTTTTTAAAGAGGATCTTTTTCATTACGATTTGAATCAATAAAAAAGCCTCTATAAAAGAGGCTATTTTAAAATATCAAAATTCAAGTATTATTTACTCAAATACATTTTTCTTCTTGAATACAATTCGTAAAATTGATCATCTTTTAAATCGTCAATAAATAGAATACTTTCTCCTGTCGACTTCATCTCTGGACCTAATGCTTTGTTGACATTTTTGAATTTACTGAAAGAGAAAACAGGTTGCTTTATGGCATATCCTTTCAATTGTGGATTGTATTTAAAGTCAGTTACTTTATTAGCTCCTAACATCACTTTAGTTGCATAATTCACATATGGTTCACCGTAGGCTTTAGCAATAAAAGGAACCGTTCTAGATGCTCTTGGATTGGCTTCAATGATGTAAACAATATCGTTTTTGATAGCAAATTGTATGTTGATCAAACCTACGGTTTTCAAAGCAACTGCTATTTTATGCGTATGATCTTTGATTTGTTGCATTACAAATTCACCCAAGTTGAATGGTGGTAAAGTAGCATTACTATCTCCCGAGTGTACTCCACAAGGTTCGATATGCTCCATAATACCGATGATGTAAACATTTCCGTCAGCATCGCAAATTGCATCAGCCTCAGCCTCAATTGCACCGTCTAAATAATGGTCTAACAACAATTTGTTACCCGGAATCGATTTTAACAAATTGATTACGTGTTCTTCTAATTCTTGTTTGTTGATCACAATTTTCATTCCTTGACCACCCAAAACATAAGACGGACGAATTAACAATGGAAAATCTAAAGTATCTGCCAATGCAGCTGCTTCATCAGCTGTTTCTGCAATTCCGAATTTAGGGAACGGAATGTTTAACTCGGTCAATAAATCAGAGAAACGTCCTCGGTCTTCGGCTAAATCCAAAGCATCAAAACTTGTTCCTAAGATTTTTACGCCGTATTTCGATAATTTCTCAGCCAATTTCAAGGCCGTTTGACCTCCTAATTGTACGATAACACCTTCTGGTTTTTCGTGTTGGATAATATCATAAATATGCTCCCAGAAAACAGGCTCAAAATACAATTTATCAGCCGTATCAAAATCAGTCGAAACCGTTTCAGGATTACAGTTGATCATAATCGTTTCGTATCCGCATTCTTTGGCGGCAAGCACACCATGGACACAAGAATAATCAAATTCAATTCCTTGTCCAATTCTATTAGGTCCTGAACCTAAAACGATAATTTTCTTTTTATCAGTAACAATACTTTCGTTGTGAACATAACGTTCTCCGTTTGGCTTTTCAATTTCAGCCTCAAAAGTTGAATAGTAATACGGCGTTTGTGCTTTAAACTCTGCCGCACAAGTATCTACTAATTTGAATACTCTATTGATTTTCATCTCCATACGCAACGTATGCACTTGACTTTCCAAACAACCCACCATGTGTGCAATTTGTCTGTCAGAAAATCCTTTTTGTTTGGCTTCCAATAACAATTCTTTAGGCAAAGATTCTACTTTATACGTAGCGATTTCTTTTTCTAAAGTAAATAATTGCTCGTATTGTTTCAAGAACCACATATCGATTTTAGTAATTTCGTGAATACGACTCAACGGGATTCCCATTGCAATCGCATCATAAATCACGAAAACACGATCCCAACTCGCATAAGTCAGTTTTTCGATAATTTGTTCATAATTAGTATATCCTTTTCCGTCAGCTCCTAAACCATTTCTTTTGATTTCCAATGATTGAGTCGCTTTATGCAACGCTTCTTGGAACGAACGTCCAATCCCCATTACCTCACCTACAGATTTCATTTGAAGCCCTAAAGTTTTATCAGCACCTTCAAATTTGTCGAAGTTCCAACGTGGTATTTTTACAATTACATAATCCAATGTTGGCTCAAATAAAGCCGAAGTTGATTTAGTAATTTGATTTTGCAATTCGTCTAAATTGTATCCTAAAGCTAATTTTGAAGCAATTTTAGCAATTGGATAACCCGTTGCTTTGGATGCCAATGCCGATGAACGAGACACACGAGGATTGATTTCGATGGCAACTATATCTTCTTTTTCGTCTGGAGAAACTGCAAATTGCACATTACACCCTCCAGCAAAATTTCCGATGCTTCGCATCATCAAAATTGCCATATCACGCATTTTTTGGAATGTCGTATCCGACAATGTCATCGCTGGTGCAACCGTGATAGAATCTCCTGTGTGGATTCCCATTGGATCCATATTTTCAATAGAACAGATGATAACAACATTATCATTTTTGTCTCTCAATAACTCTAATTCGTATTCTTTCCAACCCAACAAAGCCTTATCAATCAACACTTCGTGAATTGGCGACATTTCTAAACCGTAAGTTAGTTTTTCGTCAAATTCTTCTTTGCTATGCACAAAAGCCGCACCTGTTCCACCCAAGGTAAATGAGGGACGAATTACTAATGGAAAACCAAATTCTTGTGCGATTTCTTTACCTTGCAAGAACGAAGTAGCTGTTTTTGCCGGCGCAGCAGGAACTCCTATTTTTTCCAACAATTGTTTGAACTGCTCTCTATCTTCGGTAATATTAATGGCGTTCACATCAACGCCAATTAATTTTACTCCAAAATCTTCCCAAATTCCTTTTTCTTCTGCTTCTAAACACAAGTTCAATGCCGTTTGTCCACCCATTGTTGGCAAAACCGCGTCAATTTGCGGATGTGCTTTTAAGATTTCAATAATCGACTTGGTTGTCAATGGTTTCAAGTAAACGTGATCGGCCATCGAAGGATCTGTCATAATCGTTGCTGGATTCGAGTTGATTAATATCACTTCGATTCCTTCTTCACGAATAGATCGTGCTGATTGCGAACCTGCATAATCAAATTCACAGGCTTGACCAATTACAATAGGACCTGAACCTATTATTAAAACGGATTTAATGGATGTGTCTTTTGGCATTGTAGTATAATTTGTGTGTTGTTGTGTATTGTATTTAAGATTTTAGAACTTCTAAAAGATACTAATTTAAGGCAAAATCTAAAATAGTTAGTTTAAATTTTCAAAAAAAAGCCGTTACTAAAAAATAGTAACGGCTTAATATTGATTATAGAATAACCATTATTTTTTGTGTCTAGGTTCGCTAGAAACAGTCAATTTATGTCTTCCTTTAGCT
>JACCDZ011094333.1_pt1 | contig 13687 bp, 11 predicted proteins | sample 7449551 | NCBI WGS metagenome assembly JACCDZ01 (sample SAMN15323452, study PRJNA562643) | freshwater metagenome | isolation source: river surface water | place: USA:Blue River Watershed | collected 2017-08-18
GGTATTGATGTTGAAAAAATTGAACGTCACCGTCGCCAAGTGCGTTTGAGCAAGCTGCCACACTTCCAGCCTGCAGAAGAAATTGAAACACCAAAGCCTAATATTCGCCTAACCACCGGTAAGTGATTTGAACGACACTTAATCTTTGCAAACAAAATCCCGGTCCGCCGGGATTTTTTATTTCCGCTAAATACCTGTATTCAAAAGCGACATATTATCCAACCCAATCAATCATATCGGTTGCAACCCACAATAATGTGCGGTTAAATACTTTGTGGACTGAAAACAAGAACAAATAGCAACGGACTTTCATTTTATTCGTCACTGTATTCATCAGCAACTTTTGCTGACTCCAGCTGACCATGCATCCGCTGCTATGTAAATGGCACAGCTTGGTCTAGTTAAACTGCTTACCGTGCCAGCAATCGACCAGCTTGGTTTAGCATACGGAGTCACAAGGCGCATGGAACAGCACTACCTGAAATCGTCTTACCGCGAAAAGCTGATTGAACATCTTTTCATCGGTGAACTGCTGAAGTTGTCCTGGGCCAGTGGCGCTTGTGCGCTAGAAATCTCCAAACCTGAAGTCGATAATCAAGGTTACGACCTGATCGCCGAAGAAAACGGCGTTATCCGCCATATCCAACTTAAAACCGCCAAATTGGATGCAAAAGCCGCTTACCAGAAGGTTCATATCGCGCTAGCGACCAAACCTTCTGGTTGCGTGCTGTGGATTTTCGTTGATGAAACCACGATGCAGCTTGGTCCCTTTTTGTTTTTCGGCGGCAATCCCGGTGAAAAACTCCCTGATATCTCGCAGTTTAAAATCGCCAAACATACCAAAGGCAACAAAGACGGTGTGAAAGCTGAGCGACCAGACATCAGAGAAGTTCGCAAAAAGGCCTTTGTGCGGTACGATCGAATCGAATTAATTTATGACGCCCTTTTTGGGCGCAATTGCATTTCAATGCTGAGTGTTAAATGACCCTGATTAACTTAAAAGACTTAGAAGCACATCTCTGGCATGCCGCGCATATCATCACCGGCCCCATTGATGCGTCTGATTACAAAACCTACATTTTCCCGGTGCTGTTCTTTAAGCGCATCTGCGATGTGTACGATGAAGAATTTGCCGATGCAATGTCGCAAGTGGGTGATGAAGAACTCGCCCGTGGCGATATGTTCCACCGCATTAAAATCCCAGCAGAAGCGCATTGGAAGCAGGTATTTTCCAAGACCAAGGATATCGGCCAAGCGTTAAAAGAAGCGTTCCGCGCAATTGAAGTCGTAAATCCGCATTTATACGGCATCTTTGGTGACGCCAGTTGGACCAACAAAGAACGTTTGTCTGATGAGCTGTTGTCCACCTTGCTCAATCACTTCAACAAGGTCAATTTAGGTGTTGCCAGTGTTCGGGATGATGACATGGGCCGGGCGTATGAGTACCTGATTAAACGCTTCGCAGATAAAGCCAACAAAAAGGCCGGTGAGTTCTATACCCCAAGAACCATTGTCCGGCTGATGGTTAATATCCTGGACCCAGTTGCCAGTGAAAGTGTCTACGACCCAGCTTGCGGTACTGGTGGCATGTTGCTGGAGACAATCCATCACGTGAAAGAAAACGGTGGTGATCCGCGTCTGCTAAAAATCAAAGGCCAGGAAAAGAACCTGACAACCGAAGCCATCGCGCGCATGAACCTATTTCTGCACGGACAGGAAGACTTTCAGATCCTTCGTGGCGATACCCTGCGTGACCCGAAGTTTATCGTAAATGACCAGCTCGAAACCTTTGATTGCGTCATCGCTAACCCGCCATTCAGTTTGTCGGAATGGGGTCACGAGCAATGGAAGAACGACCCATATGGCCGCAAGCAATTTGGCTTAGCACCGCAAACCAACGGTGACTTTGCCTGGGTTCAACATATGTTGGCTTCCCTAAATAGCAACGGCCGGATGGCGGTCGTATTGCCACACGGTGTGCTGTTCCGTGGTGGTGCAGAAGGTCAAATCAGAACCGCACTGCTGAAACAAAACAAAATCGAAGCTATTATCGGTCTAGCAAGCAACCTGTTTTATGGTACCGGTATCCCTGCTTGTATCTTAGTGCTCCGGCAGAAACGCCAAGTGTCGCATCATGATCATGTGTTGATTATCAATGCCGAAGAGATCTACACCAAAGGCCGAGCACAAAATACCCTGACCAATGACCAGTCTGATGACATTTATCGCATTTATCAGCAGCAACGCGCAGATGGTCCGGATGCGCAGGAAATAGAAGGCGTTGCGCGTTGGGTGCCGCTTACCGAGATTGCCGAAAACGACTTCAACCTCAATATTGCGCGTTATGTGCAAAAGCCACTGGAAGAAGAAACCATTACTGTCGAAGAAGCCTTGCGTGATTTCCAGCAAAAACTAGCTGCGTTAGAGCAAGCAGAGCAAGAGCTGGAAGCATTGTTGGTGCAGGAAGGGTTTGAATTATGAGTATCTTAAACAAAAAGAACTTAGAAGATTTACTTTGGGGCGCAGCTGAATTCCTGCGTGGCCAAATTGATGCGTCCGATTACAAGCAGTTCATTTTTCCGTTGCTGTTTTTTAAGCGCTTATCAGACGTGTACTTAGAAGAGTATAACGAGGCCTTAGAAACCCATGACGGTGATGCCGAATATGCGGCAATGCCGATGTACCATCGTTTTGATATCCCGGCAGAAGCTCGCTGGGAAAAGGTGCGCCATACCAGTAAAAACATCGGCGAGGCTATTCAAACGGCGCTGCGCTTAATTGAAGCCAATAACCCACGTTTACATGGGGTGTTTGGTGATGCGCAGTGGACCAACAAAGAGCGTTTACCTGATCATCTGCTGGCTAAGCTGATTGAGCATTTCAGTAAAATTCCCTTAGGTGTGAAATCGGTTAAGCAAGATGACCTTGGCGAAGCCTACGAATACCTGATCAAAAAGTTTGCCGATGATTCTGGCCACACTGCTGCGGAGTTTTATACCAACCGCACCGTAGTGCATCTAATGACCCGGATTATGCAGCTAAAGCCCGGTGAAACCGCGTATGACCCGACTTGCGGCACCGGTGGTATGTTGCTAAACGCAGTGATGGATTTGCGATCAGACGATAAAGAGTGGCGTAGCGTTAAGTTATTCGGCCAGGAGCTGAATCTACTTACCTCGGCAATTGCCCGTATGAATATGTTTTTGCATGATATTGAAGAGTTTGATGTGCTGCGTGGTGATACTTTGGCAGAGCCTAAGTTTATTGAGAACGACCAGCTCAAGCAGTTTGATGTTATTTTTGCCAACCCGCCTTATTCGATTAAAAAATGGAACCGCGATAAGTTTGCGGCCGACCCTTATGGCCGCAATTTATTTGGCGTACCGCCACAAGGCTGTGCAGACTATGCCTTTTACACTCACATCATTAAAAGTTTAAAACCAAATACCGGGCGTGCTGCAATGTTATGGCCGCATGGTGTCTTGTTCCGTGATTCTGAGCAAGCAATTCGCAAGCAAGTGATTGAGTCTGACATTATCGAAGCAGTCATTGGCCTGGGGCCTAACCTCTTCTACAACTCGCCAATGGAATCTTGTGTGGTGGTACTTAACTGCAATAAGCCAGCTGAGCGTAAAAACAAGGTGCTATTTATCAACGGTGTTGAGCACGTAACCCGTGAACGGGCGCATAGCCATTTATCGGATGATGACCTGGCTATATTGTGTGAAGCTTATTTTGAACCAGAAAAACAAAGTGACATCACTGCGCTGGTTGATATTGATACCATTCAAGAAAACCTTTTCAACCTATCTATTCCGCTTTATGTGCAAGCCAAAGGTGATAACGAAGTGCACGACATTGCGCATGCGATAGAGGCTTGGAAAATTAGCCGGGTACAACTGAAAAAGCAGACCAATAAATTATTCCAAAGCCTCGCGCAGTTAGGTTACGAGGTAGAAAACAATGACTAATAAGCAAACAGTTAAATTTGGTGATATTTGCCGCGAAGTAAAACTCACTACTAAAGACCCTATTGCTGAAGGCTATGAGCGTTACATCGGTTTAGAGCATTTGGATTCTGGTTCGCTCAAAATCAAGCGCTGGGGATTAATTGCTGACGATAATCCGAGCTTTACTAGGGTATTTAAGAAGGGCCAATTCTTATTTGGTAAGCGTCGCCCCTATCTGAAAAAAGCCGCTGTAGCAGAATTTGACGGGATTTGCTCTGGTGACATATTAGTTTTAGATGTAAAAGAGAACATCATTCCACGCGATGTTTTTTACTATCTGGCTAGTTCTAGTAAAATATGGAAAGAAGCTGTCAGGTCTTCTTCTGGCTCACTTTCACCAAGAACAAAGTTTAAATCATTGAGTGAAATTGAATTTAATCTGCCTGAAAAAGAATATTTGAGATATTGTCAGAACTTCATAATCCAAGCAAAAAAAATAATAGCGAAATCTAGACACTTATCATTGACTGTTAATGATGGAGCTAAATCTAGTATTCGATGTTTACTAAGATATGGATATTTGAACAAGTGTCCGTTAACTGAATACAAAAATATTGGTTCTATTCCTTCTCATTGGGAATGGAAATTTTTAGATGAACTAGCTAAAAAAAATGAACCAGCAATTAGAACTGGACCGTTTGGTTCAGCTTTAAAGGCAGACCACTGGCGTATCGAGGGAAGGGCAGTAATCACAATAGGTTGTTTAGGTGAATACGGCTATGATATATATGAAGAACTATATATTGAAGAAGAATACGCTTTGAACCTTAATCAATATTCAGTCAAAAATGGGGATATAGTATTTTCTCGAGTAGCTGACATTGGAAGATGCATTTTGATAAATAGCAGCACAAGTGGAGCCATAATATCTTCGAATTTAATGAAAATCACTTTGGACGAGCGGATAGTAGATCCGCGCTTCTATTTTTACTCAATAAAATACTCTCCAATCATTCTACATCAAATAAAACGTTTTACTAATTCAGGTGGGCGGTTATTAGTGACGTCTAAAGATCTAAGAAATATAAAGTTCCCAACACCACCTTATAATGAACAGGTTAAAATTGCTAATTCGATTGAGTACTTATTGAAGATAACAGAGGGCATCGAAAATTCTGTCGAGCGCCAAGAACAGATAGTGTCTGGATACATAAGTAAAATTTTCTTTTTGTAGGTACCATTATGTTCAACGAACAAACCGTCACAGAAAATGGAATTATCGACCGTCTTAAGAGCTTAGGACGGTTAAAATGGAATTTTTGTCATGGGGAGTATTTGCCCAAAAAGGCTCATGACATCATTATTGATGAATGGCTCATTGACGCGCTTTGTTCATTAAACCCTGCAATAGCGAAACAACCGGAACTAGCGGATGAGGTTATTTACAAACTGCGTGGCGTTATTCTAGAAGCCAAGTTTACCGGCCTAGTAAAAGCCAACGAGAATTTTCAGGAATGGTTGTTGGCTGAAAAAAGCCTGCCATTTGGTGAAAATGGCGACCATGTCACCATCAACCTGATTGACTTCAATAACCTCGAAAACAACCATTTTGTCGTGTCACAGCAGGTGCATTACATCGCTGCTACTGAAGTATATTTTGATATTGTGCTGTATGTGAACGGCATTCCGTTAGTCGTCGGTGAAGTGAAAACTGCCACTCGCCCAAGTGTCAGCTGGCAGGATGGCGCGGCCGATTTTATGGGTGGCAAAAAGTACTATTGGCAAAATGTTGCGCCGTTTTTTGTGCCTAATCTTTTATGTTTTGCCAGTGAAGGCAAGACCTTTGCTTATGGGGCGATTAATGCCGGGCCAAAAGATTGGGGCCCTTGGCATAACACAGAGCTGCGTGAAGAAATTCTGCCGGGCTTACAGTCGGTGTTAAACAGTGCCGAAGGTTTATTAAACCCCAAAACCTTATTGCAGTTGCTGGAATCCTTCGCCCTTTTCTCAACGGTCAAAACCGGCAAAAACGCCCCACCAAAGCGCATTAAGATATTACCGCGATACCCGCAGTTTGAAGCAGCCAAACAAATTGTTGACCGGGTACGCCGTGGTTACCCCAAAAAAGGCCTGATTTGGCACTTCCAAGGCTCCGGTAAATCATTGTTGATGTTGTACGCGGCAAAGATGCTGCGTGCTGACAACGAGCTTAAGAACCCAACGGTATTAGTAGTGGTCGACCGACGCGAATTGGATAGCCAAATCAGTGAAACCTTTGGTGGCGCTGATGTGAAGAACCTGATTAAAGTGCAAAGCTGTAAAAAGCTGGGTGAGTACATCGAGCAAGACAGCCGAGGCATTCTGATCACTACCATCTTCAAGTTTAAAGATGTTGAGATTGATGACACCAATAAAGACGGCCTAAACAACCGCAGTAACATCATTGTGCTTGTCGACGAAGCGCACCGCACCCAAGAAGGTGGTTTAGGCGACAAAATGCGTTGGGCACTGCCAAATGCCCACTTCTACGGTTTAACCGGTACACCAATTTCCGGCATAGATCGCAATACCTTCAAGCTGTTTGGCGCAGAAGACGACCCTGGCCGTTACATGAACCGCTACAGCTACAAGCAATCAATTCGCGACGGCGCAACGAACCCAGTCAAGTTCGAACCCAGGCTGGCAGAGTTGCGAGTTGACCGCGCTGCCATCGATGAAGAATTTAACGAGCTGGTTAAAGCAAATAACCTCGATGACGAGGAAAAGGCCGAGTTATCCAAGCGTGCTGGTAAACTCGCCATTATGCTTAAAGCACCAAAACGAATGGCTGCTGTGAGCGAAGATATTGCTAATCACTTCACCAGCCACGTAAAGCCGAAGAAGATGAAAGGCATGGTGGTGGTGTATGACCGCGACGCCTGCGTTCAGATGTATTACTTGCTTGGTGAAAAGCTTGGTTTTGATGCCGTTGAAGTGGTGATGAATATTGACCAAGCACCTATTCGTGCTGAAGACGGCGATAAAAAAGGCAAAATCAACAAGGACTGGCGTAAGTGGCATGATGACCTTGAACTTCCGGTGAAAGAAACGGATTTTGAGCGCTGGCAGCTGATTGATGGCGATGAGCAGAAGCAAAAAGATCTGATTGAAACTTACAAAGATCCAAAACAACCGCTGCAGCTGTTGATTGTCACAGCGAAACTGCTCACGGGTTTTGATGCGCCGATCTGTTACTGCATGTATTTGGATAAGCCATTACGCGACCATACCTTGCTACAAGCCATGTGCCGCACCAACCGCTTATATCAGACCGAAGAAACCAGAAAAGACATGGGTTTGATCATCGATTATCTGGGCGTTTTTGAAAATCTGCGCACGGCGTTGGCATATAACCCCGAAGAAATTGAGGGCGTAATTGAAGGGATTGAAGCATTCAAAGCGTTGTTACCCATTCAACTAGAAAAGTGTTTGGCATTTTTCCCGAATGTTGATCGCAGCCTGGAAGGTTTTGAAGGCATTATGGCTGCACAAGAATGCCTGCCAACCAATGCCAAACGTGATGAATTTGCGGCCGCTTTCGGCGTCCTAGCCAAGTTATGGTCCGCCATCAACCCGGACCCATTCCTGCATACTTACCGCCGTGATTACAAATGGCTGGCGCAGATTTATGAATCAGTGAAGCCGGTAGGGCAAACTGGCGCTTTGGTCTGGGCTGCATTGGGTGCAGAGACCATCCAGTTAATTCATCAACACACCGATATTAATCGCATTCGTGATGATATCGACGAACTCATCATGGACGAGCATGCGATCTTCACCCTGACCGACAAAGAGCAGGAAAAGCGTGCACGTAAAATCGAAATCGATCTAATGGGCCGCTTGCGTGGCCATGATGACCCCAAGTTTGTTGCCCTAGGTGAGCGTTTAGAGAAGCTACGGCAAGACTACGAAGCTGGTGTTATCAAAGCCATAGACTGGCTGAAAGGCCTGTTAGACGCAGCGAAAGACACCGTGCAGGCCGAGCGGGAAAGTGGCGATAAAGTGGTAACTCAGGCTGATAACAAACAAGCCCTGACCAAACTATTCCTGGAAACCCGCCCAGAAACCACACCCAAGCTTATCGGCGACGTGGTTGAGCAAATCGACAAGATTGTTAAAGCCACCCGTTTCGACGGCTGGCAAACCTCCAACAGCGGCCCACGCGAAATCCAAAAAGCGCTGTTATTAACACTGGCACAGTTTGGCTTAGGCAAAGACAAAGAGTTGTTTGCCAAGGCTTATGCTTATATTGAAGAGCATTATTGATGCATGTTTACCATGCTAATGTTAAGGGATACCTGTGAAACAAAGTGAAAGAATACAAATCTATAAAGAACTGTATCTTCTAGAAATTGACAATAAATCAAAAATTGATGCAAGGCTTAATTTGCCACTTGCTATTGTGGTTGGTTTGATTAGTTTGCTTGCTTATACGGTTCAAAATGTTCCTAAATTTAAATGGGAGTTGGGGTATTTTTTCTTCTGGATCCCGTTTGCGTTGTGCATAGTGTTTTTATTTCGAGCATTTTTGTCTTTTAAAGAGTCCTGGTTTGGACAAACAGATCAACTAATGCCAACGGCAAAAGATATAAAAGCATACTATGAGACACTGGAGTGTCATTACTGCACTTATGAGAACAAAAAAGATTTAGTAGATAAGAGTTTTCGTGACTTTTTAGAAACTAGTTATTCAAATTACGCAACAACAAATGCAGTGAACAATGACTACCGTAGTTACAATTTATTTAAAACTACCAAGTCAATAACCATTGCAATAATGTTTGCTCTGCTTTCCTTGATGTCTTTTTATGCAATCTCTTTCAGTGAATCGTCTAAAAATAAATGTGAGGTAACTACTAATGTCAAGAAACAACCAACAACCACCACCGCCGCCTCCGGGGCCGGGTCCGAGAAATGTGAGGGGCCAAGTACCTCCGAAGAACCCTCCGCCACCTCAGAGAAACCCGCAGTAAAAGAGGGTAAATCGTAATTTGTTGAGATGTCGTGGTAGGACAAAAAATGGCAAACGGTGCAAGAAGACTATAAGTGATAGTTTTTACTGCTCCGTTCATTTAAACAGGTCACCATTAAAAAAGAATGCTGCAGCAGTAATCGTCGGTTCTGCAGTTAGTGGTGCTCTAATTGCCGGAATACCTGGATCTATGATCGGATTGGTAACTGGTTTGTTAATGTCAGATACAACACGGAGAGAACGTATGACCAAGCCAAAAGTGCTAATAAGCTTTGACTATGATAACGATTCAGATCTAAAGAATCTTCTAGTTGGTCAGTCGAAGCTTAGTGATTCGCCATTTGAGATTGCTGATTGGTCTGTGAAAGAACACCTCACAGGCGACTGGAAGCAAAAAGTTAGAACAAAAATGAAGCGTGTAGATCAGATAATCGTAATCTGTGGTGAAAAGACTCATACAGCTACTGGTGTTGCAGCAGAGGTTACAATCGCCCAAGAAGAATCTGTACCATATTTTCTGTTAAACGGTAGAGCCGCTAAGAACTGCACAAAACCAACAACTGCAAAGCCCACAGATAAAATATACAACTGGACTTGGGATAATCTAAAAAAATTAATTGGTGGCGCAAGGTAGAGCTCATGAGAAAGGCATTAATTGTTGGCATCGATTATTACTCGAATTTTTGCAGTCTTAACGGATGTGTTAATGATGCAACTAACGTGTATAGTATATTGAGCCGCAATTTCGACAACAGCTTAAATTTCTCTGCAAATTTACTGACTTCAAAAGATCAGACTGCTCCTATAAAAAGGCGAGATCTAAGGAATAGAATTCAGGACCTGTTCTCGGGCGATTCTGACATCGCTTTATTTTATTTCGCGGGTCATGGTCATATCGAGAGTACTGGTGGGTATATTTTGGCGTCGGATGATAGTTCAGGTGACGAGGGTATTCCACTTAGTGACGTCATAACTTTTGCCAATAACTCTAAAGCTAAAAACCGCATAATCGTATTAGACAGCTGCCACTCCGGGATTGCCGGAAGTACAAGCTCAAACATATCCAAGGCTGAACTGACAGAGGGAACAACCATTCTGACTGCATCTACGGCCGAACAGTATGCAACTGAAGAAGACGGATCGGGAATTTTCACTACTTTGTTCGTCGACGCTCTCTCAGGGGCTGCAGGCAACCTAGTAGGTGATGTAACGCCAGGTAGTATTTACGCACATATTGATCAGTCTTTGGGACCATGGGACCAGCGTCCGGTTTTTAAGACTAACGTTAAGAGTTTTGTTTCACTTCGAAAAGTTGAAGCTCCGATTTCCTTGCGTGATTTGCAGCAAATAGTGAACTTGTTTCCCACTCCGGGCTTTGAATTCAAATTAGACCCCACATATGAACCAGAAAGACACCCAGGGGATAACACATTACCACCGCCTAATCCGGCAAATGTCGGAACTTTTTCAATACTCCAAATGTTCAACAGAACTGGTTTGTTAACACCAGTTGGTGAGAAGCACATGTGGCATGCAGCAATCAATTCAAAATCATGCAAGCTCACTGTTTTAGGTGAACATTATCGGCGATTGGTGGCAAATGGTCGTATCTAACTTTGGCTTGCTTTTGTTGAGCTCGATTTTGTCAGAAAGACGAAGAGATTTTGGGTTTATTGGTAACTAAGGAAAGGTTAGTCGATGCCACTATATGAGATTAGTAATGACGATTTAAAACCACTGGTAGGCACTACTTTTCGGGAGCAGAATCTTTGGGAACGGCGTGATTTGCAGCGATTATTCAAACTGAATATTTCAGTGATTGATCCCGATCTTCTCGTCATTGCTGAAGAGTTTGGTGAATGGAATGAGGGCAACCGTCGGATAGATTTGCTGGCGGTTGATAAGAACGCCAATCTTGTTGTTATCGAACTAAAGCGTACCGAAGACGGTGGGCATATGGAGCTGCAGGCAATTCGTTATGCCGCCATGATCGCTAACATGAGATGGGATGTTGCGGTTTCTGTCTTCACCCGATTCTTAGCAGATAATGGCATTGATCTGGATGCCGAGAGCCGCCTCTGTGAATTTTTGGATTGGGACAAACCACGCCAAGACGATTTTGCACAAAATGTTCGTATCATCCTCGCTTCAGCCGATTTTTCAAAAGAGATTACGACTTCAGTTCTTTGGCTCAATGAACATGAACTCGATATCTGTTGCATCCGTTTGTCATTGCATAAAATCGATAACAAGCTGGTGCTTAGCTCAGAGCAGATCATCCCACTTCCAGAAGCGGAAGGATATCAAATCGAAGTCCGGCAGAAAAAACGTGAAGAACGGGTGTCTCGTGGTGATTCAAAAGACCGCTCGCTTTACACCATAGCTTTCAATGATGAAGTCTTTGAACGTGATTTCAAGAAGTCAGATATTGGCTACAACACGGTGAAGCTATTAGATGCGAATGGCTTGATCGATAGCAGAGTTTTCGCGTCACTACGCGACGATACTTCTTGTAGCTTTAAACTGCTTAAACTTCCGGAAGAAATGACAGACACAGAGAAGCAGTATGCAAAGTATCGTTACCGGCAAGAGCCAGAATTGACCTTTGAAGGCCAAGGTTATTACATCGCCCGTAACTGGGGAGTAGGAAGTACAAAGCGATTTATCGCAAAAATGGAAATGACCTTTCCGGGTTTGAAATATTCATCCAATGGTGATTAATTGGGATAAGCGCCAGACGATGAAAATGTTTATAATCTCGAAAAAGCTGTAACATTCAGCAATTATCGCCCTTAAAAGGTAAAAAAGTGAGTAACGCAAAAATCAACAAAGCCATGCTGACATGGGCGCGCGAGCGTTCTGGCTATGCTTTGCCTGAGTTTGCGCGAAAGTTGAGTGTTACCGAAGAAAAATTGAGTGAGTGGGAAGCTGGCGAACGCGAGATAACTTTTATACAAGCTATGTCTTTTGCTGACAAAGCGCATGTGCCTTTTGGTTTTCTGTTTCTGAGCCAACCGCCTGTTGAAAACCTTCCTATTCCAGATTTACGCACAGTAGATTCTGCAGAGTTAAAACGCCCCAGTGCCGAACTCATGGATTTGCTGAAAACCATGCTGGAATGCCAAGATTGGTATCGTGACTATGCGCGCAATCAGTTGTTGCAACCAATTGCAGTTGTGGGTAGTTTCCGCATTGAACATGGGGTTGCGGCTGTTGTGGCAGATATGCGCAATAAGCTCAATATTCCGCCTCACCCAAAACGTGGCAGTTGGGATGATTATTATCGTGACTTGGTAAAGCGTATTGAAGCGCTTGGCATTCTAGTCATGAGACAATCCAGCCTTGGCCACCATAGCAGACCTTTTAGCGTTGAAGAGTTCCGTGGCTTTGCCATGTGTGATGAATATGCTCCAATTATCTTCGTTAATCATGCAGATGCGCCTGGAGCCAGACTGTTTACCCTTATCCACGAGTTATGCCATATCTGGATAGGTCAAACTGGCCTGTCTGATGGTGAAGCTAACACTCATCGGGTAGAAGAGCGTTTCTGCAATGCGGTAGCGGCAGAATTATTGGTACCTACTGATGAATTCCGAGCACTTTGGCGTAGTGATGTTGAAAACTGGCAACAAAATCTGCCTGATTTGGAGGCACATTTTCATGTCAGCCCGTGGGCTTTGGCACGAAAAGCATTAACTCTTGCGTTGATAAGTCAGGGCGAATACGGGGCCTTTATTAAGGCGCAAATTGATGCTTTTAAAGGACGGGAAGCGAGTGATAGCGGTCCGAGCTTCTATAGGTCCAAAAAAGCACAAATCAGCCAGCTGTTTTCTAAGGCCGTTGTCAGTGAAGCACTAAATGGTAAGTTGTTGTTGCGTGACGCAGGATGGATGTTGGGAATGAAACCTGCCAGTGTCACTAAGTTCGCACAGGAGCTTGGGTTTTGATATATCTGCTGGATGCTAATACCTACATCGAAGCCAAAAACACTTATTACCACATGGACTTTTGTCCGGCCTATTGGTCTTGGCTGGACCAGCAATTTGCGTCTGGTGTAGCCGGTAGTATCGACATGATTGGCCGAGAACTAAAAGATGGCAACGACGAGTTAGCCGAGTGGGCAAAGGCTCGTAATGGTCAATTTATTGCCAATGACGATGATGCAACTCAAGCTGCTTTTGTTCAGATCATCGAATATGTTATGGCACAGAATTTCAACCCAGCGAATCGAGATAACTTTCTGGCCAAAGCGGACCCGTGGTTAATTGCTAAGGCGATGTCGACAGGAGCCGTTGTGGTTACTCATGAAAGCACAGTTAGTGACGCTACGAAGAAAGTGAAAGTCCCAAATATCTGCAAGCAGTTTGGAGTTAAATGTATCAACACGTTTGAGTTTTTGCGGCTGACAAAAGCTAAGTTTGGACTGATCTGAGTTGCTCGATTTAGGCCCACTCTTTCAGCACAAAAAATGACCATGTGTATTTTATGTGTAGCCAAAAGCCTGATTTTCTGCTTTCACAGCCCAAAATGGAAAATTAATCGCCCTAGAATTTAGGGCGAAAAAAAGTCGAAAATGTAAACGCCAAAGAGCGATTAACTGATTCAAAATCCGCCGCCAGAAATGGCGTGTCGGTTCGAGTCCGACCCTAGGCACCAATACAAGCAATAAAATCAACAACTTATAACGCGTTTTTTATTTCTACTGTATCTTACCCATCAAAAATAC
>JACCDZ011412475.1_pt1 | contig 13686 bp, 9 predicted proteins | sample 7449551 | NCBI WGS metagenome assembly JACCDZ01 (sample SAMN15323452, study PRJNA562643) | freshwater metagenome | isolation source: river surface water | place: USA:Blue River Watershed | collected 2017-08-18
TATGTGTAAACATTGTAAATTAACAAGATGGTCAAATATTGCATACGAAGGCTTATGTCTCAATTGTTTCATTCATATATATCCGGATCGTCCGAATCCGAGACAACATCAGACGAAAGAAAAAGCGGTACGTACGTATTTACAACAATATCTTGATTACACAATGAAGTTTGATCAACGTATTGAAGATGGTTGTTCATTTAGACGTCCGGATATATTTATTGATGCAGGAAGTCATGTTGTTATTGTGGAGATTGATGAATTACAACATTCTGCAATGGATGTGTATACATCACAATGTGAAGAAAGACGCGTCAACGAAATATTTACAGACGTAAACTTTCGTCCTGTTGTATTTATACGTTTTAATCCTGATAACTATAACAACGTACGTTCTCCATGGCGTTTCCATCCAACTGAAAATGTGATGTATGTTCCATCAAAGTCACAACCTGAATGGAACAGACGTTTAGAACATTTAAAAGAACGCGTAGTATTCCATATGAATCATATGCCTTCAAATAATGTTATTGTAAATGAATTTTTGTTTTTTGATACTGAATAAAAAATAATTTAATTTTTTGTGTATTGTTTATTTAAAAATAAATGGATGAAGAAATAAAAACTGAAGTTGCAACTGAAGTTGCTTCTGAATCAAACACTGCTCCGAATTCTGCAAATAAATTTGTGAATGAAGAGTTTTTACATATGAAAAGAAAAAGAATGGAAGAACTGGAAGATATATTACGATCACCACAGAATAGACGATTACGTCGTTTATTATTATCCGAAAACAATAATAATAATAATAATAATTCAAATACTAATAATCTGAATGCAGAGATTGCAACAGAAATTGCAACAGAAGCTAACAGTACTGATAATAGTCCTATGAAAACAAATCAAAAGGTAAGTGACTTATTAAATCAAAAGGATTTTGTAAAACGCTATACGAGTTTTGGAAATTCCAAAGAAAAAGCAATTAGAAAATACTTTAGATTTTTAAAAGATTACCATATTTTTTTAAAAAATTTATAATTGTATTGTATTTTACTTTTGTTTTTTTTTTAAATTTTTTTAAGAATCGACTTCGGTATTTCCAAATTCAAGATAATCTTTATACATCTCAAGTGTCTGTGCATGACTTCGTACAAAAAATGCAACACAACGTTTGAAGTCATATGATTCGTATATATTCTGTGGAACACATTTGAGTAACGTATGTTCATATAATGGTTGCATGTAATTTATTTGATCTACTTGATTTGTTGATATCTGAATACCAAATGAAGTTTCTATGTGATGTAGACATTTTTGTACAGTTGTAATAATTAATTGTTCATATGATCTTTTCGTAATATTAAAATGTTTTGAAAACGTCGGTGATTCTTTGAATTTCATTTTTATAAATAATAAATAATGTTGTTACACAGAAAAAAATTCATTTTTAAAATCTTCTAAATTACGTGTTCCCATGTTACCATTACATGCTTTACATATACATCGTAAATTTTCTAATGTATTTCTTCCACCATTTGCTACTGCTAATATATGACCACATTCGAAATCGTACCATGTAACTTTGTAACGACATACGTAACATTCGGATGTCATAGTTTCTGTTGAATTACAATGATTCTCCCATACTTGACGACGTAATGAACTTGGTATCGTTTGACGTTCTGTATTTGAAGCACGTGATACATGATATACATGTACATAATACAACGTACCCTTCTGTGTTATTTTATGATACTTTTGTGTTTCATAAATTTGCAAATGATTACGCATGTAATCGTTTTCTTTTAAAAACAGATCCATCGTTTTCTCTGGAAAACGTTTCATTACGAATGATACGAATGAATCTAAATTCACATTCGGATATTTTGGTTTTTCTGCATTGCTTAGAAAAGACGCGTGGTTCTTTTGAATATATTCTTTTAACATATTCGACGTCGTCAGTGTTGTGTCATTTGAAATATTGTCTTGGAAATCTGAAGAGATATAATGCGTATTCAATTGACGAAAATAATGTATCATTTCAGTTTCGGATGTACATTCACGTACTAATACAAGTACCATAAAATTCGTATGTTCCTCAAGATCGTAATCGTTTTCAAAACGACAATAAGCTAGGTAACGATGTTGTCCATCGAGTACATAATAATGTCCTGATAATTTACATATATTTAACACACCAAGACATAAAATATCTGAACGTTGTTCGAATTCTTCTATAAGTTGATCGTAAAAGAATTGTACGCGTTTTTCAGAATACGCACGTTGAAATATTGGTATCTCAACGTTCCATTCTTTTTTTAATTTTTGTATAGGCGTAACATGCACTGTATATTCGTTATTAAATGGATAACTAAAATTCATATGTACTTTAAATGTATTTACTAAAAAATTTACGTAACTTAATTAAAGCTTCACGACGTGTCTTATTTTTATGTTTTGTATAGTAATGTACTAGTTTCTTTCCAAATGAATTCTTATTTAAACGACTCAAACGTAATAGACGTATTTGTTCACGTATTTGTTCATCTGTTAATGGTCTTGTTGTGTTTGTGTTGTTTGTTTCTGAGGAAGACGTAAAAGTAAAAGTAGATTGTTTTGGTTTACGATGATTTACAATTTGAGTTAAATAATTCATACGAACTGAAGGACTTTCTGTAAAATTTACAGCATGTAAACGCAATTGATATAAAATTGTATCACGTGGTGTCATACCTGGTGGATATATCTGACGATACAATTCCATTTGTCTCTCACGTATTTGCAAGATACGTCGATCATTTTGTGCAACGCCATTTTGTAATAAACCGAGTTCTTGATCTTCTAACAAACTCACTTCGTCTTCTGGAGATACGTCGTCGGATAATTTACGTTTTAAACTCATTTTTATATTACATGTAGATTTTTTTTTCATGTAATTAATCAACTTCTTCAAAAACTTCTTCTACTTTACCTGACTCTTTTATATTTGATTTTTGTTGCTGATCATTTTTATTTAAAACAACAGTGAGATTCAATTTACTGAATACGTCTTCTAAATCTGGCATTGATTCTTTTGATATTTCTTCTTCTTCAGACATTTCAATAGTACCAATAGAACGTAATTCTTTTAATAAAGGTATGATGTATTCTTTATTTGAATCTATATCATCTAATAATGGAACTAATTTATTATGGATGAAAACAACTGAATCTACACGTTCATCGTATGTAAATTCTTCGTCAGATTCGTCAGATTCGTCAGATTCGTCTGATCCTTCAGATTCGTCTGATCCTTCAGATTCGTATGATCCTTCAGATCCGTCTGATCCTTCAGATTCATCGGATGTAGACGAACCAATTAATCTACGCATTAAAAAATCGGTAGCTTCCGCGTGATCATGATCAGAATCGTCTAAATCATCTTCTTCTGAATACTCTTCTTCCGATTCTTCTTCAGAATCTTCATCGGATTCTCCAGAATTTGAATCTGAAAAACTTCCTTCATCTTGTTCACCGAGGTCACTTATTTGTTTTGAATTACCTAATAAAATATTAACGTTTTCAAAAATAGTAGAATCACCACGTCTCATTGTACGTTTCGTTTCATAAATTGCAATTAATCGCATTTGTTTATTTTCAATTTTTTCCATCAAATTTTCAACAACCCTTTCAACTGCATCTTGAATTACATCGACACGTACGTTATCTGTCAATTCTTTAATTGTACTACCACGTGGTGATGATGTTAATACTTTGTTAATACGTTGATCACTATAAATACCACCAACGAGTGGATCAGAATCTTGTATAATTTCATAACGATCATAAAATTCAATATCATGATCAGGTAATGTAGTTTGTACAACGACGTATTTACCATTATACTTATCAATACCAGAACAATTTGCAGATTTTGCTTGTTCTCTTGTACCAAACCATAAATAAACACGTTTTATTTCAGTGGGATTTGAATTATTTTCAATTTGTTCATATAGTATGGTTGTTAATGTATTTTCAATAGTCGTAATATGTTCAGGTACTTTTGAGATATCTTCGTATTTTACTTTTGACGAATTAAAAATAGATTCAGCTAAATATGGTGCAACAATAGTGCTCCAAAATGATTCTTTTGACGAACTTAATTCTTTAAACGTTTCAAAGTGCATTTTCCTTTTTTTTATTGATCTTTATAATAATTTTTAAAATAAACTTCGACGCAATTATAAAAAAAAAAGTCGTTGGTGATAAAATAAAATGAAAAGAAAAAATTTGAATTTACGACGTGCACGAAAGTCATTTCGTAAAAGTACTTTCGGAAAAAGACGTTTACGTTTTGGACTTACCGAAGATTTGAAGGCTAGAGTACCACAAATTAAAGAACTCTTTTTTGTAGTCGTTGTTGATGGTCAAGATAAAAAATTTACACTCAATCAACTCAATAGAAATGAAGGTAGTGGTGGTTTTTTAGCTGGTTTTCCAAAAAATACTGATATTTTTTTAACAAATCTTCATGGTTTTACATTAAATCAATACGACGTACCATCAAAAAATGACGATCCACTAACGGTTAAAACAGGAAGAGATTTCATAAAATTTCAAATACCAAAAACTGAAAGAGAACTTCTTTCGAATGATTCGTCAAATTTAGCAAATTTTCTTTTTTTGATAAGTACGGCAGAAACAAAAAGAGAAATGGCAGAAGAAAAGTGTTCATATAATCTTGATCGAACCGCTTCTAAAGCAGATCAAAAAAGAAAACTTGCAGAAGTTGTTAAAATTAACTTATGTGCTGCTTTCAAAAAGTGGATGTCATTGTCAGACTTAAGAACCAGTTATAGAGTAAAATTAAATAAAATAGGTTTTTTTGAAACATTAGTACCGATAAATATTGAGACACAATCACAATTAAATACACTTGAAGTCATTCAAGAAAATAACATCACTAATGGATTTATTAGTAAATTAACAAATAATGTAACTCCAAAAGATTTGGAAGAAAACGCGAATCTTATTCCTTTACTCGAAGCTTTAGATGATAATAATGTGGTTGCAGAACGTTTAGATGAATCTACAACAAATAAATCATCAGTTAATATAGAGGATCTTGTAAATTTTTTGGAAAATGCAAAAACTCAAAATGAACAGATCGTCAATCAAACGATAACTCCAAGTAGTAGTGTTGTTGCTTTATTGGACGAAAATACAAAAAATAAAATAGAAGATTTAGCTACAAATTCTATTCAAAATATTGAACCAAAATCAGTTTTTCAAAATAATACAGCATTAAAAGCTGTTGGAGTAAGTCTAAATTTTTTAAACGGTTTGTATCATTTTACGACATCACCTGAAAGAGCTGGAGAAGCAGTACAGGCTGGAGCTGGTTTAGTTAAAAATTTGGTTGATTTAACTTCGAATTATACGAATTTTTCACCAAAACTTACTAATACGATAGAAAATCTTTCAAAAAGTAAAATAAAAAATACAGAAGAAGGTATAAAAAAAGTAGATGAAATTGAAAATGTTATACAGACAGAAATTATTGAACAAAGATTGAAACTTTTGGAAAACATTGAAGTTTTTGTACAAGAAAGAAATATTGAATACAATTGTGATGAATTTGAAAACGACACTGATATCACCAGATTAAAAACTTGTTTAAAAAAATTGATGTTAAAGTATGTTGAGTATTTTGAAAATAAGTTTGGTGGAGAAAAAAATTTTGAACAATATGATGAAAAATATCAAATAAACTATAATTACAGTTTAAACAGTTTAACAATTTTAGTACAAAACATTGATAAACCAAACATAATTTTATCGGATATATTTCATGAAATTCAGAGAAATGAAAGAGTTTTTATGAAACAACTCAAGAAACATTCAAATGATAGACTGTTTTTAATAAAACTTATTTCCAATAATTTTAACAAAATAAATGGAAAATTTATAAAAGATGCAACTTTTGAAGAACTTTCTAATGCTGCAGAACAGTTTTATCAACCACCAGATGAATTAAAAGAATCAAAGAAAATACGTTTAAAAATAAACTCAATTAAACAAAAAGGAAACGTCGATACAAATGTTGAAAATGAATTAGAACAATTAATGACGAAACACGAATTGTCAAATGACGTAAACGAAATTATTAACATTGAAAATATTGTCGACAACGTTGAAATGGCTACAACTAATAATAATGTAGTATCAAAAACTGATATAAATATTATTGAAGAACTTCCGAATGCATCAGCAATTGATATAAATAATAATGATTCAAATAAAACAGAGACAGTTCAAGAAATGAATTTGTCGATTGACACCCTAAATAAATTTATAGATGAAGTAAGTGTAGATTTTGATGTGAGTGTAAGTAAATTTAATAAATGCATTGGTATTCGAAGTTTTGAAGAGGGTAAAAAATGTATGTTATCATTTTTAGATTCTTACAGATTCCAAGTATTTACGTTGTCTACTTCATATAATAAATTATTTAATGAAAAAAATTCGAAATTTAAAGAAATTAATGATCATTATTTTATTGTGTTAAATACCATAACATCTTTAAACAAAGATACCGTAAGTTATGAAACAGTATTTTCTAAATTAGAGAATGTTATTATTCCAGAACATCGTATGTTTATTAGTGTTACAAAGAAGTTAAAAAGTGAAAGAGATGTTATTGTTAAAAAATTATTAGAGTACAATCAAAAGGCCAAAGTGAATGAATCAACATCATTTGAACAACTTATGAAAATGTTGGACGCAGCGAGAGAAGAAGAAGCCGAAGAAGTTAATAATAATAACAAAACCAATGTCGCAAGTGTAATTAAAAGAACATCAAATATACCATTAACGAACGTAAGCAGTAAGGAAGACGAACTTCCTGTACCATCAGCTCCACCATTCGAAAGCATGCCGTTGTCTCCGACGACATCATTAACATCGACACCAAGAAGTGTTAAAAAAATAGAATGGGTTTCTAGTGCAAAACAAACTATTAAAATTACAAAAAGCGATGGAACAGTGATTCCTTTAAGTATCGGTGAATCGATTGAGTTTTACATTAACGGTATGAAAGATCCGTTTGAAGGAGTTATAGATTCATTTGGAGAACTAGGAAATGAACCAATTGGACTCGTGATGAAAAAGGTAGGAAATGGTTCTGGTGGTAAAATGAATCAAATGATAATGATATATGATCCAACAATATTTAATTACACAATTCCAAGGAATATTGGCAAGTATTCAAATAACTCTGTAGATTTTGATATGATTAATGTAAAAACGTATACGTTACCACCACCACCTCCTCCATTACCAGTAGTAACACCATCTCCTCCTGCAGTTTCATCATACACTCCATTAACTTCTTATGATCCAAATGCACAGATTATATCAGACAAATTAAAGGAAATGTCAAAACGATACAAAGAAATGATTGGTATAAATGGTGATGATTATACTGTATTCTTAAGAAACTTAAAAATTTCACACGAAGCACGTAAACGTATGTTTTACATAACACAACAATTTGTTGATGAAATTAATGATTTAATAACAGAAGCTAAAAATGTAGGTATTATGTTTAGTACAAAAACAACGTCTTCTATGTTTGATAAAAAACATGAAATAATGTTATCCAGAGAAGCAATATTAAAAGGTATAATAGGAACACGTACAGTAAAATTTGGAGCATTACGTAAAATAAGTTCAATGCTATCAGTTTCTCAATTTCAAAATATGTTGTCATTATCTGATGGAAATCAGATGTATTACGATCTTGTACGTACTAAAATTTTAACGTTAGTGTCATTAACCAGTATAATATTTTCATATGTTTATTTACCAGGTCAAAATAATAAATTAGATACATTTGTACGTGACGCTATAAATCACCGTGGTGCTATTGCACATCAAATAATAATTGATGATCGTGAATATCCTTTAATTACTTTTTATGACATCTCAGATGCAAATAAGTTTGACAATATGATGACGTCTACTTCTGGAATTTATTGGGCAGATTTAATTTTACGTCTACATGGTAATAAAAATCCATCTAATGCTGGTTTTTTCTTTAAGAAATTTATAACACCACCTATTTTAAGTAAATTTGTGGATTATTTTGAAGAACTCGAAGGTGAGTATGAAGATGATACTTCTACTAATGAAGATGACACAAATGTCGTCACAAAATTCGTGAAATGGTTTTTTCGCTTTGGAAAGTAGATTCCAAAACCACTAGAAAAATTACATTGTAATTTATGTTTCCGAAAAGTGGGTTTGGAAAAAATGAATTTTATAAATTAATAAAATTAATAAAAAATTATTAAATACCAAAATGTCAACATTTACACTTGAACAATTAAGTGAAATACAAGAACTTATTAAGAACGCAGTAGGAAGTAATGTTCGTTCAAGAAAAAGAAATGCAAGTGCATTTACTTCTTCTGAAAATTCTTCTGAAAACACAAAGAGTGAAATTGAACCAATAAAAATTGATTCAATTCCATTACCAACTCACATGAGTTATTCAGAGTTCGTTACCAAACCAGAAAGTTTCAGAGATCGTTTATCATTTAATGAATTTAAGAAATTAAGTGACGTCGAAATTATTGAGTACACTGAAATGTTAATTCGTTCTTTGTATGGTATTGGTGCTTTGTATTCTTATGAAGCTTATCTTTGTATTTTCATAAGAAATTTACGTGATTCGATGGCATTTCAAACTGTTGGTAGTCAAAAAAGTAAGTTTGTATTTAAAGAAAATCATTACCGCATTGTGTTATCATTTTTTGGTTACAATTTTTCTGTGAAAGCAACTGAACTTGAACAAGAAATAGAAAGAGTTGAGGTGTACAACAGTTTAGTAAGTGCACTTATAAAGTTATGTAACGGTGAACACTTAGAGTTCAAACGTCCTTCAAAAAAGTTCACACCTGTAAAACCACGTCCATCAAGAAAAAATAAGAAACAAGAATCGCAAGAATCGCAAGATCCAGAAGAAGATGACATTGATTTTGATGAAGACATTGATGAAGATGACGTCAATGAAAATGATGAAGACGTAAACATGGAAGAAGAGGAGCACGTCGATGATCATGATGATGGTTGTAATGAAGATCAAGCTTCAAAGAAACGTCGCGTCGATTCATCACCATCATCACTTGATGCCGAACTTACACAAGTTTATTACGATTCCAACAATAATAACAGTAGTAATACCATGAATGAATCAAATGAATCTGAAGATTCCAATAACAATAATAGTAGTAGTAATACCACGATTGAATCGAATGAATCTGAAGATTCCAAGAACAATAACAGTAATAGTAATACAACGATTGAATCGAATGAATCTGAAGATTCCAAGAACAATAACAATAGTAGTAATAGTAGTAATAGAAGTAATAGTAGTAATAGTAGTAATACCACCAATGAATCGAATGAATCGAATGAATCGAATGAAGTCAAACCTGTTGAAGAGAAGAAGAAACCAGTTCCATTAGTTCCAGTGAAGAAAACGTTCACATTAGCTGCTGCACCATACTTAAAATCAATGCTTCCAACAACAACAAATGCAACAACAAGTGCTTCAACATTTGAAAAGTGGGAACCAAAAACAGTTGACCGTACATTATCTGTACGTTTAAAAAGTGGTGTTGTAATGAAGTATGCAGATTGGAAACGTGCAAATAAGAATCGTAAGCCAGATCAATACGACATCAACGAGTCATACGTAGAATTTCAACAATCGAATGGTGAGTGGAAAGATTTAGAATCTTATTACATCAAGTTTATTAAGGATGTAAATAACGAGAACATGGAAGGTAAATCATTTGATTGTATCTGTGCAAAGTACAAGTTTTATAGAGATAAGTTATAATTTGTGTTATCTTGTTCCCCAAAAAAAGTGTTGTAAGATTCAAAGAGTTGTAAAAGAATTCTTTCAACATAATCACCTTGCATTTGTAATTGTAACTGTAACTGTAATTGTATTTCTTCTTTATTTTTATTTAATGGTGTGAATGTAATGTTATTAATTTCAGGTTGAACCATATGTTCATCCATTGTATATAATTGAAAAGCTCTATAAGCTTTTTCAACCCATTCATCACCCATACTTTGTCTAAAATTATCAAATAATAAATTATTTTGTAAATCTGGATTTTTTGCAATTTTTAAAATATTACCAGGCGTAATATCATTATTATTCGAAATTAAGCCATCACAAAAATCACAACCCAATAAAATACAAAAACGCACAAATTGTTCATGTGATAAATTAAGTTCTTGTAAGATGAAATCATGATCAAGAACATCTACGATGTTTCCATTAAAAATCCTGCGTATCATTTTCGTGCATCCATAAACTAAAACATCAGAATCAGCAGTGTAAACAGCATTTACAACACCATTTTTTTGTAAAGAAACACAAGATACTTCCGCTTCACCTTGTGATTGTAAAAATGGAATTCCAAGAATTTGACATAACGTTTGTGTTTGATAAACATGCTGTGGTTCTAAAAAAATAGCAGAAAGTTGTTGTTTGTGCCGGTCGATATTTTTTTTGAAATCTTCAATTTCTTTGAGAGACATGTTCATCATGGATTCGTCATTTATAGTAGTATTCGTTGAATTGTTACTGTTATTACTGTTAGTAATTGTAGTATTACATAACGTTTGTTGTTGTGAATGTTTTACGACTTCAGCCCATGATTTGTTAGAAGTGGACGTAACAGAAGAATTATTTGTTTGTGGTTCAAAAAGAATAGTTTGTTGTTGTGAAGAACTCAATAATAATTTTTCAACCCATTCGACTTTTTTTTGAAGTTTAATTTTTTCATTACGTCTTTTAAGAAGTGTATCGTTTTTTTCTGAAGGTGGTTCACCATCAAAAACAAAAAAAGGTATAATTTTTGAATCTAATAATTGACAAAAAATATCAATAATACCAATTAAATGTGATTTATCAAACGGTACATCAGAAGTAATATTTCTAAATTTAGAAGGTTTACGTAATATTTCAGTATTTGTAATAGACATACTTCTTGCTCTATATAAGAATAAACTAGCATCAATAGCCCATATTTGATTTTGAAATTCCTGTATATTTTGATGTTGAATTTTTTTTGTTTGTTTTAATATCGATACGAGTTGAGTAAGACCACGTATTCCCATTTTGTAAAATCATTTTGTTTTTTTAATAATGTGTAAACAATAAGTTTCGTAAAAAATGACGCGTAATTTTTTTAAAATTTTTTATTAAAGTTTTATTCATTTTTTTTGAAAAAAAGAATCTCTTGTTCATAATTAAAAGAATTATCAAAAATTTAAAAAAAGAAAATGCCATCATCATTAATTAGACGCTTTGGTTCTACCTTTGGAAACGCTGTTGATAAATTTATGACAAAAAGTGGTTTCGCAAGTTTAGAAGATGATTTAGATAAAATAAAAAATGCTATGACAAAACCAGCATCAACAACATCTGAACCAACAATGTCAACTTTTACAAGTTGTGAAAAACCAGAAAGTTTGGATGAAGCCATGAAATGTGGTATGCAAAAATTCACAGCCGTTGATGGTGAAGGACCATGTGATTATTGTTTAAACGATCCATCATATGATACACCATTAGCAAAATTACAATGTAGAACAGATTGTAAAAATAAACAAAGTGGTTTTGCAGCTGTTGGTGACGCTCTTCCTTTACCAGATGCAACTGAATTTTATGGAAATAATAGATTCAAACAAGCTGAAGGATTAAATTGGTCAGGCGGTTCATCTGACAGATTACGTCATGAACGTTGGAAAAATACAGTACCAAGTGCACCAAATACTACATTAGGTGCTCCTGTTGGTACAACTGGTACTGTAGTACCAAGTGTGTTATCAACATTTAGTGCTGAAGGTGACGCTCCAGCAGAAGGTGCAGATCAAATGGATAAACAAAAGATTAAAGAAATGGAAGAAAAGACAAAAGATTACATCAAGAAAGATACATCAATATCATGGAATGGAGGTTCATCAAATAGAATACGTAAAATACGTTGGGCTAATCAACCAATCGAACCACCAACTTCAAAGGGTCCTATTTCTTATCAAGATGCAATTCTTGCACAACCTATGCCAGTATTATCACCATTACGTGGTACAAATCAACCACAAGGTATACGTGCTATTGCTGATGCTAATGCAGGATATAATACTCAATATTATGATCCTAAATATGCATTACAAGCTGCTATTCCAGCTAATATTTCATCTGGTAGTTTAGATTATACACAAAAAGCAACTGTAGCAGGAAAACCCAATACCAATACTCAACAAACAACAGGTACTTCATCTTTCGCTGCTAAATTTATGTAAAACAATAATATCATCCATTAAAAATAAAATGGAAGAAAAATTAATTCAAATGGAATCATGTGATTCCATATGCATGATAAATGATACAAACACAACGATGTGTACAACTATAGGTTGGTGTTGTGATTTAAATATTAAAGATACATTCGATACATTCACAAAATTTTTAATAAATGCACCGAATCCACAAAAAAATAAAAAATGGATTTCTAGTACGAATATAATACAAATGGATACATATCCTAAATTTGGTATGTATACATCTATTGATAATGATTTGTTAGAATCAAACGGTTGTACATTAATAATAACAAGTGAACAATTTGTTGACACAGTACTTCATGCATTTAGTGCAAATGATTTTGAAGACATTAATAACCTACGTTATTATCAAGGTGGACGTCTAACACCACGTCAACGTCGTAATTTTGCATTACCACGTTTTCTTGTTGTAACTCCTTATTTTTTTGATAAAAATAAAAGTATACTGAAAAAAGAGTATTGGTCACGTATTGTTGTTTGTGGTATGGAAAATATATCTTTATTACAAAAAATGACAGTGGATCATTTTCGTAATGATTTCTTATGGATCATCAGTCCGTTATTAAATTTTCGATGGATCGAAGATTATCGCTTAGGATCACGTAATTTTCATCATGGTTTCAATATAACGAAAGTTCCACCATGGTTCAAAATGTTTATCGACAAACGTATTTTACAACATATCGTGGTGTATAAACAAAATGATACAAATGTTTGGAAACCTGAATTAATACGTTTAATACGTTATAATTCATATGAATCTGATACATCATTACGTTTTCATGTAGAAAATACAGATTATGATCGTGCATTGCAATGTGTAAATAATAGTGTAATAGAATCGTTTGACGATGAAGAAGAAACAGAATGTGGCATTTGTTTAGAAAATTTAACAGACGATCGTACACGTTGTAAAACAGAATGTAATCATAATTTTTGTAAAAAATGTATAACACAATGGTTCATAAGAAATTATCAATGTCCAACATGTAGAACATCTGAACCAAAAATGTTTTACATACAAAATTATATACCAACAAATAAAACAAAATATACTAAAACATTATCATTTTTACGATACATTAGTCTAATAGACTACACAATAAACAATTCGGTTGTATTATATAGAAGTAATTGCCACGAATCACGTAATTATTTCACAACGAATTTTTATACTTATAATCAATCGTATGAAATCTTACAAAATCTCAATATAAAACGAGTGTTTCTATTAGATAACCATAACGACCAAAATGATTTACTCACCTTTTACAA
>JACCDZ011047451.1_pt1 | contig 13685 bp, 5 predicted proteins | sample 7449551 | NCBI WGS metagenome assembly JACCDZ01 (sample SAMN15323452, study PRJNA562643) | freshwater metagenome | isolation source: river surface water | place: USA:Blue River Watershed | collected 2017-08-18
CGAGAGCAACCATTGGCTCTTGAGAAATGTAGGCAATCTCGCGACCGCGAATGGTGTTCAGTTCTTGCTCGTTCCAGTCGGCAATTTCAACTCCGTTGAGCTTCACAGATCCCGAACGAATTGCAACTCCTGGTGGAAGAAGCCCAATAACCGAGAGTGCGGTCATCGTCTTTCCACAGCCAGACTCACCAACTACGCCGAGCACTTCACCGTGGTTGAGGCTAAGTGAAACACCAGAAACTAGTTCGTGCTTGCCCACAACGCCAACAACCAGATCGGTGAGCTCGAGAACCTTGTCAGCCTTTGGTGCGCTCTCTAGGTTTGGCAGGTCGGCGCGACGCTTGCCCTTGAGGTCTTTGAATGAGAAAGGCTTTACGCCCGAGTTTTGCGCAGCACCCTCGCCAAACACGTCGGCCAGTTCGTTCAGTGCAAACACGGTGATAACAAGAACAAGGCCCGGAGGAACCATCATCCAAGGTGAAAAATAGATCAGATTGGTGGCCTGAAGAATCATGGCACCCCAGCTTGGCTCGGGCTCTTGTGGGCCAATGCCCAAGAACGAAAGGCCAGCCTGAATGCCGATGCCGGCAACAAAGATCAGCGCAACCTGAACCAACACGGTTCGCCAAATGCCAGGCAGAATGTGACGCAGGTTGATGCGGAATGCGCTTAGGCCATTGAGGCGAGCGGCATCAACATAGAGGCGCTGGCGAATCGAAATGATCTGACCAAGGAGCACGCGATAGACGGCAGGTGAAATCAAGAAACCGAAGAAGATCATCAGCGGGGTCATGTTGCCCTGGCCAACCGCGCCAACAAGAGCAAGAATCATTACCATCGCTGGCAACGAGAAGATGATCTCGGTGAAGCGGCTCAAGAAGCTCTCAACCCGGCCACGGCGCTGAGCTGCAATGAATGCCATAGGCAGACCGATTCCGAAAGCGACCACCACGGTTGTGGCTGCCCCAACCATGGTGCCGGCACCGGCATACATGATGCGGCTAAAAATGTCACGACCTAGGTCGTCGGTTCCAAGAATGTATTGCCAACTTGGTAGCTGCAGTTCGAAACCAACATTTTGAGCGCCGATGTCGAACGGTATCCAAAGTGGAGCGGTTAGCGAACCGCCGATGATGAAGGTTAGCCAAATCAGGCTTAGAACTGCGCCAGGACGCTTTAGAAATGAAGGAACAGATTTTTTCTTTGCGGCTGAATTGCTCATCGTGCGCGAACCTTTGGGTCGAGGAATCTGGTTGCTAGTTCGGTCAAGAACATGGTGATGACAACCACAAAAGTGGTAACCATTACAGTGGCTTGAATTGCCGGCACGTCGTGCATGCCGATTGCGCGCTGAATGCCTGTGCCAAGGCCCGGCAACTGGAAGAGCTGTTCAACGGTGACAGTGCCACCAAAAGTGAGCACAAACTGTAGGCCGATGACCGAAACGATTTGAACGCTGGCAAATCGAAGTGCGTGCAAATAGACAATGCGCTGGCGAGGAACACCCATCGCACGAAGGGTGCGGATGTGCTCTTGGGCAACAGCTTCAAGCATTGCTGAGCGTGTGATTCGGGCAATTCCGGCGGCGCCGTGAACAGCAAGGGCAAACACCGGCAAAAGCAGGCTCGAGGCCCACGCGACGGGGTCATCAGAGAATTCAACATAACCGCTGGCCGGCAATAGTGGGTTGAACACAGCGAAGATAAGAATAAGGAAGATCGCAAACCAGAAGGCTGGCACTGCGATAAAGAATGCTGTGATTGAGTTCAGAATGCGGTCGATTATGCCGCCGCGCACAGCAGCGGTAACTCCAACAACAACGCCAAGAATGGCGGTCAAAATAATTGCAGCGAGTGAGAGATAAGCGGTGACCTGGATTCGAGTCATGATTTCGATGCTCAGGTCGCGGTTGTCTACATATGAAAAGCCCAGACTTCCGCTCAGCAGCATTCGAACCCAGTCGATGAACTGAACGATCCAAGGGTTGTTCCATCCGATTTCATCATCGAATGCCTTAATTGAGGCCGGGTCACCAGATGTGCCAAGGGCGGTTTCGCCAGGGCTCCCAGGCATCAGGTGAACGATGATGAAGCTAACTACCGCTGCAACAAACAGCGTGAGAATGCCCATCACTAGGCGATTCAAGATGAAACGAAACATGCTATTCCAATGTGAGAATTTTTGAAAACTAAGTGCAGATGGGAGCAACTTTACAGTTGCTCCCATCTGATTTCTTGTTAATTACTTGACTGGCAAGATCTCGGTTAGTAGCGGGAAGGTAGTTCCGTTTACACCGATCTTTAGAGCCTTTACGGTGCTCTTCTTGTAGCCAACGTATGAGTAGCTTTCGCGAAGTGGCAATGACCATGCTTCGTTCACGATTGCCTCGTTCAAAGCCTTAGCCTTGGCTGCGTTGGTCGAGTCGCCGGCAAGTGCGCCGAATGCTCCACCGATTGCAGCGTTGGTTGCTGACTGGTAGTTAGGGAACGAGTTGAGCATTAGGCCACCCCAAGCAACTAGGTTGTTGGTGTCGAAACTGAAGATACCCATGGCGCCGGTGCGTACTGCACCGAATAGCTCGCCACCGTTAGCGGCGATCTTGACGTTCATGGTGATTCCAGCTTTAGCCCACTGCTGCTTTAGCGCCTCGTGAATCGAAGCATCGTTGGCAGAGATCACGATGGTGAAGGTAGGGTTTGGGTACTTCGATGCTGCTAGAAGTGCCTTTGCCTTTGCAAGGTTGTACTTGTAGGTGCTGTCTAGCGCTGCGCTGTAACCAATCGCGGTCTTTCCAGCTAAGCTAGCGGTTGCGCGGTCGCCAGAGAATAGACCCTTGACTAGTGCCTCACGGTCGGTTGCGTATGAGAATGCAAGACGAACGTTCTTGTCTTCGGTAAAGGCATAGTTCTTACCTAGCTTGTCCCACCACTGCATGAAGTAAACGTTGCCGCCCTTTGAAACCAAACCAACCTTGCGTGCCTTTAGTAGTGGAACGCTGGTTGAACCAGGCTGAAGGGTTACGTCTAGCTGGCCAGCAGCCGATGCGTTGGCGTGTGCCTGAGCGGTTGCGTAAACCTTGTAGATGATTACGTCGTAAGGGTAAGCAGCCTTGTTCCAGTGCGCTGGGTTGCGCTGGAAGCGGTAGGTGTTTGCCTTGATGCTCTTGTTTGCATCTAGGTAGTAAGGGCCTGAACCGTATGGTGCTGACTTCAGAAGGTTCGGGTTCTTAGCTGCTGCCTTTGACACGATAAAGCCTGAAGGGCCGGTGAACTCGTATGGTGCGTTTGGCTGTGCAGCCTTGAAGTTCACGGTCACACCAAAGTCACCAGAGGTGGTAACCGAAGTGATTTCCTGGGTGCCACCGGCACCGAACTTTGCATACGAAGGCAGAGTTGCGTCTGCACGACGGTCAAGGTTTGCCTTAACGGTAGCTGCGTCAACCTTGGTGCCATCTGCGAAACGAACGTTGTCACGAAGAGTCATGGTGATCGACTTCTTGTCATCAGCAACGGTGTACTTGGTGACTAGCGAACCCTTTACGCCGCGAGCTGCTGCTGGAGCAGTGCGAACGAATAGCTGGTCATAAAGTGCCTCAAAGAAAACGGCCTGTGCATCTGAGTATGCATATGGGTCGTACTTCGATGGGGCTGGGTCTGAGGTGTCACCAATGGTGAGGGTCTTGGTTGCAGCGTTTGCCACACCGGCAAAACCTGCGGTAATCAGTGCGGTCGCCGCGGCTACTGCCACAACGCGTCGCATTACTGAGCGAATCATTTCTTTCTCCTTTTGAGCGCCTTTGCGCAAATCGGCGGGCTACCTCCACAAATAGCTGGAGTTCCTTCAATGCTAGATCCGTAAATGAAACGGTTCAAAGGAAATTTGGTAACGGTTCGGTAATCGGCAAAATACGTGGCATACGTGGGCATTATGTTTGGGGTCGACAAATGTTAGGGGTCACATCAACCGGTTGCCATTGCTTAGGCTTGAACTATGAAAGCAACTCTTATGTATGGCCCAGGCGACATCCGTGTTGAAGAGATCGCCCGACCAGAAATTCAAAACCCGACCGATGCGGTTTTGAAAGTAACGCTTGCTTGCGTTTGTGGCAGTGACCTTTGGGACTACATCGATTCTGAAGTTCTAGCGGTTGGTCGCCCTCGCGGTCATGAGTTCTTGGGTGTTGTTGAGTCGGTGGGTTCTGAGGTGTCAACACTTCAGGTAGGCGACTTAGTTGTAGCGCCATTCGTTTCATCTTGCGGCCACTGTGACTTTTGCCTGCAGGGCTTGCAAACATCTTGCCGCGAGTTGGCTTTTTTTGGCCACGGGGGCGAGGCCGGCGGTCAATCTGAGGCCGTGCGTGTTCCCAACGCCGATGGCACGCTAGTCAAATTGCCAGTTAGCATTGACTCCCCCTTATTGCCATCACTGCTCACGCTGTCGGATGTGATGTGCACCGGCCACCATGCTGCGGTAACAGGCAAAGTTAAAAAGGGCGAGACCGTTGTTGTAATTGGCGATGGTGCGGTGGGTTTGTGTGCGGTCATCGCTGCTAAGCGTTTGGGGGCTGGCCGCATCATTTTGATGGGTCGTCACCAGGATCGAACTGACCTTGGTCGCGAATTTGGTGCCACCGATGTCGTTGCTGAGCGCGATGCCGATGGAATAGCCAAGGTGCTCGAGCTGACGGGTGGCGATGGTGCTCACAGTGTGCTCGAATGCGTTGGAACCCAGACTTCAATTGAGATGGCTCTCAGCATTGTGCGGGCCGGCGGCACGGTTGGTCGCGTGGGCGCTGCTCAGTATGAACAAATCCCTTTCGGCTTCGGACCTCTGATGCGCAATGTGACAATCTCGGGTGGAGTCGCTCCCGCTCGTCAGTACATCGAAGAGTTGATGGTTGACGTTCTGAATGGCTCGATTAACCCGGGCAGAGTTTTTGATCTTGAAGTCAGCTTGGATGACGTGGCGTTGGGGTACGAATCGATGGCCAATCGCACCAAAATAAAGGCTCTCGTTCGCCCCTAACGTTGTGAGGGTAACCGAAGGTTTTGCCTGCTAAATAGTCCGCTAATAAGAAACTGATATTAGCCCCTGCCCTTTTTGGTGAAAGCGAATAACAGTGTTTGACCTGCGATCTAAGAGACGCAGATTCGTCGCACTCTTGTCAGCGGCAGCAACCACAGTTTCTGGCCTCGCCTTCTTACCAATTTCGGCACAGGCTGCTGGTGCCGACACCGACTCATGCACAACTAACAGCTACTGTGTGGCTGTGTTCTCCACGGTTACCACAAATGGAACTTGGACTGTTCCTGCAAACGTTAACGACCTGGATATTCTGGTGGTTGGCGGTGGCGGTGGCGGAACCAGAGGACGCTGTGGTTACGCTTGGGGTGCCGGTGGCGGTGGCGGCGGTGTCGCTGAGGTGCTGAATTTAGTAGTTACCCCATCTGCAAATGCAACCGTAAAAGTTGGAAGTGGTGGAACCGGCTCGGGTCAGTGTGACACCACGACTCAAGGCACCAACGGCGGGCAGAGTTCAATCGAAATTTCATCTAATTCCATTTCAGTCCTTGCCAACGGAGGTGTCTCTCCCTTCACCGGCACGGCCATGACTTCTGCGCCAGGAGGTGCATCTGGAAGCAAAGTCATCAACGGCACCTCGACAAATGGCAACGCCGGTGGAACGGTGACTTTCGATAACTCCGGTAACTGTACTTACTACAACTGCAATGCCGGTGGTGGTGGTGGAGCTGGCGCCGCAGGAAACGCGAAAAACGCTGGCACCGGTGTTGTTTCTGCTCTGACCGGCACTCGATTTGGTGGCGGTGGTGCGGGCCGAGCTGGAAATGACTGGGGCACGGCTGACTCTAATGCGGGTCGCAGTACAACATGCACTGCATCTGCTAACTCGGGCGCTGGCGGTGCAGACTGTGGAAGCTACGCAGGAAACGGTGGTTCCGGATACGTTTACTTGCGGTACTTGCCAGGACCAACTTCAACCACTACCGGCAACCAGAGCGTTACTGTAGGCCAATCCGCCACCTTCGGTGTTACGCCAACCAAAGCCACGAACCTAACAACCGCCACTTTCACCTATCAATGGCAAAAGAGTACCGATGGTGGAACCACCTGGGCGAATATTTCGGGCGCAACCTCGGCTACCTACTCAACAGCCACGTTGAACGACACTTCTGGCAATGGCGCCAAATTTAGAGCAAAGATCACTCAAACCGGAACGACAGGCACGGTTAGCCCAACTAGCTTCAACTACAGCGCCCCAGCAACGCTTAGCGTTTCAGAGGTGCACACGGTCACCTACGATTTCAACGGTGCAACCGCGGGTGCAACACCAACTTCTGCCGATTTCACCACGGGTGGTTCAGCCCTTACCTTGCCAAGCCCAACCAAGACCGGCTACGCATTCAGTGGCTGGTTCAGCGATGCAGGTCTAACCACTTCGGTCGGGTCAGCTGGAGCTAGTTATTCACCAACTGCCGATCTCACACTGTATGCGGGATGGCAACTAGACAACAAAACCGTGATTTTCAATTCAAACGGTGGCTCGGGCACCATGTCCAGCCAAGTTACCAACCTGGCAGCCAACCTAACGGCAAATACATTTACTCGCAGTGGATACACCTTTAATGGTTGGGCAACTGCGGCCGATGGCAGCGGAACGCAATATGCCGACCAAGCTTCTTATCCGTTCACCTCTAACACCACTCTTTATGCGCAGTGGACGGCAATTCCGAACAAGACCCTTACCTTCGATGCCAACGATGGTTCTGGAACACCAGCTACGTCAACTCAAGCGGCAAACGTAGCTACCAACCTGACATCAAACACTTTCACCCGCACGGGTTACACATTTGCCGGGTGGAACACCGCGCCTAATGGTTCTGGAACCGCCTACGCCGACCAGGCCTCTTATCCATTTGCAGCTAATGGCACGTTGTATGCGCAGTGGACCGCAATAAACAGAGGCATTACTTACAGCAGCGGTTCGCACACGAGTGGTTCGGTGCCAACCGACTCGGGCACTTATATCATCGGTAACACGGTAGCCATTTTGGGTAACAGCGGCAGCCTTGCTCGCACCGGCTATACCTTTGCCGGTTGGACGGTTGCCGCCGATGGCAGCGGAACCGTTTTGGTTTCGGGCAGCACTCTCACTATGGGGTCGGCCAACATCACCGTATATGCCAAGTGGATCGCCAACACTTACACAATTACCTATAACGCCAATGGAGCAACCGGCTCACCGGCAAACGCTAGTGACAGCTATACCACCGCTGGAACCGCAGTGACTCTCTCGGCCGTTGGCACCATGGTTAAGGCAGGTCACACCTTTGCCGGTTGGGCAACCACAGCAAATGGCACACCGATCGCCGGAACCTACACCACAGCATCGAACGTTACGCTCTATGCCCAGTGGACAATCAACACGATTACGGTTACCTACGACAAGGGAATTGCATCCGCTGCCACCTTCACCTTCCCGTCGGCAGCCGATTCGGGCAATTATGGAACGCGCTTGAACCTGAGCAACAATGTTGCGTCATCCGTGGTTATCAACGGAACCTACTATGCGTTTGTAGGTTGGAGCGATGGCACAACAACCTTCGCCTCGGGCGCTTCTTACCTGTTGCAAAGCAACGTGACAATGACCGCGGTTTGGGTACAGGCCTTTGAAGTTCGTTACAGCTTCAACGGAGGAACTGCTGCAAACGGATCCTCTGAGGTGGATGCAGAGTGCACATTGGTTAGTGGTTCGAGCCTGCTCTGCACCGACGGCCAGCAAATCACCCTAAACGCCCAACCAACGCGCACCGGCTATAACTTCGCCGGATGGCGCGACCAATCAGGCGCAGACTTTTCAGCTGGGGCCTCGCGTGCTTTAGCTCTGACCAGTTACCTCTTTTATGCCCAGTGGACCCCAATTTCTTACACCGTCTCTTATGCAGGTAATGGTGGAACAACTTCGAACACTCAGGCCAACCAAAACATTGGTGACAGGTTTACCGTTGGCGCAAACGCTAACCGCACCGGCTATGACTTTGCCGGTTGGTCTGACGGCAGCAACACCTATGCAGCCGGCGCAACCTATGTAGTTGGTTCAAGCAATGTCACCTTGACCGCTCAGTGGACCCCTCAGACATACACGGTCGTCTATGACTGGAATGGCGGTTCGGGTTCATCGATAAGCAATGGCTCATACACGGTTGGCAATGCCGGCATCACGTTGCCGGGCACCACAGATCAGGTCAAAGACGGTTACACGTTTGGCGGTTGGGCTTCGAGCATCGGTGGTATTGCGCTTTCTTCGCCGTTTGTGCCAACAGCTTCAACGACACTTTTTGCAATCTGGGGCAGTGGTTCATATGTGATCACATATGCACCTGAGCTTGGAACTGTTGCTGCAACCACTGTTACTGTGGCAAACGGTTCTTCCATCAATCTTGAGACTCCAACTCGCCAGGGTTTCGTATTTGATGGCTGGTTCACCGCCCAAACCGGTGGCACACGAGTTGGTGGAGCCAACGCGCAGTTCACGCCGGCAGCAAGTCGCACCTTGCACGCCCGCTGGACCCAAGCTTCGATCTATGGAATTCCAGTTGGAAACCTTTCACGTCTCGGTTCGGCCAACGCTTCGAGTTCATCAAACGCAACTTTTATTGGCAGTAACGCCAACAGCAGTGTTTCGGTAACTGTTCCCAGTGGTGCTTTGCCTAGCGGCACCTCGGTGAACGTTGATTTGATCAGCGACAGTTCGCATGCGAGTGGCCTAATCAACGGCGACAAGACCTTTATTCTCTCGGTTGCCGTTAGCTGGTTGGCTAGTGACGGCACCGTGCCAGACACCGCATCTGGCAAGTCGATTTCGGTCACGCTAACCAACCCCGACATCAAGGCCGGCGCTGCTATCTACAGCGTTCAAGGGGTAACTGCCGTTCTTCTAGGAACCGCGACCCAAGATGGCACGGTTACTTTTCAGCTGACCCAAGACCCCGGTATTTATGTTGTTGCCACCAGCCCAACAGCACCACTAAACCCAACTTCGAGTGTCACCTCGAACTCAGCTACAATTTCTTGGCAGGCACCCTCAAGCGATGGTGGCGACGCCATTACCGGCTACACCGTGACGCTAAACAACAACTCAACCTGCACCACTACCGGTGCGCTCAGTTGTTCAATTAGCGGTCTAAGTGCCGGCACCACTTACACCTACACCGTTACCGCGACAAACTCGGTCGGCACTAGCCCAACGGCAGGTGGCAACTTCTCAATCGCTTCAAACCAGACAGTAATCTTCGACAACAACGGTGGCTCAGGCTCGATGAGCAACCAGGTGGCTAACGTTTCGACGGCGCTAACCGCTAACACTTTCTCGCGCACCGGCTACTCATTCACGGGTTGGAACACCGCCGCTAATGGCAGCGGCACCGCATACGCAGATGGTGCAACCTATGCCTTTACTTCTGGTGCCACGTTGTATGCGCAGTGGTCTGGATCGACTTACACAGTCACCTACGACTACAACTCGGCGACCGTTCAAAACGGCCCAGCTTCTAGTGGCTTTACCTCGGGTGGCACACCCATCACGCTTCCGTCTCCTACTAAAAACGGCTACAGCTTTGATGGGTGGTTCACCGATTCGGGCCTAACCACTTTGCTTGGCGCTGGTGGTTTCACTTACAGCCCAACTGCATCAGGCACTTTGTATGCCGGTTTCACTGCGCTGCCAAACCAGACAGTGGTGTTTGATGCCAACGGCGGAACCGGCACCATGGCCAACCAGGTTGCAAATTTTGCCACCACTCTAACTTCTAACGCTTTCACTCAGACCGGTTACAACTTCGCCGGTTGGAACACCGCCTCAAACGGAAGCGGCACAGCGTATGCCAACGGTGCCAGCTTCCCTTTCACCGCCGGTGCAACTTTATATGCTCAGTGGACTTTGATTCCGGTCGCTCCACCAGCGCCACCTGCACCTCTTTATGAGAGACCCGATGCTCCATCTGGGGTTAGTGCCAATGCTGTCGCGGGTGATTCAATCGTTGTGTCTTGGACTCCACCAACCTTCACCGGCGGCACCCCAATCGTTGACTACCGCGTGACTTCAAGCACCGGCATGGCCTGCATTACAACCGCGACTTCGTGCACCTTCAATGGCGTTAACAAGGATGTCGCCTACAGCTTTACGGTGACGTCTAACAATGGCTACCGTGTCAGTAACCCGAGTGCTGCAAGCAACACCATTTTGATTCCATCCGAGCTGATCAACCAGCGTGCGCTTTCAGCAAGCGGTTCGCAATCAACGCGAGGTGCTGCGGTCAAGATTGTTGTCTCGGGTGGTTCAACCGGCGGCGCATTGATCTATGACGTAGAAAACGGAACTGCCACCGGATGTTCGGTTGATGGTGAAGGCTGGCTCACCGCAACCACCTCGGGCACTTGTCTGGTAACGGTGACCATGCTTGGTGACTTCACCTACAAACCTGCGAGCACTTCGACCACCCTTACGTTCCTCTGCAAACTGATAGCTCAAGAACCTCTAACCGTTTCGGCCTCGGGCGCAACAAATGCTTTGCTTACCACCAGTGGCGGTTCAGGCTCGGGTGCGGTGTCATACTCGGTGACCGATGGCACAACCTCTTGTGTTCTCACCGGCACCACAATCACTGTTGCTAAGACCGGCACCTGTGTGGTCACCGCAACCAAGGCAGCCGATGATGTTTACGAAGCCGCAAGCAGCATTCCGATCACTATCTCGGTCACCGCACCTAAACCTGTCGTCGTTGTTCCAACGCCGGTGGTGAAGGTGTCACCGATCAAACACGTTGTCACAGTTGCGCCTTCGGGTAAACCTGTTTTGGTGGGTATTCAGATCATCAAACCGGTCATCTTTGGCCCCGATTCAGCCAAGCTCGATGCGGGCGACCTAAAGCAGTTGCGTGCCGCGGCAACATTGGCTAAGTCCAAGAACATGGGCGTTTTGGTTACTGGCTTCGTAAAGTCTGCTGGCAAGTCAACGCTGATTGAAAAGCTCTTGGCTTCATCACGCGCCAAGAACGTTGCTACATACCTTCGAAAATTAGGTGTAAATGTGGCGATTCAATACGCGGGTTTTGGTGCTTATAACAAGCTTGCACCTTCATCCAATGACCGCCGTGTTGAAATCCGCTGGGTAGCAAACGACTAAACGCAACCTACGGCTAACCGTATGTTTTAGGCTCGCAAACCTGCGCTTTTACGAAACTATATGAAGCCCCTATTAACTTTGGCGAAAGAGATTTCCGTTGTTTAACCTGCGCTCTAAGAGACGCAGATTTGTCGCACTTTTTGCGGCGGTGGCAACCACGGTTTCTGGTCTCACCTTTTTGCCGATATCGGCACAGGCTGCAGCCGGCGATGTGACCGATGGCCTTTGTAAAGCGACCGTAAGCGATACCACTGGAGTATCCGTTTACAACAGCGGTGACTATTGCTACATCGCATTCAAAACTGCAGGCACTACTTACACCTGGACTCCCAATGGAGTCGCAAAAATTGACCTACTCGTTGTCGGTGGCGGTGGTGGCGGTGGTTCACGTCACGCCGGTGGTGGCGGTGCTGGTGGTTTGCTCCAGAGCACAGCGGTGACTCTAAACACGACCCAGCTTTCGATCAAGCCAGGAGCCGGTGGCGCTGGCGGTTCTGGAGGAGCTGACGGCAGCCCCGGTTACAACTCTGTCGTATCTGGTGGAGGAATCACGACGGTAACCGCTAACGGTGGTGGTCGAGGTGCCTACAACGCCGGAGCAATTGTTAACGTTTCTGCTGATGGTTCGTCTGCCGGATCTGCTGGTGGTGGAAACAACTCCACTGCTGTCTCTCAAGGTGGAACTGCCGCCGCCGGCACAGCCGGTCAAGGTAATGCTGGTGGACGTGGCTACTACCAAAGCCCATGGGCTTCTGGTGGTGGTGGTGGTGCCGGATCTGCCGGTGGAGATGCCTCTACGTCTACAACGGGTGCGGGTGGTGCCGGTGCCTCAGTTAGCTGGATTACGCCTGCCGCCCAAACAGCGCTATCTGTAGGTGTACAGAGCGCCGGCAGCGTTTATTTTGCCGGTGGTGGTTCTGGCGGTGGAACCGGTGGCCCAGCTGGAATGGTTGCCGGCTCTGCTGGTATTGGTGGCGGTGGTCAGGGTATTTACAACACCGCCGACAACGCTAGTGCGGGTGTGGCCAACACCGGTGGTGGTGGTGGTGGCTCGGGCCAAAGTGGTGGCTATGGTAATGGCGGTAACGGTGGATCGGGTGTAGTCGTAATTCGCTACGTAGCCCCGAAGCAAATCTTGAGCTACAACTTCAGCGACGTGAATTCGTATGACTCTTCAGTTGGAACGGCGGTAAACGACCTTTCGCCTGGTGGAACCTATGACGGCACGTTAACGGCAGGAACAAACAGCCAAGCTGCGTCTTTTGTAGCGACCCAAGGATTGATGTCTTTTGGGGGAGGAGCAAATCTCTCAGGCCCTTTTGTTGCTCTTCCAAGTATCTCTAGCAACCAATTTGCCAATTTGGGAATGACATTTGATTTTGAAGCTGATTTTGGTGCTGTTGCTGATTCGTGGGAATCGGTAATCAGTCTGAGCGCCTCTGGCGGCGCTGGAGACTTGTTATACATCGGTCGAAATGGAAATTCGAACAACATCCTTCTCGAGGTCTACAACGGCACAAGTTCGATAGGTTTCTGTCAATATGCTGGCATTCCCACCTCCGGGCATGCCATTGCGCGTTGGACTTTTTCAATTGATGGCAGCACATGCCGAATTTGGAAAGATGGAACCTCTGTTGCCACCGCGTCCCTGGCCGCCAAACCTCGCGCCGACGTCACTTGGGCGTCAAACTTCATGGCTAAAAGCAACACTCTAGTTTCTTCTTTCGAAGGCACCGTGCGTTCTATGCGTATTTACAGCGGTGCACTAACGCCGACACAAGTAGGGGCGAATTCAAACAAGACCGTCATCTACGACTCCCACCACTAATGTCAGCTACGCTTCAAAGCCTATAACCGGCAAAACATGGAATGCCAACTACATAGGTAAGAGCTTTTGGGGCGGGGCAAGTACTTTTGAAGGTTCTATTCGTTCACTTCGCCTTTTCACAGGTGCTCTGACTCCGGCCCAGGTAACATCTTTCACGTACAAGACTGTCACCTACAACTCAAACGGCCAAGGTTCCGCTTCAACCACTGCTTACACATCAGGAACAGTTCGCACGCCGGCTGCACTGAGTCGCGTTGGTTACGATTTCGGTGGCTGGAACACCCTGGCTGGTGGCGGTGGCACAAATTACTCGGCTGGCGCAACTTTCACCCCAACTGCTGACACAACACTTTATGCCAAGTGGACAGCCAAAACTTACACGGTCACTTACGACTACAACGGGGCAACGAACAACAACTTGACGGTGAGCAACACGTACACAACGGGCGGATCCGTAATCGTTTTGCCTAACCCAAATAAATACGGTTTTGTATTTTCAGGTTGGTACAAAGATGCGGCCTTCACCAATTACCTAAATACCGGCGGGACAAACTACGGTCCGTCAGATCAGTCCACGTCAGTCACACTTTATGCAAAGTGGACAGCTGTCAACCAAATCCTTAGTTACAGCGCAAGCGACATAAATTCGTATGA
>JACCDZ010485074.1_pt1 | contig 13672 bp, 14 predicted proteins | sample 7449551 | NCBI WGS metagenome assembly JACCDZ01 (sample SAMN15323452, study PRJNA562643) | freshwater metagenome | isolation source: river surface water | place: USA:Blue River Watershed | collected 2017-08-18
ATTATATTAGTTGCTAATACATTCATATTACACCCGAAAAATATAGAATACTGGCAATAAAATCTGATTATCATAAAAAATGATTAATTTTATATAATCCAATACACATTTTATTTAATACAGTGTAACGTAGTTAACAATCCCTATTTACATTTATAAGAACATTGGGGGCGATGAGAGATAAGATGAAGTTAAAAGCATCCAACTTACTCGGGCAAGAACAGATTGACTTGTTAATTTCTCGCGGACTAAATTTAGTTTGGTTTCCTAAAGAATTAGAGGTCATTTATAAAGATCAGTATAAAAATGAAGCTGCATATGAATTCCGTTACCGTGCACCAATCATTCTATGCCTCTATTTATATTTAAGTTTTGGTACTTATCAAGTTCTACCTACAGAGCTACGCACTGCATGGATCGCGTACTACGGTTGGGTGGGTATGATAATTGTTTTTGCATGGTTAGTTGCTTTCATTCCATCAATGAATAGATGGTTTGATTACTATGTTTGCTTAGGCTCTATAGGTGCCGTCGCTCTTACTTTCACGTTAATTAATGTATTGGAACATGGCAAGAATAACGTTCTTTTTCATGCTGCCATGATGTATGCCGTGGTCATTATATATGGCTTCGTTGGTATGCGATTTTATACAGCGATGTTTGCTGGTTGGTCTGGTGGTTTAATTGGTATTGCCATTAGTGTTTGGCTTAATGGATCAATTGATTGGACTTACTTAAATCGAACTTATACTTTTAGTAGCTTTCTAGGAATGGCTTTAGCTTATGCAATAGATCGGCAACATAGAGAGAATTATCTACAAGACTGTATGATCGAACTAAATCGATTAGAGCTTATGCGTCAGGCGCAACAACTTTCAATTTTATCTCAACAAGATGCTTTAACTGGTTTAGCGAACCGTAGATACCTCGATGAAGTGCTTGAAAATGAGTGGAAACGCTCAATCCGTCATGAAGTTCCTATCACAATCATGATGATCGATATCGATTTTTTTAAACTATACAATGATACATTAGGCCATATTCAGGGGGATCAATGTCTTAGACGAATTGCCATTTTGCTGGGTTCAATCTCATCGCGAAGTGGAGATCTTGCGGCACGTTATGGCGGTGAAGAGTTCTTACTTTTATTTTCCATGACGGATAAAGATCAAGCACTGATACAAGTTCAACGTTTAATGCAATTAATGCAAAATATAGGGATTGCACATCCTAGAAGTAATGTCTCTAAATATGTAACGATCAGTGTGGGTGTTGCAACAACAACTCCTCATCTTAATGACAGCCTATCAGAGTTTATCTCTCAAGCAGATCATGCTTTGTATGTAGCAAAAAATAATGGTAGAAATCAATATCATGTTGCAACGAGTGAAAATGTAATTTCTGAGACTTTATAAGATGAATTTTTTATTATTAAAAAACATACTTGCGCGCAAAGTGTCGCAAGTATGTGAAAAATTAAAATTATGGCTCAATTGGTTGGAATGGAACTACAACATCAGCATTTTGAGCACGATGTCTTAAAAAATGATCCATTAGAACAATTGCTAACATTGCTTCAGCAATTGGAGTCGCTCGAACGCCCACACAAGGATCATGACGACCCTTGGTTAACACATCCGTGTTTTCTCGATCAATTGTAATGGTTTTACCAGGAGTGGTAATACTTGCGGTTGGTTTTAAAGCAATTGCGACACGAATCGTTTGACCACTTGAAATACCACCAAGTATTCCACCAGCATGATTTGCAAGGAAACCATCTGTAGTTAGTTCATCACGAGTTTCGTGACCAAAATGTCCAGCAACTGCAAAACCATCCCCTATCTCAACGCCTTTAACCGCATTGATACTCATCATAGCGTGAGCAATATCTGCATCGAGACGATCAAATACAGGTTCACCCCAACCGACGGGTACTTTTTCAGCAATAATTTCGAGTTTTGCACCACAACTAGTGCCTTGCTCACGCAATGCTGTGACTAATTGCTCGAAGCGAGGAACTGCATCAACATCACCACAGAAAAATGGATTATTTGGCACTTCAGCCCAATCTAACTTTTCTGCAATTTCATTCCCGATCTGTGTTACATGCCCGCGGATATCAATACCAAATTTTTCTGCCAAATACTTTTTAGCAATCGCACCTGCCGCAACACGCATTGCTGTCTCACGTGCACTTGAGCGACCACCACCACGATAATCACGGAAACCATATTTTTGAGTATAGGTATAATCAGCATGACCAGGACGGAATGTTTGGGCAATATTACCGTAGTCTTTTGATTTTTGATCTGTATTACGAATCAATAAACCAATTGATGTACCCGTAGTTTTGCCTTCAAAAACACCAGAAATAATTTCAACTTGATCAGGCTCTTTACGTTGCGTTGCAAACTTAGAAGTACCTGGCTTGCGGCGATCCAAATCTTTTTGCAAGTCTGCTTCGCAAAGTTCTAGTCCCGGTGGTACGCCATCTACAATTGCCATCAAGCCAGCACCATGTGATTCACCACATGTGGTCACACGGAATAACTGACCAATACTATTGCCTGCCATTTTCAGCCCCTTAATTTTGAATAGATTGCTGGAATATATCTTTATAACGGCGGCATTGTTCCGCAGTTAATGCAAAAATACCAGAACCACCTTTTTGGAATGTAAGCCAATGGAAATCAACAGTATTAAAGTTTTGACGCATCGCCCATTCTGAATTACCGACTTCAATGACGATTAAACCATCTTCTGTCAAATAGTCAGCAGCTTGCGCTAACATTTTACGAACCAAATCCAAACCATCTTGACCAGCAGCAAGTGCAAGCTCAGGCTCGTGTAAGAATTCTTCTGGTAAATCTGCCATATCCTCTGCGTCTACATATGGAGGATTACTTACGATTAAATCATATTGATTTTCAGCAGGAATTTTTGCAAACAAATCAGACTCAAGTAATGCGACTTGATATTGCTTATCATGGTGTTCAGCATTAATTGATGCAACTTCTAAAGCTTCTTTGGAAATATCAGTTGCATCGACTTCAGAATCTGGGAATGCATAAGCTAAAGCGATTGCAATACAGCCAGAACCCGTACACATGTCTAAAATACGTTGTGGCATTTTCGGATTCGTGTTTTCTGGTAAATTATTCAATGCTTCGAGCATTTGACCATTTTCATTCAAACAATATGGTGCAAATCGTTGTTCGATCAATTCAGCAATTGGCGAACGCGGAATGAGTACACGTTCATCTACATAATAAGGTTTATTACAGAAATATGCCAAATTTAATAAATATGAGGTTGGAATACGATCATTGATGCGACGTTCTAATAGACTTAAAAATTCTGCTTTTTCAGTTGGTAGTAATTTTGCATCTAATATTTCTGCATCAGCTTTCCATTCTAGGGACAGTGTTTGCAAAACAAGTGCAGAGCTTTCCGCAAAATAATCTTCAGTACCTTGACCTAAGTGTGCATCATATTGACGAAGTGCGGTTACACCAAAACGAATAAAATCTCGAATGGTTACTAAGTTTTCAGCCGCTTCTTGTAAATGTTCAGGGCTGATTGTAGGTCGCTCCACTTAGGCGTCTCCAAAAGTGCTAATTGCAAAAACGCTTTATTCTAACGGGATTAGCATCTATTTAACAGAAAAAAAACCGCCTCTATACAGAAGCGGTCATTATAAAGTATTCATATGAATTTTTAACGTGACAAATAACGCGTCATATCTTCAATGCCTTTTAGTGTCATTGGGTACATATGATTTTCAAAAATTTCTTTGATCCAGTTAATGGTCTGAGTGTAATGCCAGTAACCTTCCATTTCAGGGTTCAACCAAGCGGTTTTGTCAAAATGCTGACGTAAACGTCTAAGCCATACTTCGCCCGACTCATCATTCATGTATTCAACTGAACCACCTGCCGACTTGAGTTCGTATGGTGCCATACTGGCATCACCGACAACAATTACACGATAGTCGCGACCGTAAGTATGGAATAAATCCCATGTATTCATACGAGTTGAACTACGGCGATGGTTGTCTTTCCAGACATAATCATAGAGACAATTATGGAAATAGAAATATTCTAAGGTTTTGAACTCAGACTTCGCCGCACTAAATAATTTTTCACACTCAGCGATATAGGCATCCATTGAACCACCAACATCAAACAGCATCAGCACTTTAATGCGGTTACGCCGTTCAGGAACCAATTGCACATCCAAAATGCCCTGCTTAGCGGTTTCACGAATAGTCCCATCAACATCAAGCTCTTCAGCCGCGCCTTGACGCGCAAACTTACGTAATCGGCGTAATGCAATTTGCATCTGACGTGTTCCCAAAACCTGATCATCATCAAGATTTTGGTATTTACGCTGCTCCCATACTTTTACCGCTGAACGTTTACGCCCTGGCCCACCTATTCGGACACCTTCAGGATGATCACCAAAAGCACCAAAAGGTGAAGTTCCGCCTGTGCCAATCATACGATTGCCACCCTGATGTTTTTTATGCTGTTCACGTAAACGTTCTTCCAACATTTTCATCAGTTCTTCTAAAGAACCTGCTTTTTGTAGCTCAGCACGTTGCTCTGGTGTCAGATGTTTTTCTAAGAGTTCTAGGTCAAACCAGTCTTTAGGTAACTTGTGAACTTGTTTAAGTAGTTCATCTAAATCAAAAGTTTCAATGCCATCAAAATAATCTTTCATGGCACGATCGAATTTATCAAAGAAACGTTCATCTTTGACTAAAACTGTTTTAGCCAACTGATAGAATTCTTCCTGATCTGCAAATACCAGACCTGATGCAACCGCTTGGTTGAGATCAATCAACTCACGAGTTGTAACAGGTACACCATATTTACGTAAGGTGTAAAACAATCGCACAAACATGTGATTACACTCTTAGCGGCGTGACATAAAAGCTAAACGTTCAAGTAATTGTACATCTTGTTCATTTTTAATCAGCGCACCATACAATGGTGGGATTGCTTTAGATTTATCATGATTGCGCAATACGTCTTCAGGCATATCATCTGCCATAAGCAAGCTTAACCAGTCAATTAACTCTGATGTTGATGGTGGTTTTTTTAAATTCGTGACTTCACGTAATTTAAAGAATATTTGCAATGCTTCACTGACCAAAGTATTCGAAATATTTGGAAAATGCACTGCAATAATTTCACGCATCGTTGCTTCATCAGGAAATTCGATATAATGAAAGAAGCAGCGACGCAAGAATGCATCTGGTAATTCTTTTTCATTATTCGAAGTAATAATCACAATTGGGCGTTGTGTTGCGGTAATGGTTTCACCAGTCTCGTAAACATAAAACGACATTTTGTCGAGTTCATGCAATAAGTCATTCGGGAACTCGATATCTGCTTTGTCAATTTCATCAATTAACAATACACAACGTTCTTCACTCGTAAATGCTTCCCACAATTTACCCGGTTTAATATAGTTTTTAATGTCATAGACTCGGTCATCACCTAACTGGCTATCGCGCAAGCGAGAAACTGCGTCATATTCATACAAACCTTGCTGAGCTTTGGTTGTTGATTTGATATGCCAAGTAATTAGTTTTAGACCTAAACTTTCTGCAACTTGTTCTGCAAGTAATGTTTTACCTGTACCTGGCTCACCTTTCACCAATAATGGTTTTTGTAGAGCACGCGCGGCCTTTACCGCAAGTTTCAGGCTGTCAGTTGCAATATATTGATCTGTACCAGTGAAGTGTTGTGTATCAGCAGACATTTGAAAACCTTATTTTTCTTTAACTTTATGTGAATATCTAAACCGAACGTGCAAGTTTATTTGCACTGTATTTTGACCAGCAGAAGCCGATCAATAATCCTGTACCAATGACAAATAGAATCAAAGATAAATTTGACCAGATTAAAACATGCTCTTTTGTGAGCACACCAAAAATCAAACCAAAAATAGCAGGTGCTAATTCTGAATTGGGACCTTCAGAGATTGTTGGTGTAGCAAGGATTGCAAAAACAATAATCCAAAGAATTCCGCCTATTGGATTAGGCATACGTGACATCAAACGATACCAACACCATAATGCAATCATTGCACCTGTAACATACACAATAATCGCAACATTCTCTTCAGGGAATTGATCCAGTACAGATAGGATGTGAGACCATATTGCAGTTATCGTTTCAAGCACCACGCAAACCCTCTGGTTCTACCGCATTTGGATTAATAAGTCCTTCTGGCGGCATTTGAATAAAAAAGCCTTTGGTCTGTAATGAGTCTAAGACATGCAATACATTTACACGTGCAAGTTTGCGCTCACTATGAAGTTCCAAATGCATTACAAAAGTAGCTTTTCCAAAAGCTTGTAAGACACTCTCAGGAACAGACTCAAATGGATTTTCTGATTCCTGATCTGCAGAATAATTTGGACGAGCAATATACATATACATTTCGTCTTTTTTGCTTGATCTATAAATATCGCAGTGCATGTTTACTCACAACTCTTATCAATCTTAGAGACTATTGGTCATTTTTATTCCAACAGACTTTAAACAGCATACATGAAAAAAAAACTAGGTACATTAACGAATGTTAACGCAACAGTCGTCTTTCACAGCTGAACTGTTTTACCTAGCTAACTTCATTTGCGCCGCCAAATATTCAATATCTTGTCGCAGTAATGCCACCAATGGCTTGGTCAAGATATCGTAGCGCCAGCCTAACAAATAACTCGGCAATTCTTGCTCTTCTAAATGGAATACAACATATTCATAAATTGCATTCAGCCATTTCTTACGTAGTAAGACTTCTTTAGGAATGCCAGTTTCAAACACGACTCGATCGATTAAAGCATCAATTTGAGGCGCAACTTCTTTAGAATTATTCTTCACTGGTCTTGCCATTCTTAATGGCCATTCATCTTCAGGTGGTAAAAACTTTAATAAATCCAATATGGTTTTGCCATGTTCACGTACAATGTTTGGACGAATATCTTTAACTTGGGCAAGTTGGAAATTATTACGTGGATTTTTTTCCACTAAATCTAGCATTGTTGTATTTTTGAGAACAAAACTACGCGGTTGATTCATGGCTTTGGTAATTTGCTCACGCCAAATACTGAGCTGCTGTAATTGCATTAACTCACGACGTGAATGGCGATAATTACCAATATCGGTATATAGCTCTGTCAATGGAGTTTCTATCGCAATTTCTTTCGTTAAATTCTGACAATCTTCCAAAACATATTGATAAAGCCCTTTACGCTGTAAATCATGTTTTAATGTATCAGCGAGCTTTGTCAAATATAAGACATCATTTGCGGCATAATTAATTTGCTCTTGGCTTAAAGGGCGTGCCAACCAATCTGAGCGAGTTTGATCCTTATCAATATCAATATTTAGGCAGGTTTTTAATGCATTTTGATAGCTTACCTGAAGCCCATGACCAAGAAATGCCATTGCGATCTGCGTATCAAATACATTTTTTAATGGTTTTTGATCTGCATAATGATAAATTAAATCAATATCTTCGCCACAAGCATGAAAGATATTCTGCTGTGCAGTAAAAACCTTCTGCCAAAACTGCTCTAAATCAAGTGCTGCTCCATCTAGTAAAGCAATTTGACCATTACAATTAATCTGGCATACGCCAAGTTTTGGATATAAGGTATCAACCTTAATGAACTCAGTATCAAGTGCGTAGGTAGAACATTGTTCCATTTGAGTGAGGAGAACAGCAAGGTCTTTTTGCTGTTGAATGAACTGAAACATATTTGCTCAAGTAAAATAATAAAAACAATAGCAATACGACTGTAAAAATACAGTTTTTGCTGAAACGAAACTAAATTAAATCTACAAAGAAAAATTTAATCACTATTCCACATGAAAAACATGAAATTACTCCTATTCTATTCATCAAAAACGAAAATCCTTTTCGTTTGCTTATACTGCCATAAATTAAAGCAAATATACCTAAAATAATGTTAGACAAAATGTAAAAGTGAATTATTTGTTTAAATTAATAGCATGAATTTACAATAAATATAAAATTATTTCATCTTCATACGATTATGTACCGCTTGACTTAACGTATGACTATCGACATATTCTAATTCACCACCTTGTGGCACGCCTTGTGCGATTCTGGTCATGTGAATTGGCAAATGTTTCGTTGCCTCAACTAAGTAATGTGCTGTTGCTTGACCTTCCACGGTGGCATTAGTTGCTAAAATTACTTCTTCAATCTGTCCTTGGCTTAATCGTTGAATCAAATATGGAATACCAATTTCTTCAGGACCTATTCCATCCAATGGAGACAAATGACCACCAAGTACATGATATTTTCCTCTAAAGCTTCCACTTTGTTCGATTGCCATGACATCAGCTGGAGATTCAACCACACAAAGCAATTGCTCATCTCTTTCTACAGAGGCACAAATATCACAAATTTCATTTTCAGTTAATGAATGACAAATATGGCATTCGTGAATATGGCTCGAAGCCTCGTGTAATGCATAAGATAATGCAAAAGCACCTTCACGATTTTTCATCAACAAATGTAATGCCATCCGTTGTGCAGATTTTGGACCAACGCTTGGTAAAATACGCAATGCTTGAACTAGCTGTTCAAATCGTTCACTAAACACAGATCAACTCTATTATTTATAAAAAAGGTTCTCTAAGCCTCACCAAAAGACTTAGAGACTTTTGGCTTAGAATAAACCAGATAAACCTGGTGGTAAGCCCATACCTGAATTGGCACCTTGAAGTTTTTCTTCAGAAATAGCTTCGGCTTGACGTGCTGCATCATTCATCGCAGCAGCAATCAGATCTTCAATCATATCAGCTTCATCTTGTAATAAGTCTGGGCTAATTTCGATACGCTTAACGACATTACGGCAAGTCATAGTTACTTTAACCAAACCACCGCCCGCCTCAGCGTGAACTTCTGTTTTTGCAAGCTCTTCTTTGGCTTTTTTAATATTGGATTCCATATCTTTTTGCATGCGCTGAGCTTGCTGCATGAGCATATTAATGTTCATAAGTTTCTCTCGTTAAATTAAATCTAAACCGCGTGATAAGTCGCGAATAATATCATTAATATCTTCTAAACCAACAGAAACACGAATTAAGCCTTCTTCAATTCCTGCAACCTGTTTGGCTTCAGGCGACATTCTACCATGTGAGGTGGTTGCTGGATGGGTAATTGTTGACTTAACATCGCCTAGATTACTGGTAATCGATAGGAAACGCGTATTGTCAATCACCGTCCATGCGCCTTGACGCTCACCTCTTACAACAAATGAAACCACACCACCAAAACCCTTCTGCTGTTTTTTAGCAAGCTCATGCCCAGGATGGTCAGGCAAACCTGCGTAATACACTTTTTCAACCTTTTCATGTTGGTGTAACCACTCCGCAAGTATTTGTGCATTTTCACAGTGCGCTTTCATACGGATACTGAGCGTTTCCAAGCCCTTGAGGAAAATCCATGCATTGAATGGACTCATTGAATTACCAAGGGTACGCACAACGCCATTAATTTCTTCAAGTAAATCGTTTTTGCCAACAACTGCACCCCCTAATGCACGCCCCTGACCATCAATATATTTTGTTGCTGAATAAAGTACTAAATCAGCACCGAACTTAATCGGTTGTTGCAATACTGGCGTACAAAAACAGTTATCTACAGCAAATAATGCGCCATTGGCATGAGCAATATCTGCAATTGCTTGCATATCACCAACCTGTGCCAAAGGATTCGAGGGTGTTTCAATAAAGAGAATACGTGTATTTGGACGAATCGCTTGTTTCCAGCCTTCAAGATCATCCAAATCGACAAAAGTCACTTCTACAGCAAATTTAGCAACATATTTTTCAAATAAAGCAATGATTGAACCAAATACTGCGCGAGAACAAATCACATGATCGCCAGCTTTTAAATATGCCATACACATCGCATGTACAGCAGCCATACCAGAACTGGTCGCAACTGCACGCTCTGCGCCATCTAATATTGCTAAACGTTTTTCAAAGGCTTGCACTGTTGGATTGGTATAACGTGAGTATGTATTTCCTGCGATTTGCCCAGAAAATTTTGCAGCAGCATCTGCGGCACTTTCGCAAACAAAAGAAGATGTTAAAAAGATAGGTTCACTATGTTCCCCTTCAAAGGTACGATCATGCCCTGTGCGAATAGCCAGTGTTTCAAGTTGGTATTCTAAATCATCGCTTGGATTCATCGTTTTGTATGCCTTATGATCAGGTGTTTAAATATGCCAACATTTTGAGCGCCTAACGTATTTAAGGTCAAGGCATAAGATGAAATTATCGCTTAGACTTCGTGCAATCTTGACTCATGATGAGACTTTCAAAGATGAAATCACTTGTAGAACAGCAAAAAATAAATTTTAAACATCTAGCTATGCGTGTCTTCGATGCAGATAAGCTTGTATTGTCACAATCGACAGCTTATCAAGTGATTGCTGAATTTAAACAAACTCGTGTTCGTTTTTATGCTTCTGAGAACAAACGTTACAAAGAGCCATTGGTATTTACAGCTCCTCTTGCCATCAACATGGATATTTATGATCTATATCCATACCGCTCTTTGATTAAACATTTTCAAGAAAGTGGTTTTGATGTTTATCTAATTGACTGGGGTAAGTTGACTTACAAAAACTACCAAGTGAATTTTTTATCATTTATCGATAAATTTATTCCACGTTGTATTGAGGCGATTCAAAAGCATTCTAAATCTGAAAAAATCTCTTTGCATGGTTGGAGTATGGCTGGAATTTTTGTCACACTTTACACTGCTCGACACAAGCCAAATGCGGTTAAAAATTTAATTGTTTTAGGTAGCCCGATTGATAGTTATGCATCGGGTTATATCGGAAAATTATATAAAACACTGGCATATATTACGACGCGTAACCGAACCATCAAAGATTATATCTATAACCGTTTACCTAAGTTGATGATTCATTCACCTGGTTTTTTAAACTCATTAGGTTTTAAATTGTTAGATCCTAAGGGTTGGATTGATGGCAATATTCAATTGCTCAAAAATCTTGATAACCTCAAACTGGTACAAGAAGACGCCACACTCAGCCATTTCTTAAATAATATGATTGATTACCCTGGGGGGATCAACCAAGACATGTTGTTTAATGTTTGGATGCAAAATCCATTAAAAAATGGTGCAATCACATTAAAGAATAAAACCATTGAGCTTAAAAACATTGAATGTTCATTGTTAGTTGGTGCAGGTAAAAGTGATCAACTTGTTACTTCTGAGGCAGCTTTTCCTTTAACACAGTTGACAAATAGTCAAGATGTCACGTTTACTCTGATACCTGGCGGACACTTAGGTTTAATGTCTAGTCAAAACAGTTCAATTGAGTTCTGGCCAACACTGACAACTTGGTTATCAGAACGTTCAACTCCAATAAAAAGGTAAACTATGACTCAATCTGTTGCATTCATCGGTTTAGGTGCTATGGGCTATCGCATGGCTGCGCATTTACCCAAGTATTTCGAAAAAGTTTACGTTTGGAATCGTAACTTTGATAAAGCTAAGCAACATGCAACAGAATTTGGCACTTTGGCGGTTGAACTTGCTGAAGCGGTTCAGGCAGATGTTATCTTTTCATGTCTGCCAACCAGTGCAGATGTTGAAGCTTTGATTGATGGTGTTGAGATTAAATCAGGTGCAATCTGGATTGACTGCACCAGTGGCGTTCCTGATGCGGCCCGCCGTTTGGCAGAAAAGTTAAAAATACAAAATATTGATTTTCTTGATGCGCCTGTCAGTGGGCAAACCATTGGCGCAGAAAATGCGACTTTAACCGTAATGGTCGGTGGTGATGTGAATGCGTTTGAGCGTGCCTATCCTGCAATGGCAGCCGTTGGAAAATTGATTCAGCATGTCGGCAATTCAGGTGCAGGCTTTGCAGTAAAAGCCATCAACAATATGTTGCTAGCTGTCAATTTATGGTCGGTTGCAGAGGGATTTAGTACACTTAAAGCGCATGGTGTAAACCTAGATGCAGCTTTGAATTGTATTAATGCTTCTAGTGGCAAAAGCATGGTCACAGAAACTGTTTTACCACAACGCGTTCTCAGCCGTGAATTCCCTGTAACTTTTGCATTACCTTTGCTCGCAAAAGATACAGGGATTGCTTTAGACTTAGTACATGATGCAAAGCTTCCAGCGCCTATACTTGCCTTAACCCAAAGTTTGATTCAAGCAGCAAACCTTACAGCCGAACCGAATAGTGACTTTTCTTCTGCTGTAAAAATGTATGAAGCATGGACGAAAATTATATTGAAATAAAAAGTTCAATATTTAATATAGCTAAATTATTATTCATAATTAAATTGGAATGAAAGAACAGGAAGTTACATTGCTGTAACCCTGTTCTCCTATCTTAACCTAATTTTAGTTAGCGATTTTTCCAAAATAATACTTCTAATTTAAATTCTGATTTTACTAAAAATGCACATATAAACAATGATATACCAATTCCAACAATCAGATTATCCTTAGATACGGTCCCAAAACCGAATATAAGGATGGACACAACAAGAATTGCATAAAAAGCAATTACACCAACTTTCTCATTCAATCTCACAGTCACCACCCCAAAAAGAATAATCATTCTCAGTAATTGCAATAAGCATACAATAATATACACGCAAATCTCAACTTAAAATAAGATTTTCGAACTGAATTGGCGAATGACCTAGTTTTTTATTTAGCACAATACAAACCGTATGTGAAAGAATTTTACGCGTTATACGGTGCGTTAAATGCCATAAGTTTTTTGCTCTTACCTTTTGGATGTGAAAGCGATCTGTTAATTGACCAATCACAGTCTCAATCTTTCTCCGAGCCTTCATCAGCGTTCGCATTGCATCTTTAGGTCTGGAATCTTTCATATTTTTTCTAAATGGTGTTTGTAAATCAATACCTTGAGATTCTAAATGCCTTGTCAACTCGGGTCTTAAATACCCCTTATCCGCTCCAAGTAAACCATAAATATTTTTTGTGATCTCAGGAGCAACATCTCGTTCATCACAATGAGCAGGGGCAAAGGTATAACCTGTAATCATTCCTGAAAGATTAATGACGATATGACCTTTAAACCCATAATATTTTTCTTGCTTTGCAGCACAATAACTAAAACTTGCATGTTCTTTAAAGTTTTTATGTCCTCTGGCTCTTGTGTAAGCACAGACAGGGATTGGGAAACCATCAATAAAGTGAATATTATCTGAACCATAACGATGATTGAGTTGAGACATAATTTTCTGATTGATATGCCACAAGTTTGCACAGTGCTTACAGAAATTGGGGTAAGACCCTAATTTTGGAAACCACTCTAACCAATTGTTTTTAAAATACATCCAAATGCTTTTGTCCGTGTCTAGACTAAGAAATTCCCCCACAATTTGCATAGTGATGATTTCCACATCAGTCACAGCAGGTGGAAAGCCACGAGTTCTAAGCGGTCGATCAACAACAATGAGGTAAAGTTCTTCTATGATTAAATAGACAAAAATGATAAATTCTTCAATGGACATAACTTTGCTTTGATTTCTTGGTCGAAACTAAAATTGGGTTATGTCCTTTTTATTTCAAGCACTTAAAAGTTGAGATTGGCGTA
>JACCDZ010178160.1_pt1 | contig 13667 bp, 9 predicted proteins | sample 7449551 | NCBI WGS metagenome assembly JACCDZ01 (sample SAMN15323452, study PRJNA562643) | freshwater metagenome | isolation source: river surface water | place: USA:Blue River Watershed | collected 2017-08-18
AAAAGCGTCACCCAGGTCTATCTGGATCTGCAGGCCTTTCTCACCGACCAGGACACCCTGCTGGTACTGCCACTGGGTGAGTCGTCGTGGTCGGGACAGATTTCCAGCCAGCAGGAGACTCGCGCCACGACCTTGCAGGCACTGACCGCGGCCATGGGAGAAAAGCTCAACCAGATCAGCCAGGTCGTGGTGCGCCCCATCGGCGACGTGCTCAAGGAACTGGCCGAGGCCAAGGCCGGAAAGCGGGCCTGAGCACCCCATCAGCAGCGCAAGGCTGCAGCCACTCCGCAAGACGACATTGCAAAAACCCCCTTGAGCAGCGCGGGCAGCCAATGGCAGCCTTCGGGCTGTCACGGTATTTTCACGGTCCGGTCACAGAATAGACACCCGGTCACGTCAACCGGATATCACACTGCCGCGTTTGTTTGTCCTTGCCTCCTTGCAGGAATGCTTGCCCCATGCCCAGCCCACGTCCTCGCCACTTCATTGCTGCTGCGACAGCCCTTCTGATTGCCGGAGGCCTGAGCTGGGCGCTCTGGCCTCAGCCTGCGCAAAAAGAGAAGCGCAAGCCGGCAGTACCGGTGAAAGTGGCACAGGCGCAGCTGCAGGATTATCCACTCACGCTGGTGACCGTGGGCCGGGTGCAGGCCTCCGAGTCCGTCACCTTGCGTGCGCGTGTGGATGGGCAGGTGAAGCAGGTACTGATGAAGGAAGGTGCTCATGTGCGCGCTGGCGATGTGCTGCTCACCCTGGATGATGCCGAATTCAGAACGCGCCTGACCCAGGCCGAGGCCGTTCTGGCCCGTGATGAAGCCCAGCTCGCCAATGCCCGCACCGAGCTGGCACGCAACGAAGCCCTGAAAGAAAAGAATTACGTCTCCGACGACATGCTGCGCGCCTCACGCACCAATGTCGCCTCGCTGGAAGCCGCCGTGAAAGGCAGCAAAGCCGCTCTGGAAAACGCCAGGCTGCAACTTTCTTACACTGTTTTGCGGGCGCCGCTGGAAGGTCGTCTTGGTGCCCGTCTGGTTTTCCCCGGCACGGCCGTGAAAACCAATGACACCACGCTGGCCGTCATCAACCGCGTACATCCCGTGCAGGTGGCTTTTGCCGTGCCAGAAAAATTCCTGGGCGCGCTGCTGCCCCTGCGTCACGGCAAGAAAATGCCTGTGGTATTGAGCTCGGATACCGACAGCACACTGAAAGTGAGCGGCTTTGCCGACTTCATGGACAACACCGTGGACGCCAGCTCCGGCACCATTCAGGTGAAAGCCACTTTTGCCAATCGCGATGACCGCCTCACCCCCGGTGCTTTTGTGAAAGTGCGTCTGGATCTGGAGACCCTGAAAAACGCCATCATCATTCCCGCCGCCGCCCTGCAGCAGAATGGCAATGAGAGCAGTGTGTATGTGGTGAGCAGGGACAACAAAGCTGAAGTACGCAAGGTGCTGGTGCGTGACAGCCGCGACGACATTGCCGTCATCGCTTCCGGCCTCAAGGCGGGTGACAGCGTGATTACCGACGGCATCCTGCGCCTCACTCCCGGCGCCAGCGTGAACATCATCAAGGCTGGTGCCAAGGCGCAAAACACCGCCGCCGACAGTGCCCGCCCGTAGAGGACTCACGGTCATGACAATTTCCGAGCTCTGTATACGCCGCCCGGTCATGACCACGCTGCTCATGGCGGCGTTCGTGATTTTCGGTATCGCCGCCTACCGCATGCTGCCGGTGAGCGAATTGTCGAATGTGGACTTCCCCACGATTTCCGTCACCGCCTCGCTGCCGGGCGCTTCCCCTGAAACCATGGCTGCAGCCGTGGCCACGCCGCTGGAAGGCCAGTTCTCCACCATTTCCGGCGTGGATTCCATGAGCTCGGTAAGCTCGCAGGGCAGTACGCGCATCACCATACAGTTCAATCTGGATCGCAATATCGATGCGGCCGCGCAGGATGTGCAATCTGCCATTTCCGCCGCCACGCGCAAGCTGCCACCGAATATGCCGTCGCCGCCCTCTTTCCGCAAAGTGAATCCGGCCGACTCACCTGTTTTCTATATCGCCATGTATTCGGAAACCCTGCCACTGACACAGGTGAATGAATACGCGGAAACGCAGCTGGCGCAGCGCCTTTCGACGGTGCCCGGCGTAGCGCAGGTGAATGTTTTCGGCTCGCAGAAATTTGCCGTGCGCATACAGGCCGACCCCGATCAGCTCGCGGCACGAGGCATGGGCATAGATGAGCTGCAGCAGGCCATCAGCAATGCCAATGTGAATCAACCCGTGGGCAGTTTCGATGGCAGTCAGCAGACCGTTTCCATCAAGACCAACGGTCAACTGGAAAAAGCGGAAGATTACCGTTCCGTGGTCGTGGCCTGGCGCAATGGTGCGCCGGTTCGACTGGAAGATGTGGCAAGCCCCGTCAACGGCGTGGAAAACAACAAGACAGCAGGCTGGTTCTACAACCATGGCGGCAATAATCGCCGCGCCATCATTCTCGCCATTCAGCGCCAGCCCGGCGCGAATACCGTGGCCACCGTACAAGCGGTGAAAGATATCCTGCCCAGCTTTGAAGAAAGCCTGCCCGCCGCCATCACGCTGGAGGTGCTTTACGACCGCAGCGAATCCATACGCCACTCCATTCTGGATGTGCAGTTCACGCTCCTGCTCGCTGCTTTTCTGGTGGTGATGGTCATTCTTCTTTTCCTGCGCAATATTTCCGCCACGCTGATTCCGGCACTGGCCTTGCCAATTTCGATTATCGGCACCTTCGCCTTCATGCATGCGCTGGGCTATAGCCTGGACAATCTTTCCTTGCTGGCCCTCACACTCGCTGTCGGCTTTGTGGTGGACGATGCCATCGTCATGCTGGAAAACATCGTGCGGCATATCGAGGAAGGTGAAACGCCGTGGCAGGCGGCACTGAAAGGCTCACGCGAAATCAGCTTCACCATCATTTCCATGACGGTCTCGCTGATGGCCGTTTTCATTCCGGTGATGTTCATGGGCGGCATCGTCGGCCGCTTGCTGCATGAATTCGCTATCACCATTTGCGCTGCCATTTTCGTCTCCGGCATCGTCTCTCTTACGCTCACGCCCATGCTGGCCAGCCGTTATCTAAAGCCGCACTCGGAACAAAAGCCTTCAAAGCTCTTCGACTGGAGTGAAAAACAGTTCAAGCGTCTGCAAGGCGCGTATGAGCGCACACTGGACTGGGCTCTGGCACACCAGAAAACCATGCTCTGGGTTTTCCTCGGCACCATTGTGGCCACCGTTTTTCTCTTCAAACTGACATCGAAAGATTTCCTGCCCGGCGGCGATACCGGTCAGATTATCGCTTTCACCGAAGGCGCACAGGACGCGTCCTTCGCCAGCATGGTGGCGAATCAACGCGAAGCCGCCGCCATTCTGGCGCAAGACCCGAATGTGCATGCTTTCATGTCCACCGTCGGCGCGGGCGGCGCGCGTCCTACGGCCAATACCGGCACCATGTTCATCACGCTCAAACCTTATTCCGAGCGCAATCTCACCGCCGATGAAGTCATACAGGAACTTCGCCCCAAACTTTCACATATTCCCGGCATCAAGGTGTCACTGCAGAATCCGCCCCCCATACGCATAGGCGGCCAGCTCACGACAGCGCAATACCAGTACACCCTGCAGAGCACCAATATCGAGGAACTGTATCAATGGTCCGGCACCTTGCTGGACAAGATAAAAAGCCTGCCCGGCTTTCTGGATGTAGCTACCAATCTCAATGTCAGCAGCCCGACACTGGTGCTGGATGTGGATCGCGACAAACTCGCGGCGCTGGGCCTTTCCTATGCACAAGTGGAAGATGCGCTGCAAAGCGCCTTCAGTGCCAGGCAGATTTCCACGATTTATGGCAGCAGCAACCAGTATCAGGTGATTCTGGAATTGCTGCCGGCCTTCCAGGCTGACCCTGCCAAACTCTCGCGCCTTTATGTCCAGGCGGCGAATGGCGGAAAACTGATTCCGCTCGATGCAGTCACCAGCATGTCGCGCCAGTCGCAATCACTCACCGTGAATCACAGCGGGCAGCTGGCGGCCGTGACCATTTCCTTCAATCTGCAACCCGGCGTTTCATTGGGCACCGCTGTTGATCGCATACGCGCCGCCGAAGCCGAACTGAATATTCCACCCACGCTCACCACGGGACTGCAAGGCACCGCCCAGGCCTTTGAAAAATCCTTTGCCGGCATGGGCTGGCTGCTGCTGATTGCCGTGCTGGTGGTGTATCTGGTGTTGGGCATTCTTTACGAAAGCTTCATTCACCCGCTCACGATTTTGTCCGGACTGCCTGCCGCCGGCCTCGGGGCACTGCTCACGCTGCTGATTTTTGATTCACCGCTCAGTCTTTATGCTTTTGTGGGCGTCATCATGCTGGTGGGTATCGTGAAGAAGAACGCCATCATGATGATAGACTTTGCACTGCAGCGTCAGCATGAAGGTGTCGCGCCCTTCGATGCCATACGCGAAGCCTGCCTCATCCGTTTCCGTCCCATCATGATGACCACCATGGCAGCGCTCGCCGGCACCCTGCCGATTGCCCTGTCCATAGGTGCCGGCGCTGAAGTAAGGCAACCCCTTGGCTTTGCAGTGGTCGGCGGCCTGATGGTCTCGCAATGGCTCACCCTTTATCTCACGCCGGTGATTTATCTTTATCTCGAACGTTTCTCGCCTGCGACCACGAATAACGCGACGCAAGCGTCTTGATGGCAGCACCATGAAAAAGGTAATGAAATACCTGATTGCCTCGTCATATTTTCAGTCCGTCATTCCCAATAAAAAAGGCCCCATGCGGGGCCTTTTTTATTTTCACGAAGCACTCAGGCCTTGAACGTTTTCACACCCTCTGCGGTTCCCAGCAACAACACATCCGCCGGACGCAGGGCGAAGAGGCCATTGGTGACCACCCCCACGATATTGTTGATGCGTTCTTCAATCTGGCGTGGCACGGAAATATCGAGATTCCATACATCCAGAATCACATTGCCGTTGTCTGTCACCGTGCCCTCGCGATAGACCGGATTGCCACCCAGCTTGACGATTTCGCGCGCCACATAGGAGCGCGCCATGGGAATCACTTCAATCGGCAACGGGAAGGTGCCGAGGCGGTCCACCTTCTTGCTGCCATCACAGATGCAGACGAATTTCTTTGCCACCGCCGCCACGATTTTTTCGCGCGTGAGGGCCGCACCGCCGCCCTTGATCATTTCCAGTGCCGCATTGATTTCGTCGGCGCCATCCACATAAACACTGATGCTGCCCACCATATTCAGATCCAGCACTTCAATGCCGATCTTCTGCAAACGCTCGGCGGTGGCCCTGGAGCTGGCGACGGCACCGGGAATGTCATCACGTATCGGGGCCAGCGCATCAATGAAGAAATTGGCGGTAGAGCCCGTGCCCACGCCGAGGATCTCGCCACGCTCCACATAGGCCAGGGCGGCCTCGGCAACGGCTTTCTTGAGGGCGTTCTGGTCCATGGGCTATCTCCGGGCAAGCTGGGGCGGCGGCAAAGCGCGGATTATATAGACCTTGTCGGCCTGTAGGAGGGGCTTTCCTGTTCACATTCTTACTTGTTCGCCGCCCCTGCCATGAGGTTCGCGGCTAAAGCCCCTCCTACGGTAACATCGGGCCTCGTTCGTCCGTCGCCACGCCCGGAAACACCATGTCTGAAAGTCCCCTGCTGCAAAGCTATGTGAAGAAAATCCTGCGCTCGCGCGTCTACGATGTGGCCATCGAGTCGCCACTGGACGAAGCCCGCAGCCTTTCGCGGCGCCTGAAGAACAAGGTCCTGCTCAAGCGCGAAGACCTGCAGCCGGTGTTCTCCTTCAAGCTGCGCGGCGCCTACAACAAGATTGCCCACCTGAGCCATGAGCAGCAGCAGAAGGGCGTGATCTGCGCCTCGGCCGGCAATCATGCCCAAGGCGTGGCACTGGCCGCGCGTGAACTGGGCATCAAGGGCATCATCGTGATGCCGCAGACCACGCCCGACATCAAGGTCAATGCCGTGAAAAACATGGGCGCTCAGGTCGTGCTCGCCGGCGACTCCTATGACGAAGCCTTTGCCCACGCCAGCAAGCTGGCCGATGAAAAGGCTTACAGCTATGTGCATGCCTATGACGATCCCGATGTCATCGCCGGTCAGGGCACGGTGGCCATGGAAATCCTGCGCCAGCACAACGGGCCCATCGACGCCATCTTCGTGCCCGTGGGTGGCGGTGGTCTTGCCGCCGGGATCGCGGCTTATGTGAAATATGTGCGCCCGGAAATCAGGGTGATTGCGGTCGAGCCGGAAGATGCCGCCTGCCTCGCGGCGGCGCTCAAGGCAAAGAAGCGTGCAATCCTGGATCATGTCGGTCTGTTTGCAGACGGCGTTGCTGTCGCGCAGATCGGTGCAGAAACCTGGAAAGTGCTGAAAGACCATGTCGATGAGGTCATCACTACCAGCACCGACGAGATGTGTGCCGCCATCAAGGACATTTTCGACGACACCCGCTCCATTGCCGAACCGGCCGGCGCACTGGCCCTTGCCGGCCTGAAAAAATACGTGGCGCGGGAAAAATGCGAAGGCCGCACGCTGATCGCTATCGATTCCGGCGCCAATATGAATTTCGACCGCCTGCGCCATATCTCCGAGCGCACCGAGATCGGCGAAAAGCGCGAAGGCGTTTTTGCCGTGACGCTACCGGAAAAAGCCGGCGCCTTTAAAGCCTTCTGCCAGACGCTGGGCAAACGCAATATCACCGAATTCAATTACCGCTACGCCGATGCCAAAGACGCGCATGTCTTTGTCGGCCTGCAGTTACGCGGCGGGGACGAAGAGCGCCATGACATCAAGGCCCTGCTCGACAAGAAGGGCTATGCCGCGCTGGATCTTTCCGATGATGAAATGGCCAAGCTTCACATCCGCCATCTGGTCGGCGGTCATGCCGGCATCAGCGATGAAAAACTGTTCCGTTTCGAATTCCCTGAGCGCCCGGGCGCGCTGATGAATTTCCTCACCCGCATCGAAGCACGCTGGAATATTTCCCTCTTTCATTATCGCAATCACGGCGCCGCTTACGGCCGCGTGCTGGTCGGCCTGCAACTGGGGGGGCGTGCGCACAAGGAATTGCTGGAGTCACTGAAAGCCGTGGGCTATCCCTTCCTGGAAGAAACGGATAATCCGGCGTACAAGCTTTTTCTTGGTTAAGACCGGGAAGACGCCCATAAAAAAGGGAATTACATACTTAACTCCTAACGCCTGTTTGTGGCCCGTCATTCCCGCGAAAGCGGGAATCTCATGAGCCCTACAGTGCTTTAAAAACCAAGATTCCCGCTTTCGCGGGAATGACGAAGTGTTTAGGGAGTCAAGTATGTAATTCCCATAAAAAGCCCGCATCAAAGCGGGCTTTTTTATGGCGAAAAATCATGCGGGCAATATGCGCGAGAAAATTGCCTTCAGGTATCCCGTTTCCGGAATGGCCGGATGTATGGGGTGATCGCCACCCTGATGGCCGTGATGAATGATCTGGGCACTGCGATCAATATGACGGGCGCTGGCTCGCAGCACTTCCACCAGCTCGGGCCGGCTCAGATGCAGCGAGCAGGAACCGGAGACCAGAAGGCCATCCAGATTGACGAGACGCATGGCCAGCTCATTGGCACGGCGATAAGCACCGAGGCCATTCTTGTGATCCTTGCGGCGTGTGATGAAAGCAGGTGGATCCAGCACGACCACATCGAATTTTTCGCCGGACTGCTTGAGCGAAGCCAGAATCTCGAAAGCATCACCCTGCAGGGTTTTTACCTTTTCACCCACACCATTGAGCTCGGCATTCTTGCTCACCATGGCCAGCGCAGCCGCCGAAGCATCCACGCACACTACTTCCGCCGCGCCAAAAGCGGCAGCCTGTACGCCCCAGCCACCGGCATAGGAAAATACATCCAGCACACGTTTGCCTTTCACCAGCCTGGCCAGTTCGGCACGGCTTTCACGGTGATCGTAGAACCAGCCTGTCTTCTGTCCACCTTGCACCGGCGCCAGAAACTTCACGCCATTCTCCAGCAGCAGGACTTCTTCAGGCACTTCGCCTGCAGCCACTTCCACATAGCTGGGCAGGCCCTCCACTTCGCGCATCTTGCCGTCGTTCTTGAACAGGATGCCGCTTGGGTTCAGCACTTTCTGCAGAGCCTCGACAATCTCGCCCTTCACTTTTTCCATGCCGGCGCTGCCTATCTGCACCACACAGACATCCGCAAAGCGATCAATCACCAGCCCGGGCAGAAAATCACTGGCACCATAAACCAGACGATAAAACGGTTTGTCGTAAAGCATGTCGCGCAAAGACAGCGCCACTTGCAGGCGATGCACCAGCAGGGACTTGTTGAGCGGGTATTTGTCATCACGGCTGACGATATGCGCACAGATCAAGGCATTCGGACTCATGGTGGCGATGCCCAGCGATTTGCCCTTGCTGTCCTCGACACGCACCTGAGCGCCTGCGGCAAAATTCTTCAGGGGCGTCGCCGCCACATCCACTTCATTGGAGTAAATCCACAGATGGCCTTCGCGCAGGCGACGATCTTCCTGGGGCTTGAGTTTGAGAACAGGCAGCACAACAGTCATGACAACACTCCAAAAGACAAGCGCCCCCGGCTGGGACTCAGGCGGGGGCGCTTGTCAGAACAACATTTACTCAGCCTCGGCAGGCTGCCACTTCAGATTCAATTCACGCGCGGCACGCACATCGTCCAGACGGCGCACGGGCTGGCTATGCGGCGCACCCTTGACGACTTCCGGCGTAGTGCGCGCCTCTTCACGGATCTTCACCAGTGCTTCCACGAATGCATCCAGCTCATCCACACTTTCCGTTTCCGTGGGCTCGATCAGCCAGCATTCCGGCACCAGCAGCGGGAAATAGGTGGTCGGTGAGTGGAAACCGTAGTCCAGCAGACGCTTGGCAAAATCCATGGCCGTCACACCCAGCTCTTTGGCTTCCTTCGCAAACGTAATGATGAATTCGTGCGAAGCGCGACGCTCAGGATAAGCGAGCTGGAAACCCTCAGCCGCCAGACGCGCCATCAGGTAGTTGGCATTCAGCGTGGAATATTCGCCGACGCGGTGCAGGCCATCACGACCCAGCGCACGACCGTAGTAATACGCACGCAAGAGCACACCGGCATTGCCCATGAAGGCCGACAGGCGACCGATGGTCTGCGGCAACTCTTGCGGGCCGATCCAGTAGTAGCTGCCGTCATCCTTCTTGCCGGCAATCGGTGTCGGGAGGAAGGGCAGCAGGCGCTCGCCCACACCCACGGGGCCTGCGCCCGGACCACCACCGCCATGTGGCGTGGCGAAGGTCTTGTGCAGGTTCATGTGCAGCACATCGAAACCCATATCGCCCGGACGCACCTTGCCGAGAATGGCATTGAGGTTGGCGCCGTCGTAATACAGCAGACCACCGGCTTCATGCACGGTCTTCGCAATATCTTCGATCTGCTGTTCAAACACGCCGCAGGTAGAAGGATTGGTCATCATGAGACCCGCGGTCTGCGGGCCCACTGCGGCTTTCAGTGCGGCAAGATCCACATCGCCATTGGCCAGCACAGGAATCTCGCGCACCTTGTAGCCGCACATCACGGCCGTGGCCGGATTGGTGCCATGCGCGGCGGAGGGAATCAGCATTTCCGTGCGCTCGTGATCTTCACGCGCTTCGTGATACGCACGAATCATGGCCACACCGGCAAACTCGCCCTGAGCGCCAGCCGCGGGCGTCAGCGACACCCCTTTCATGCCGGTGACTTCTTTGAGCACTTCCTGCAGATCGTACAGGCAGGCGATATAGCCCTGCGAATGCGAGACCGGCGCCAGCGGATGACGGGCAAGAAAACCCGGCAACATGGCGGCCTTGTGGGCACCGCGCGGGTTGTACTTCATGGTGCAGGAGCCCAGCGGATAGAACTGGGTATCGATACTGAAGTTCTTGCGCGAAAGATTGGTGTAATGACGCACCACCTGCAACTCGGAAACCTCCGGCAGCAGCGCGCTCTTTTTGCGGCGCAGGGCATCAGGAATATCGGTCAGCTCGTGACGCTGGCGCGGCGCCTGGGAGTGGGCGAAACGACCTTTGGCGGAACGTTCGAATATCAAAGTCATGGGAGTCTATGCCTCTCCAGTTTTGCGGTTGCGACACTGCCGGGCGAGATGCAGTACGCGAAGCCGCGAATGATGTTTGGTGATTCCTGATAAATGAGCGGTGACAAAGTAATGCGCTCGCCCAGCAGCGTCCCGAAGGGCGAAGTCAGGCGGCCCGCCTGCTTTCGCGCAATCCGTAAAACCGGCGAGGCATAGACTCATCAAACCTCGCGCAGTGCTTTTTCAAGGGCCTCGACATAGCGCGTGATATCGGCTGCCGTCTTGGTTTCCGTAGTGCAAACCAGCAGGGCATTGCCCAGTTCGGGATAATCGGCAGACAGATCAAAGCCGCCGAGCACGCCGTTATTCGCCATATGCTCCAGCACCGGCGCTACCGCCTTGGGCAGGCGCAACACTTTTTCATGGAAGACGGGACGACTGAAGACGCGCTCGATATTGCCAAGCTTGCTGGTGGCCTGCGCCAACTCGCGGATATTGTGGTGCGAGGCCAGTGCCACGCGCTCGATGCCTTCAGCGCCGAGCAAGCTGAGATAAATCGTGGCCGCCGTCATCGCCAGCCCTTGGTTGGTACAGATATTCGAGGTCGCCTTGGCACGACGGATATGCTGCTCGCGAGCCTGCAGTGTCAATGCAAAACCGGGCTTGCCTTCCAGATCCACGGTGCGTCCGATAAGACGGCCCGGCATCTGGCGCACGATATCCATCTTGCAGCAGAGAAAGCCGACATAGGGACCACCGGAAGACAGCGGAATACCGAAGGGCTGGCCCTCGCCGACCACGATGTCAGCGCCGGTTTCACCCCATTCACCGGGCGGTGCGAACACGGCCAGCGCCATGGGATTCACGCAGGCAATCACCAGCATCTTGTGCTTGTGCGCCCAGTTGGTAAGCGCATCAGCTTCTTCGAGAACACCGAAGAAATTCGGCTGTGGAATCACGATGGCCGTGAAATCCTGGGCTTCGTATTGAGCCAGCGCTGCCACGTCGAGATGTCCGCCGGCCTTGTTGTAATCCAGCTCGACAATTTCTATGCCCTGCATTTCCACAATGGACTTGAGCGCAGCGCGATACAACGGGCTGACCGAACGCGGCACCAGCACGCGCCTGGATTTCGAATGCTTGTTGGCGCGCACCGCCATGAGCACGGCCTCGGCCAGACCGGAAGCGCCGTCGTACACCGAGGCATTGCAGACATCCATGGCCGTGATATTGGCCATCATGGACTGGAATTCGTAAATCACCTGCAGCGTGCCCTGCGACGCTTCCGCCTGATAGGGCGTATAAGCGGTCAGGAATTCCCCGCGCGAGGCCAGCTCCCATACCGCGGCCGGAATGTGGTGCTCGTAGGCGCCGGCACCAATAAAGCAAAGCGCCACGGCATCGGCATCAGCACGCGCGCGCATCTGGCGGGTGACATCCATTTCGGATTGGCCTTCGGGAATGCCGGCCAGCGCATTACCGCGCAGATGTACCGGAATTTCGTCGAAGAGGGTTTCGATGGAAGACGCGCCGATGGCATCCAGCATCTTGCGCACATCGTCATCGGTATGAGGAATGAAGGGCATTGGGATAAATCTCGATAAAAAAATTTCCCCCTCTCCCCATGGATCGAGAGAGGGCCGGGGTGAGGGGTGGTCAACGGAGCCAGCGGCCCCTCACCCTAACCCTCTCGCCGCTTGCGGGGAGAGGGAATACTGCAGGTGCTCAGTGATCTTCCGCTTCCACCTTGGCGTCGTAATCTTCTGCCGAGAGCAGGTCTTCCAGCTCAGCAGGGTCGCTCATGCGGATCTTGTACATCCAGCCATCGTGATAGGGATCGCTGTTCACGATTTCCGGAGAGTCGCCGAGAGCCTCATTGATGGCGATGATTTCGCCCGACACCGGCGCGTAAATATCGGAAGCGGCCTTCACCGACTCCACCACGCCGGCTTCATCCTGCGCAGCCACGGTGTCGCCCACTTCGGGCAACTCGACATAGACCAGATCACCCAAGGCATCCTGGGCATGATCAGTAATGCCGACAGTGGCGACATCGCCATCGACACGAACCCATTCATGGGAGGGGGCGTATTTCAGTTCAGCGGGCGTTTTGCTCATGATGCGGGCCTCGGAAGGTTAATGCCGTTAATCGTTAATCAAATCTTTATCTGTGGTGATGACTCGACAGGCTCATCATCACCACGAAGGGCTCTGGATCAGTACAGGGCTTTGCCATTGCGCACAAAGGGCGCTTTTACAATGCGCACGGGCAGACGCTTGCCACGGATTTCGACTTCAGCGCGTTCACTGCTGCCAACCGGAATGCGAGCGAAGGCAATGGCCCGCTCCAGCGTCGGAGAGAAAGTGCCGGAGGTGGTTTCACCTTCACCTTCCGCCGTGATCACTTTCATATGCGAACGCAGCACGCCTTTTTCTTCCAGAATGAGGCCGACCAGACGGCTTTTCACACCTGCGGCTTTTTCGGCCAGCAAGGCAGCCTTGCCGATGAAATCGTGAGGCTGTTCATCGCTGCCCCAGGCTATCGTCCACGCCATATTCGCCACCAGCGGCGACACGGACTCATCCATGTCATTGCCGTAGAGATTCATACCGGCCTCAAGGCGCAAGGTATCGCGTGCACCCAGTCCACAGGGCTTTACACCCGCCGCCAGCAATTCGCGCCAGAAAGCACCGGCCTCAGGATTCGGCAAAAGAATCTCGACGCCGTCTTCACCGGTATAGCCGGTGCGCGCCACAAACCACTCGCCCGCTTCTTCGCCCTGGAAAACTTCAAGGCCGTTCACGAGGCCGGCCAGCGCCGGCTTCACGGCAGCAACGATAGACCGCGCTTCCGGGCCTTGCACGGCAATCATGGCGAGATCTTCGCGCTCTTTGAGCGTGATGCGGAAATTCGCCGCCTGCGACTGCATCCAGGCCAGATCTTTTTCCCGCGTACCGCAATTCACCACTACGCGCCAGAGACCGGGATTTTTTGCCGTGGGCCTGTAGACGATGAGGTCGTCAATGACACCGCCGTCTTCGTTCAACATGCCGGAATACAGGGCCTTACCCGGCGTCTTGAGACGCGCCACATCATTGGCCAGCAGCTTGCGCAACCAGCTTTCGGCATCCGGGCCTTCCAGCTCGAGGAAGGTCATGTGCGAGACATCGAACATGCCAGCCTTGCGGCGCACGGCATGGTGCTCTTCCAGCACGGAGTCGTACTGCACCGGCATATCCCAGCCGCCGAAATCGACAATACGTGCCTTGAGGACAAGGTGTTCGGGATAAAGCGCGGTCTGGCGGCCCATGACGGATTCCATATGAGGCGCCGGGCAGAAACGCGCCGGACGCAAAGGCGGGCATTTTACACGGAGAGGGGGGCGGGCTCTATGGACTCTTTGATGACGTTCCCGGCGCTGAACGCGCCGCGAACACGCTACGCCCGAGGCGTGACTCGGGCTCCGCTCCGCCGCAGGCGCTGACTGCTCTTGACCTTCCCGGCGCTGAACGCGCCGCGAACACG
>JACCDZ010192882.1_pt1 | contig 13667 bp, 13 predicted proteins | sample 7449551 | NCBI WGS metagenome assembly JACCDZ01 (sample SAMN15323452, study PRJNA562643) | freshwater metagenome | isolation source: river surface water | place: USA:Blue River Watershed | collected 2017-08-18
CAATCCGTTGGACTGTTCTGCCGTCCACCCGGAGGCCTATCCGGTCGTTGAACGGATTCTGACCAAGTTAGGAACGGGGATAGCCGAGGTGATGGGAAAGCCCGCCGTGTTGAAGGGGGTATCGGCAGAGAACTTTATCGATGAGAAATTTGGCCTGCCGACGGTGCGAGATATTTTTAGCGAACTGGAAAAGCCTGGTCGCGATCCCAGGCCTGAATTCAAGACGGCGACGTTCCGTGACGGGGTTGAATCGGTGAGTGACTTACAGCCCGGTATGGTGCTTGAGGGAGTGGTCACGAATGTCGCGGCATTCGGAGCCTTCGTCGACATTGGGGTGCATCAGGACGGACTGGTCCACGTGTCTGCACTGGCTAATCGATTCATCAAGGATCCTCATGAGGTGGTGAAGCCGGGGCAGGTGGTCAAGGTGAAGGTGATCGACGTCGATCTGAAACGCCAGCGTATCGCGTTAACGATGCGCCTTGATGATGCCGCGAGCCGTCCAACAGTCTCGACACAGCCGGGCAACAGCACAGCTGGTGGTCAGCGTGGTCGTGGACCGTTGTCAGCCGGCCAGCCTTCACGAGCGCCTCAGCCGGTTGGCGCGATGGCGATGGCCTTGGCCAAGGCGAGACAGAAGTCGTAGCTCAAGTCTGTTCTTCCGCTGGATCTGACTGACTCGATAAGATGATTGACGACTAGCAGCTGTGTGGTGGTTGTAGACCGTTAGCAATTTCTGTGGCTCTTTCGTGCTCAAGCTGCGGGAGGGAACTTTCTCACTATCCATACCTGATTTTCAGTGCAATAATTCCACACTGGAGCAGGAGGGTGACGGCGTTCGCGAGAATGACGGGCAGCGAATCAATCCAGATGCCGTAGATGAGCCACAGCAGGACACCCGTGCTGAATGTTGTGACCATTCCCCAGGACAGATCACTGGTTGATTTGGACTGCCATGCCTTTGCAATCTGTGGAATAAAGGCGATTGTGGTCAGTGTGCCGGCGAGCAATCCGAGCGTTGTGACTCCGTCCACTTTCTACACCGGCCACTTTTCTTCGCGCCAGGCCATGTCCCAGAACATCCATTCGTATCGTGAACTGATGATGAAGGAGTCTTCCATTCTCCGTAGTTCATCTTTCCCAGCTGTTTTAGCCCACTGATCTACTTTCTTTCGCATCCATACCTGGACTTCCGCAAACTCAGGAGACGCATAGAGCATGAGCCAATCACGGTACGGATGGTTCTTGGCCGGTGGGCCTTTCCGCAACAAATGTTGTCCCACGACACAATAGACCCAGGCGCAGGGGAGGGTGACGACGGTGATTTCCGTTGCAGTTCCTGCCGCGGCTACGGCCAGCATATGCCGGGTGTAGGCATAGTTCGTCGGTGCCATGGGAACGGACGTCATCTGTTTTGCGGTCATGTTCCAACGTTTACCGTAATTCTCGTGTAGGCTGCGCTCGACGACGATCGTTTCCTCTGCCAGTTTGTTGAAGCGCAGTCCACTCTCTGAATCAGGAGTCTTGACGGCTGCGGCGGAAAATACACGAGCGAGATCGCCAAGAAATCGTGCATCTTGCAGGATGTAGTACTTGAACTTCTCTTCAGGCAACGTTCCATCGCCAAGTGCAACAACGAAGGGATGGGTTAATTGGGAATCCCAGATGGAAGTGGCGAGTTTGCGGAGGTGATTTGAAAAGGACATGCGTGCTCCGATTTGAGAAGTTGTTTGATTTGTGTGGCTCGTGTTGAGTTGACAGGTCAAATTCTAAACACGTCACTCCACATGTACCGCGATGTGCTTCCATATTAGAGAAACGGAATCCAGGGTCTGGGGAGTCGGTTCATCCCATCTAATGCCGCGACCTTGTAGCATTCTGCCAAGGTCGGATAGTTGAAGACCGTATCGATAAAGTAATCGATCTTACCATGAAAGGCCATCACGGCCTGCCCGATATGGATCAGTTCGGTGGCGCCTTCCCCAATGGCATGCACACCCAACAGATGTCGAGTGTGGCGATGAAACAGCAGCTTTAACATGCCGGTTTCATCCCCGATCAACTGGCCACGAGCGATCTCCTTGTACCGGGCGATACCGACACCATAAGGCACGTCTGCTTGTTTAAGCTCTTCCTCGTTTCTCCCAACCATGGAGATTTCAGGAATACTATAGATGCCGAAGGGGAGGAGGGCAGTATCCATGCGATCCGGATGGCCGAAGGCATGGCTGGCTGCGTGGCGCCCCTGTTGCATGGATGTCGAAGCTAATGCTGGGAATCCGATCACGTCGCCGGCAGCATAGACGTGAGGCAGCGCGGTTGGAAAACGTTCCTTCCCGCTCAACCGTCCTCGGGTATCCGGCTGGAGGCCGATGGATTCTAAGTGTAGACTCGCGGTCGCTCCAACACGTCCGATGGCATACAGGAGTGTGCTGGTGTGAAGCGGTGGATGATTCCGTAAGGAGACCTGGACCGATTGCTTTCCTGTTCGAGTGATCGCGACAACTTCTTCGTCGTGGTAGAGCGTGACGCCTAAATCCTTCATCTGTTGCTGGAGCGTCTCAATAAGCTCGGCATCGACGAATTCTAGTAGTCTCGGGCGTTTGTCGATGAGGGTGACAGGCACTCCCAAGGCGGCAAGCATCGAGGCATATTCGGTCCCGATCACGCCTCCTCCGACGATCACGAGGGACTTGGGAATATGCTTTAAGGATAGAAGCCCGTCCGTGTCGATAATGGTGTGGTCATCGAAGGGAATGCCCGATGGTCGAGCCGGCTCGGTTCCAACGGCGATGACGAAGAAGTCCGCCGTCAGTTCCAGCTCTCCACGGGAGCTCTGTACGTGGAGCCGATGCGGGTCGAGAAAGCTGGCCGTTCCAAAATACATATCCACTCGGTTACGGGCCATCTGTTGCTGGACGATCTGAATCTCGTGTTTGATGACGTGATTGGCTCTGAAGGCCAGGTCCTCGATCGTGATCGCTTTTTTCAGCCGGTATTGGCCTCCGTAGATACTACGTTGTCGAAATCCAGAGAGGTAGAGGACGGCTTCACGGAGTGATTTGCTGGGAATGGTTCCCGTATTGATGCAGACGCCGCCGAGGACCATCTTACGCTCGATGATCCCGACTTTCTTGCCGAGTTTGGCCGCTTGAATAGCCGCCTTCTGCCCTGCCGGCCCGGTCCCGATGACGAGTAAATCATAGTGAGGCATGGATGTTAGGAAAGAGTAAGGCTGAGGTTGAGGAGAACAGAAATGCGTGCCCCTCGAACCTCAACCTGTTTCTCTCTCAGCTCTCCGTGACCAAGCGACGGGCGAACTGGAAGGCTTCTTCCATGTCCGGTAGTTGGGTGAGTTCAGGAGTGATTTGGAGATAGCGAACGGTATTGGTCTTGTCGATAACCATGACAGCTCTGGTCAAGAGGGATGGTCCTTCCAAGAAAAGGCCATGGGTTTTCCCAAATTCAGCTCCACGATAGTCGGAGAGGAAGGTTACGTTGGCGATCTTGGCTTCTCCGGCGAATCGCTTTTGAGCGAAGGGCGTATCGATGCTGACGGTGATCAGTTCTACCATCCTATCAAGGCCTTTATTCCGCTCGCTCAGAATGTGGGTCTGTTGTTCGCAGACCGGGGTATCGAGCGACGGCACCACACTGATGATACGGACTTTACCCGATCCCTTGGTTTCTCCAATGTTCACAAGGGACAAGTCATTCTGTGCCACTTTCACATCACGGAGTGTATCGCCGATTTTCACCCCACTCCCGGCGAGGGCCAATGGGTTGCCCTTGAAGAGGATCTTATTGCCTTCGCCCGCGACGGCCGTGCCGTTGGATACGGGCATGTCTTTGTAGAAGAACGTGTTGCTTGGGGTCGTCTGACACCCGATGAGCCCAAGTGGGAGACAGATCACCGTAACCATGACAGCCAAAGACCTCATTCGCATAGTGCACTCCTTTCTGATGCTGTGAGTGGGGAGATCCCACTTGCAAGACTGTGTTCAGGGTGAAGAGTGAATATACTCGATCAGCGAGCGGTTCACCAGCTCTGGCTGTTCCCATTGCGGCAGATGTCCGGAATGGGGGACTTTGACGAAGGTTGAGCCCTGAATCCTCTGGTGCAGTTCTTCACCGACGGCGAGGGGAAACACTCGGTCGTATTCTCCCCAGATGATCATCGTTGGGTGCGTGATGCTACTCAGACGTGGGGCAAACTCGGATTCCCATGGTGGGAGCGCGTTTCGCACGGCCATGAGGGGTTTGATGATGCCGGGGCGTTGGCGATTCTGGTTAGACCGTTCAAGAACGGTTGGGGTCAGAAGCCGGTGGTCGTGAATGATTTCCTTTAAAACGGGCGCAGTGATCAGCCCACCAAAGAGCCAGTTGCCGAAGGAAACCAGCCAGGAAGGAGCACGGGATTCCAGGGCCTGTTTGAACGACCGGCTGGTGAGTTTGTCCTTTACGTAAGACGGTAACCCACTGATGAGCACGAGTTTGTCGACACGGTTTGGTTGGGTCAGTGCCATGCCGATCGCCAAACCGGCTCCCATCGAATTGCCCACCAACGTGGCTTTTTGGATGTGAAGGGCATCCATAAATCCAACACAGAAATCCAACATCTGATCCGGCAGGTAGTCGATATTCGGCTTGTCGGATAAGCCGGAACCAGGGAGATCAAGCGTCAGCGTACGGAAATGTTGAGACAAGTCGTGCTGCTGATGTTCCCATTGCCACATGGATCCGCCAAATCCATGGATTAAGATCACCGGTTGGCCGGTACCGACATCAAGGTACGCAATTCGTTGACCATGGACGAGCACGGTCTTGATCGGGATCTGATCAACCGGAGGGTGTGTCAATGGTTCAAAGTAGGACGGGATCTGTGTGGGGGGAGCACAAGCGGTCATGAGAGAGGAGAGGAGGCATGGAAGGAACAGTCCATGTCTCCATGGTCGGTATAGGCTGGCCGGGGAATCAGCGAGGGGACTACTCCAGTTGAATGACCGTTTCATCCGTTTTGACGTTGTCGCCGTCGTTAACCAAGATCGCAGAGACCTTTCCGTCAATCGGTGCCGGTACCCGGCTTTCCATCTTCATCGCTTCAATGATCAACAGCGGGTCACCAGCTTTCACACAATCATTAACGGCAACCAAGACCTTCACCACGCGACCGGGCATCGGGGGAGCCACATCGCCTGGCTTCGTAGGTCTGGGGCGCTTGGGTTTTCCTCCCGTCCCAATCTCCGGAGATTCCGGAACACCGGCGAGCACTTCCTGGATCGGTTCAAGCGAGACTTCTTCCAGCTTATCGTTGACACGGATGTAGTAAGGTTTGCGGCCATCGACCTTTCGACCGGAGCCTGAGACCTTCACATGATAGGTCTCACCATGAACTGTGACATTGAATTCTACCGGAGCCAAATGTAACTCATGCGCAGTTGAAGGACCCTTGGCTGATCCGACGTCCAACGGCTCGGGAGTCAGGTCACCCTTCTCACGCGCCTCAAAAAAGTCAGACGCGATAGCGGGGAACAGCACAAACGAGAGCTGGTCCTCGGCGCTCTGAGCCGAAGCCGGCAGTTCTTTCTTGGCCTCATCCAGTTCCGGCTCCAGCCGATCAGCCGGCCTGGTCTTGATCGGAGTTTCGTCACCGGTGGCGCGTGCCATGATATCGAGATCGACCTGTCCCGGCGCACGGCCGTACAGTCCCAAGAAATAGTTCTTGGTCTCAGTGGTGATGACTTTGTAACGCTCACCGGTCAGCACATTGAGAGTCGCCTGCGTGCCCACGATTTGGCTGGTCGGGGTGACCAACGGAGGGTAGCCCATTTCTTTTCGCACGCGTGGAACCTCGTCGAGCACTTCTTTCATCCGGTCGAGCGCATTTTGCTCCGTCAACTGGGCCGCCAAGTTTGACAGCATGCCGCCGGGAATCTGAGAGGTGAGAATTTCTGCATCGACTCCGGTAAAGTCGCTCTCGAACTGGCGATATTTTCGGCGAACCGTTCGGAAATGTTCGGTGATCGGTTGAAAACTCGTGAGGTCCAGTCCTGTGTCGTAGGGGGTGTTTTGGAGTGAGGCCACCAACGTTTCCGTCGCCGGATGAGAGGTCCCACCTGCCAATGGGGAGATGGAGGTATCAAGCATGTCGAGGCCTCCCAGGATCGCCATCAACGAAGCCATGGAAGCCATTCCCGACGTGTAATGCGAATGGAGATGAAGCGGAACTTTCACGGCGGATTTTAGTCGACGCACCAGGTGATAGGCATCAAGCGGAGCCAGCAATCCAGCCATATCCTTGATGCAAATCGTGTCCGTTCCGAGATCCTCCAATTTTTTGGCCAAATCCACAAACCGATCAATGCTATGGACCGGGCTGACCGTATAGCAGATCGTGGCTTCGGCATGTTTTCCGCAGGCCTTCACTTCACTCACGGCTCGATCAAGATTCCGTACGTCATTGAGTGCGTCGAAGATGCGGAAGACGTCAATGCCGTTCGTCGCCGATCGCTCGATAAACCGTTCCACGACATCGTCGGCATAATGGCGATAGCCGACCAGATTCTGGCCCCGTAACAACATCTGGAGCTTGGTATTGGGCATGGCCGCCCGCAACGCTCTGAGTCGCTCCCAGGGATCTTCCTTTAGAAATCGGAGACAGGTATCGAAGGTGGCTCCGCCCCACACTTCCAGAGACCAATAGCCGACCGCATCCAGTTTTTGGGCGATGGGCAACATATCCTCGGTCCGCATCCGCGTGGCGAGTAAGGATTGGTGTCCGTCTCGCAGGGCGACGTCGGTGATCAAGACTGGTTTGCCGACGGCCGGCGTGATGGTGAATTCGTCAGGATGCGAGCGGAGCGCCTTTACCGCCTTACTCGTCGGAGTCGATTGCTTGGTCTTTTTTTGCGGTTTCTTTCTTGGTGGTCGTCTTTTTGCCATGATGGTTCGTGCGTTTCTTCAGGGTCAGTGGGTTTGCCCGACGTAGTAGGCTGCGGAAAAACTCGGTTGATGCCGACAATATGGCTGGGAATGCCTGTATGAGGCTAATGCGAGAATACTATCAGGGTGCTCAAAAAGGCTGTCCAGCAAGGCCGCAGCGAGCGAAGAGGCGAGGCGTACACTTCGGTACGTGAAGCCTCTGAGCGATGCAAGAACAACGTTGGGAGATTGTTTCAGCATCCTGTTAGAGCCCTTCATAGGCGGCGATCGCAGCCGACAGCGCCAGGACCAGATCTTCCGGTGGTTCAAATTCGGGGTACGCATACAAGTCCTGGTGGGTATCCAGGTAGGATGTGTCGAACCGCCCTGCGATAAAATCAGGTTCCTGCATGATCGCTTCCATAAACGGGATCGTCGTTTTAAGTCCTCGAATAACATATTCTTCGAGAGAGCGTCTCATGCGACTGACGGTTTCTTCCCATGTACGGCCTCGGACTGTCAGCTTGGCCAACAGGGCGTCATAGTAGGGGGGGACGGTGTAATCCTTATAGACCGCTCCGTCGATGCGTACGCCGATTCCGCCGGGAGACAAATATGCCGTCACGGTTCCTGTACAAGGCAGGAAATTGTTTTTGGGGTCTTCCGCATTGATCCGACATTGGATGGCATGGCCTTGCAAGATGACGTCTTTTTGCTGGATGCTGAGTGGAAGGCCCGCCGCGATCTTAATTTGATTCCGTACGATGTCAATCGCCGTGATCTGCTCGGTCACGGTGTGTTCGACTTGGAGTCGTGGATTCATTTCGATGAAGTAGAACTTGCCCTCTTGATCGAGGAGAAATTCCACGGTTCCCGCGTTGTCATAGTTCACCGCGCGGGCGATGGCAATGGCGGCGTTGCCCATCTCTTCACGGAGCTCCTGCGTCAAGATCAACGAGGGAGCGATCTCGATCAACTTCTGATGGCGTCGCTGGATCGAGCAATCCCGTTCTCCGAGATGAATAATGTTGCCGTGCCGGTCTCCCAGAATCTGGAATTCAATATGATGCGGCCGCTCGATATATTTTTCGATGAACACGCTGCCGTCGCCAAAAGATGCTTGGGCCTCGCGTGCCGCGACTTCCATGTTTTCGCGAAGCTCCTCATCGGACCGGACCACACGTAATCCGCGCCCTCCCCCACCGGCGCTCGCCTTGATCATCACCGGATAGCCGGCTTTGTGGGCGAAGGCGAGGGCTTCTTTGACGTTGGTAATAGCACCGTCCGTACCGGGTACAATCGGCACGCCTGCTGATTCGGCAAGTTCGCGAGCCTTGACCTTGCTGCCCATCAGGGTAATGGCATGGGTAGACGGGCCGATGAATGTAATATTGGATGCGTGGCAGAGTTCGGCAAACTCTGCGTTCTCCGAAAGAAATCCGTAGCCTGGGTGGATTGCATCCGCACCGATGCGCGTGGCGAGGTCCACGATCTGTTTGCTGTCGAGGAAGCCTTTCACCGGCCCCGGTCCGACCAGATACGACTCGTCGGCTTTCTTGACGTAGATGCCGGTTGAATCCGCTTCGGAATAAATGGCGGCGGTGGCAATGTTCAATTCCCGGCAGGCGCGGATGATGCGCATGGCGATTTCGCCGCGATTGGCGACTAAGATCTTCTTGAACATGTCTTCGCCTGTGGGCTCTCGTGTCGAAAGAAGTGAGTATAGAAAAGCAAGCGCGTAAGCTAGCATAGGATCGAGAGGCCTGTCGAGAGATGCGAGGACAAATCAGTCAGCGTGCGCCACACAAGAGGAAGGATTGGTCGGTATCGGTTATCAATATATTTAATTAAATTTAGTCGCGACCACTGGGCGAGTCAGGTAGAATTCGCTACTTGGTGGTATCTCAACATCCTGAGCATGTTCGTGTTGAGCTTGGTAGTAGTAAAGTCAGATGTTCTTATGGAAGGGATCGGTATCGATGAAGAGGAAGGTGTCTTTAAGGGATGCAGCATGGTTGAGGCGACGAAACGCAACAGTCATTGGTGGCGTTCTTCTGCTCATCGGAGGCCTCTCCGCTCCTGCCTGGAGTGAAAATCCTGCCCCGTCGGTGCATTGGGGGGGCACAGCATTCCCGGATCAATATTCGACCGTCACCTCCGGACTGACGCTCAATCGGTTTACCCCGGTCGATGGCATAGGGAATAAATATGATTCCACGGTAGGCAATACGCTCGGTTTCAACCTCATCACGCTCAGCTGGACGAAACATTGGGACTATTCGGGAACGAGTTGGTTGTGGAAAAACTGGAGCACCAATCTCACGGCTGGGATCAGTCCCACCAGTGATGAACCTTCACAATACTTCCAGAACAAAGTGGTCCATCAACTGCGCCAACTGCCGTCGGTCCCCACGGTGGATCCTCGGAAGGAAACCGATGTCATGATCGATGGGTCCATCACTCGGTGGATGTCGCTGTTTGATCGGAGGGTCATGTTTGCGGGCGGAGGATTTTCCGTCGGAACGATTTACCAACAAGGGTTTCTGCGAGGTGGCATCCGTCGACTGCAAATCACCCCGTCTGTGTGGCAGTCAGAGAAATGGGGCGATATCAACGTCCGGGTGTCCGCGATGGGGCGGATCAGCTATCAAAGCAACGGCGCAGTGCTCCACTCTGTCAGAAGCACGGCGGGGCTGGTTCAGCCGGCCATTGCCATCGGACAGTATCGGACAACGGCCACTGGAGAGACGATTCCAACCTGGGAAATCGAAGTGGCACTGATGTGGGATTCAGGGATCTTTGTGAATGCCATAGGGCAGAGCCAAAAACAGTTCGCGTGGTCGCTCGCAGCCTCAGCCGGGCCTGTGCGCTTCGAGACGTGGAATGACAGTATGGGACACCTCTCAGAGCGAGATTTTGGCCCCTCCTATGGCGCAGCGCTGACCGTCGATGTCCTGCGAGTGTGGAACTTTGTTCAGGAGTTTAGAACGATGCCGACAACGGACCAATCGGCCCAGGGATAGAGGGTTGTTCCGGGTTGACGCGACTGGCCGCAATAGCCTCACAACCCCCTTTCGGAATGGAGCGGTGCGAAGCAGCAGCTTGCTGCAGCTTTATTTGGATGGTCACTATTCGTGTTCGTGTGGGGCGGCCGAGGCTGTCGGCATGGTAGCCGAAATGCAGCCCTCAATGAATTCAACCTTGCACTGCCAGGAAGATGCGGCCTCGTTGACGCGATTGATCACATCCGCCGACTTCACGGTGCTGGGGGTGATATCTACAAGCACATGATTGGGGACTCGGTTGAAATCGACGCTGATGACGCCGGGAATGGCCTGCAAGACCTTGTTGATCTCGGCTTCTTTCTCGCTGCAACCGGCTCCACTCATCGTCAGGGGAAGACGCTCCTTGACTGGTGGCGCGGCCGAGGTCGGGAAGGCGATGAATACACTCATAGCAAGGAATGCGGCAGAGAGTGCCTGTTGAGACCAAGAGAATGACATCGGGCAAACTCTCTTTCGTGAAGTGCTCGCTGGGGAAAAGGCATCCATCAACATAGATCTAGGCTACACGATCCTGCTTCTCTTGTCGAGAGATCCGGAAACGGATAGGTCCTGACCCAACCAGGATGGTTTCTCACAGCTGTGTCCCCCACGTATTCCCTGATATGAGAGATGACATCTTTTCGTACTGACTCAACATCTCCTGGACTCATCACGTGAATCCGGCGATAATGCCGCTCTCATGACTGCTCCTCTTGCTGATCCCCAGCCTCGCTCCTGGCCGGAAGTCGTCGGGCTCATTCCCGCTGCTGGACAGGCCAAGCGTCTTCAACCGTTTCCATGCAGCAAGGAGTTGTTTCCGGTCGGCTTCACAAACGATCCGAGGACGGGGGTGCCACGGCCCAAAGTGGCCTCGCAGTATCTGCTGGAAAAATTTAAAGCGGCTGGGCTGTCCAAGACGTTCATCGTGATCCGTGAAGGAAAATGGGACATTCCGAACTATTTTCAGGAGGGCGTGGGGGTAGGGATGTCCCTCGCCTATCTCGTGATTCCCGGCTCGCTTGGGCCTCCTGACACGCTTGATCGCGCGTATTCCTTCGTGTCCCAGTACCGGATTGCATTCGGCTTCCCCGATATTCTCTTCGGTCCACCGGATGCCTATCGGCGACTCATTCAACAACAGGAACAAACGGGTGCGGATGTGGTGCTTGGTCTGCATCGCATTGAAGATCCTCGAATCTGGGATATGGTGGATTGTGATAACGAGGGATGGATTCGTGAGATTGTGATGAAGCCCGCTTCGACGACGCTCACGTTCGGCTGGTGCTTTGCCGTCTGGACCCCGGTCTTTTCCGAGTTTCTCCATCGGTTTCTGCGTGCGGATGAGACCACGCGAAAGATGGGGCAATTGGCAAACACTGCCAATGATCCTGGAGGGGACTTGGCCGTTGGGGTGGTGTTTCAGCAGGCTCTCAACGCTGGCCTTCGGATACAGAGTGTCACGTTTCCGCACGACCGCTATCTAGATATCGGGACACCCGACAATCTTGCCAAAGCCGTCCGCCAACAGGCCGCCGAGTGATCGGTTACCCGGATAGGGTCTCGGACACTCTTCGATCGGTGGGGAGGCCGCGTGTTATTTGGGTTGCACCAAAAACGCCTTCGAACGGGCATTGCCGCCACCGGCCACGACATCGATGAATGACATACCAGGTTGGATGTCAGGCACGGTGACCTCCAATATCGTATCGTTCACAAACTTATAATCGATCTTGGTGGGTCCTGCTGCACTGAACGCCACGCCTCGGAAACAATCTCTTGTTCCGAAGTTCTCACCCTTGAGCATAATGGTTTGCCCGGGCTTCGCCTCGTCCGGCTCCACGCGCAGGATTTTTGGCTTTCGACTGCTGTCGCAGACGGGGTCTTTCTCCAGCTGTTGTTCATCATGCCCTTTGATCGATTCCGCGTCGTGTAGTGTATAGCCGGCACCTTCGACGATCACTCCCTCTTCGGCGCGGGCATCCCATGATCCAATCTGGGGCACCATCAGCCACGAGAGAAGCAGGAAGAAGTGGAACGGGCTTGCCATCGGAACCTCCCTTTGTACGGAGTGATGGAACTACTTGGTCGACAGGGCTACATAGAGCTCTCCGACAATGGCTTGACCAGGAGGAGATAGCGCAAATGCGATAAAGGTTTCAACAAGAGGATTCGTCTCTTGTTTCGAGAGAAGGAGCAGTGGGCGTCGCAGACTGTAGCGCCCGTCTCGGACCGTTGGCACCTCCGGTTCAATCTTATCGACCGGCAGCAGACGGACGGCCACCCCATTGGAGACGGCGGAGAGGCCGGTACTCAGTGACACATACGCGACGGCAGAGAGCGGCGGAAGGGTGCCGACGACGGTCTTGACGACCGTGTCGTCCGGTCCAATGACCTTTGCAGTACCAGGAATCTTTCCGGTGATTCCGAGGAGGGACTCAAACGTCTCACGGATATTCTGGGTGCGGGAGCGGTCAATCAGCAAGATTCTCGTTTCGGGGCCACCCAATTCAGACCATTCTCGGACCTTTCCAGCAAACACATCGGCGAGTTGTTGCGTCGTGACTTCCTTGGTGAAGTTCGAGAGATGCACGAGAATCCCGAGGCCATCCCATCCGATTTGGGAGGCCGTCAGTGTTGCGTCCTTCATGCCGGTGACGGCAATCTGTGCCTGGCCGGTCTGGACTAACTGCACCGGCGTGGAGTCCTCGTCCCAGAGGATATCGATATAGGCACGGGGATTGGCTTTTTCGAAGGCCCGTGCCAGCGCTTCGATGGTCGCTTGTTCGGGCCCATTGCCGGCGATGACCAATGTTCCTGCAACCTGGGCTGAGGCCGGAAGAGGGGAGATGATGAGCATCAGGCCCACGCACAGCCGAGTGATCAATGATCGTCCTGTCACGGACGCTCTCCACCACGACCAGGGGCTTGATGACTTCTGCGTCGTAACCAGACAAAAAGATGACGGTGTACCATGTTTACGATTCAGACGTGGTTCGGTCTGCCGAAGAGGGCTCGGATTCGGCAGACATGTTTGGTGGTGGGACATTGCGCTTTGCGTTCAACGGCGGCAATTTGACGAATCGCTCCATCCGTTCCTGGTTCATGGCCTTGGCTTTGCTCTCGGTAAATCCTGGTTTGCGAGCGCCGACCACGTTGGATGAAAAGGCCGAGAGAAGGCGCGTCGCCTCCTTCGCATGGCAATGGGGACACTCAGTGTCTTCTACTCTGGCATAGACGGACTGGGTGGCTTCAAACTGTTTCTCACACTGTCCACAACGGTATTCATAGAGCGGCACAGGATCGCATCCTTTCTCTTTGCTCGCCTGCGTTCCCTTCTGCAGCCAGGTTGTCAGAGACAGGTACCCGGATGAAGCATTTGCGGGATCGTGGTGTGATCGACTCAGTCGAGTCCGCTCACGCACGATCATGATGGCAGTTCGCCGAGTCTTCACTCCAACCAATGGAGCCGTTCAGATCTTGACAAACAGCCCTTCTGCAAGCGATGCTGATCAGCTTACGATATTCTGCTCATTCTAACAACTTACGCGGCTCAACTGCCAGCTCTAGAGGAGGGGTTCGATGCCAGTGCTGATTCGACGGTACAAGGGGAACAACGGTGTGATGCAGGAAGAACGAATCGATGAAGATGATCGAATCGAGCGCTATATGCGGCTCTTCGAGAAGGACGATGTCAAAAAGCTA
>JACCDZ010409993.1_pt1 | contig 13662 bp, 14 predicted proteins | sample 7449551 | NCBI WGS metagenome assembly JACCDZ01 (sample SAMN15323452, study PRJNA562643) | freshwater metagenome | isolation source: river surface water | place: USA:Blue River Watershed | collected 2017-08-18
CGACATGCCTTTTTGCGACCGTAGAGAGTTCATAGAAAACCTCGAATAACGTGTTATTGGAATAGGTCAGAAGCTACATATATAGACCGAACAGGCGTTACTTGCGGCGCGCCCTTCAATGAATCAGTCGGTCACGGGAAAACGAGGGCAGATTTTTCAGTTTCGGATCGGGCCAGGTCATCCAGATGGCGAAAGCCTTGCCAACGATATTGCGGTCGGGAACCATGCCGCGCAACTCATACGGAATATTCGCATCATTCCAGTAACGGCTGTCATTGGAGTTGTCACGGTTGTCACCCATCATGAAATAGTGACCCTGTGGAACCACCCACTCACGCCCTGGCTCCAGCCGATAACGGCTGACTTCCTTGCGGATCATGTGTTCGACCTGACCCAGCTTTTCGGTAAACAGCTCGGCGCTACCAAGGCTGCCAGGCTCCTGCCCGAGCAATGTCTCGGAAACCAGCCGGTCATTGATATAGAGCTTCTTGCTGCTGCTGTAACGAATCCGGTCGCCAGGCAAACCCACTACCCGCTTGATGTAGTTCACCTGCGGATCGCTGGGAAACCGGAAGACCATGACATCGCCGCGTTGCGGATCATTGATCTCGATGACCTTGGTATCCAGTACCGGCAAGCGGATGCCATAGGCAAACTTGTTGACCAGAATGAAATCACCCACCTCAAGGGTGGGCTTCATGGAACCGGACGGAATCTGGAACGGTTCGACCAGAAAGGAACGCAGCACCAAGACGATGGCCAGTACCGGGAAAAACGACTTGCCGTACTCGATCAGCAACGGCTCCTTGTTCAACCGCTCGAGAACTTGCGGGTCAGCCGTCTGCACCTGACCACTGTAGGTTGCAACGGCCGCACGCCGGCGCCCGGCAAAGTACAGCAGATCAAGCAAGGCCAGAAAGCCGCTGACCGCCACGGCAATCACCAACAGCAAGGGGAAATTCAACGACATGGCAGTCAACCTTCGAGCTTGAGTACGGCCAGGAAGGCTTCCTGTGGAATTTCCACATTACCCACCTGCTTCATGCGTTTCTTACCGGCCTTCTGCTTTTCCAGCAATTTGCGCTTGCGGCTTGCGTCGCCGCCATAACATTTGGCGATCACGTTCTTGCGCAGCGCTTTGACGGTGGTACGGGCAATGATCTGACCACCGATAGCGGCCTGGATGGCCACATCAAACATCTGCCGGGGAATCAGATCCTTCATCTTCTCGGTCAGGGCTCGGCCTTTGTAGTGAGCATTATCGCGGTGCACGATCAGCGCCAGCGCATCGACCTTGTCGCCATTGATCAACACATCCAGCTTGACCAGATTGGCCGACTGATAGCGCTCGAAATGATAGTCCAGCGAGGCATAGCCCCGGCTGGTGGACTTCAAGCGGTCGAAGAAGTCCAGTACCACTTCATTCATCGGCAGGTCGTACGTCACCTGCACTTGCGAGCCGAGGAACAACATGTCGTGCTGGATGCCACGCTTTTCAACACACAGGGTAATCACGTTACCCAGATGCTCCTGTGGCACCAGAATATTGGCGCGCACGATCGGCTCGCGCATGTCTTCGACACTGGACAGATCCGGCAGCTTGGACGGGTTATCCACGTAGATCGTTTCGCCATTCTTGAGCAGCAATTCGAATATAACGGTCGGCGCGGTGGTGATCAGATCCAGGTCATATTCGCGCTCGAGTCGCTCCTGAATGATTTCCATGTGCAGCATGCCCAGGAAGCCACAGCGGAAACCGAAACCCAGTGCATCCGAGCTTTCAGGGGTGTATTGCAGCGACGAGTCGTTCAGCGTGAGCTTTTGCAGCGCTTCACGGAAATCTTCAAAGTCATCCGAGCTGACCGGAAACAGACCGGCATAGACTTGCGGCTGTATGCGTTTGAAACCCGGCAGCACATCGACATCCGGGGTCGAACTCAGGGTCAGGGTGTCACCCACCGGCGCCCCATGAATATCCTTGATCCCGGCAATGATGAAGCCCACTTCACCGGCTTTCAGATCGGCAGTGGCGGTATGTTTGGGATTGAACACGCCTACGCTGTCCACCAGGTGAACCTTGCCGGTGGACTTGACCAGAATCTTGTCGCCTTTCTTCACGCAGCCTTGACGCACCCGCACCAGCGACACCACACCCAGGTAGTTGTCGAACCAGGAGTCGATGATCAACGCCTGCAAGGGATCTTCGATATTACCGGTCGGGGCAGGAATAGTAGCCACCAGCCGCTCGAGCACTTCATCCACGCCCAGGCCGGTTTTGGCGCTGCAGGTCACGGCATCGGTGGCATCGATACCGATGATTTTCTCGATTTCTTCCTTGACCCGATCCGGATCGGCCTGCGGCAGGTCGATCTTGTTGAGGACCGGCATCACCTCCAGCCCCTGCTCGATGGCGGTGTAACAGGTAGCGACTGACTGGGCCTCGACGCCCTGCCCGGCATCCACCACCAGCAGCGCACCCTCACAGGCGGCCAGCGAGCGGCTGACTTCATAGGTGAAGTCCACGTGCCCGGGCGTATCAATGAAGTTCAGCTGATAGGTTTTCCCGTCTCTGGCCGTGTAATAGAGGGTGACACTGTGGGCCTTGATGGTAATGCCACGCTCGCGTTCAAGATCCATCGAGTCAAGGACCTGGGCCTCCATTTCACGCTCGGCCAAGCCACCACACATCTGGATAAAACGATCGGCAAGGGTCGATTTACCATGATCAATGTGGGCAATGATGGAAAAATTACGGATATGACTCAGGTCACTCACGGATCAGCACTCAAGAATTAGCCGCAGGCAGGCTGCCCAACGCAAATAGCCGCCGAGTTTACCTGAATGCCGACCAAAGCGTCACGCCCGCTGACCCGCACAAGAGCAGAATCGGGCGACAGTTGCCGCCCGATAACCGCTCTCAAGCGCTTATTCCGCCAGCTTGAAGGTGATGAAGCTGGCGCGTCCCTCCCGCAGAACGCGCATGGAAACCGAGCGTTTGTCCGGCAACTGCTTGACTACCTGCTGGAATTCATCGACCGAGGCGATCGACAGATTGTTCAGATGAGTGATCACGTCGCCAGGGCGCAACCCGATCATGGCAGCAGGACCTTGCGCCACCGCCTTGACCAACACACCATTCTGGATATCCAGTTGCTTGCGCTGTTCGGCAGTCAGCGTCACCACTGCAACGCCCAGACGGTTAGAGGCCTGCTCAGGCTCCGCAGCGGAGGCTACGGGCGGCTCCTCGCCATCCACCGGCATACTACCCACCTGCAGCGCCAGACTTATACGCTTGCCTTCGCGAAGCACCTGAAACTGTGCCTTGTCACCCGGCTTGATCACACCCACCAGATGCGGCAGATCCGAAGCCAGAATTACCGGACGATCATTCACCTGCAGGATCACATCCCCCACCCGCACGCCACCTTTTGCTGCCGGACCATCCACCAGAACCTGCGCAATCAATGCACCGGCCGGCTTTTCCAGCCCGAACGATTCAGCCAGACCCTTGTTGACCTCCTGAATCACCACGCCCAACCAGCCGCGACTGACCTTGCCACTGGCCTTGAGCTGATCCGCCACATCCATCGCCACATCGATCGGAATGGCGAAGGAAAGCCCCATAAAACCGCCCGAGCGGGTAAAAATCTGTGAATTGATACCGATCACCTCACCGTCCAGATTGAACAGCGGGCCACCCGAGTTACCCGGATTGATGGCCACGTCGGTCTGAATGAAGGGCACATAATTCTCATTGGGCAGACTGCGCCCCTTGGCACTGATGATCCCCGAGGTGGCCGAGTGATCGAAACCGAAGGGCGAACCGATGGCCAGCACCCACTCGCCAACCTTGATACCTTCGGAACTGCCAAGCTTTACCGTTGGCAGGTCTTTGCCTTCGACTTTGAGCAGTGCCACGTCAGTGCGCGGATCCGCGCCAACCAGTTTGGCCACCAGCTCGCTGCGGTCCGACAGACGCACGATGATCTCGTCAGCATCCGCCACGACATGATTATTGGTCAGCACATAACCATCGGCAGAGATAATGAAACCGGAACCCAGTGACTGCGCCTCACGCTTGCGCTCCTGTCCGGAGGGCGGCTGCTGCTGCGGCATGCGTTCGAAAAACTCGCGAAACATCGGTGGCATGCCTTCCAGATCAGGCATCTGATGGCTACCTGCACGCCGTGTTTCGACTTTCTGCGTGGTGCTGATATTGACCACTGCCGGTGATGCCTGCTCAACCAACTGGGTGAACTCGGGCAACTCGGCATGCGCTGACAGCGACTGAGCCAACAACAGAACAAGCGCCGATGAACAGAGCGCCGATTTCAGCTTAAACATTTCTACAAAACTCCTGCGATACATATGAATTAAACATCATGATTGACCTAAAGACCCGGCCAGCAAGGCGCGCAACACCACCGGCTGCAGCGCCGGATCATCCTCTTTGCGCCGGCAGACAGCGCGTACCAGCAGCCAGCTCGCCACCAACCCACCCAGACCGGCGAGGATGATCACACCCTCGGCAAACCCCATGCTGCTGGCCAGCAGAGCCATGCCCAAAAGTCCCAGCAACGGCAACAGATAGACCAGCACGGCAGAACGCAGAAGCAAATCCTCGCGAATGCCAATGACCACCACATCGCCCAGCGCCAGCTGCAGGTCACATAACACCCGCAGAAAACCACGCTGACGCCCGACACCGAGCTTGTCCATCAAACCTTGTCCGCACCCGGCATTGGCCGAGCAACTGGAACAGGTGCTCTTGCGCAAGGTTTCGACCCAGACCGCCCCCTCTTCGATGGCGACTACCCTTCCGGTTTCCTCGATCATCGCAGATCACTCTTGCTGTCTTTGACACCGATCGACAGGGCAATGCGCTCGGCGGTTCTGAGTGGCACTTCGCCGACAACCGTTGCCATGTAGGCACCCTCGGTCGTTTTGAACGGGCGCGACACCACCACCGTCGGACCTATCTGCCCATGGGCGTTATCGACCCGTTCTGCGCCCAAGGGCTCGATAAATACGGTCACCCTGGCCAATCCATCATCAAACAGCAGACTCTGCACCGGCAGCCCCGAAACAGCACCGGGACGCTGCATGACGCCGACCTGAATAAACCCCGGTGGCATCCAGAGCGCTTGCCAGGATGAGGTCACGACGGAGGCTGCCTCTGGTACCGGCACCTTTTTGCAATCGGTAACCGCTTGCAGCTCCTGCTCGGAAATCTGCTGACTGAGGGAAAAACTGGTGAATTGCAAACGTTCCAGCAACTGCCCCTGCTCATTGAGCAACAATGTCTTGAGCGGCAGACCGCTTTCACTGTCCAGATGCAGCTCACGCGCGTACCGATAGGTGTCCCTGGGCAGCAGCAGCAACGCCACTGCCGATCGACCCGCCACCCTCGAGTTACCAAGCAGCTTCAACTCGTAAGTCTTTCCAAGCCGGGCAACATCCAGCCGGCGACCTGACCACTGCTGCACATCGGCCATGCTCTCGACCAGATCAGCGGTGGCGCAGCTGACCTGCCCGTTAGCGAGGACAACCTCGTGCGGCTGACCGTCAAGTTGCAATAAACGTTCGCGCGAAGCCTCAGCCCCCTGGGCGAGGTGCCAGATCCGGTGCGAGGAAAAAATTCCGCTGCGCTCGTAAATGAAGGTGCCGCGAAAGCTTTGTTGCGCAGCTTTGGCAGTCATCTGCGCAAACCAGTCATCGGCATCGGCGGCAAAAGCTCCGCCGCTCAGAAAACCACTCAGGAGCAACAGCAAGGATGTTCGACGCATGAATTTTCTTAGCGACCTTCAAGACTGGCAGAACGTGCAAACGGCAGCGCACCATCCGGTGCTGCAAAAGACGCCTGCCGGGCATGTTGACGCAGATAGCCCGGCACGTGCTGCTCAAGCCACCGGCTGCCCATCACCTGGGTCTGCTGATTGGCCGATGGCACGGATGCCGCGTCCTGCGTGTAACTGGCCAGAACCGCCGGCCCCTGAACCAGCGGCGAAGTGAACATCGGCTGACTCGCCTGTTGCGCCATCTGCACCCCGGTAATCTGATCCTGGTTGTACAGGCGCACCCCCGCCAGCACTGCGACAGTGACCGACGCCGCCACCGCAAAACGACCCAGTCCCTGCCAGCGCGAAGCGACAGGCTTGACCCTATGTACAGGCTCATCAGCCAACGCCGCCGAGACGGCCGCAGCCAGATCCAGGCGCGGCTCAATCAACTCTTTATGCATGACCGCCCGCGCCACCTGATAGCGAGACCAGGTTGCACGTAGCGGCATATCGTCTTTGGCCGCCAAGATTCGATGCAACTCAAGCTCGGTGGTCTCGTCATCCAGCAGCGCGGAAAGCGATTCGTGCAGGGCTTCTCGACTCATGAACATCCTCTCAAGGCTTGCGCCTGGCTATCAGCTTTACTGCAGCAAAGGCTGCAGGGCTTTATCAACGGCTTCGCGAGCCCTGAAAATTCGTGACCGGACCGTACCCACCGGACATTGCATCACCTCAGCAATGTCCTCGTAACTGAGCCCGTCAAATTCGCGCAGGGTCAGTGCCATACGCAGATCCTCAGGCAACTGCCGGATACTCTGGTTGACCGTCGCCTCTATCTCGTCACGCAGCAAAAGACTCTCTGGCGTGTCGATATCCTTGAGCGCGTGTTCTCCCTCGAAGTACTCGGCATCTTCGATGCTCGCATCCACTTCGCGCGGCCTTCTGCTGCGCGAGGCCAGCTGGTTCTTCGCCGTATTAATGGCGATGCGGTACAGCCAGGTGTAAAAGGCACTTTCGCCCCTGAAGTTCGGGAGCGCCCGATAGGCCTTGATAAAGGCCTCCTGCGCAACATCCTGTGCTTCATGGGTATCACGCACAAAGCGCGTGACCAGCGACAAAATCCTGTGCTGATACTTCAGCACCAGCAAATCGAAGGCACGCTTGTCACCGCGCTGCACCCGCTCCACCAGCTGCTGATCTTCCTCAAGATTCATTGACTGTCTCCGACCGGAGACAACTGCAACTCTCGTCTGATCTGACAGACCTTGCTACTGCGCAAAAGTTCTCCCCTTAACGACGACATGCCACAGTGGCTCTTAAGTGCCCGCCAAACCACAGGCAATCCCTTGATCTGCAAGCCCTGCAGTCCAGTCAAACGCAACCATGACCAGACACTATCCGGCGCAGCCTGCATAAGCACCCCACAATGGAGCATGGGCGAGCCAGAAAGTTCCCATTTGCAATTCAACACGCCCGACTTTCTCCAGATTGCACGCAAAGGATTCAGGGACATCCAACAAGAATCATTGACTGACGGAACCAACCGGTAAAGGGCAAGTTAAGCATGCAAGCCTTCACTCAGGCGCTGCGAACCGTTATTGTGCCGGGCATTCCCCCCTTGTACTAGGCCGCGCTGCGCCGCGGAATCCGCCCATGAGTCAACACTTGCAGCACGATGTTCTGGTCATTGGCAGCGGCGCTGCCGGCCTGACGCTGGCCCTGAACCTGCCCACCCACCTGCGCATTGCCGTACTGAGCAAAGGTGATCTTGCCAACGGCTCGACTTACTGGGCTCAGGGCGGCGTAGCGGCCGTGCTCGACGAAGATGACACCATTGATCTGCATGTTGACGACACGCTCAAGGCCGGCGCCGGCTTATGTCATGAAGACACCGTGCGCCTGACCGTCGAACACAGCAGGGAAGCCATCCAATGGCTGATCGAACAAGGCGTGCCCTTCACCCGGGAAGATCCGGATGCCCCGGAAACCGGCTGCGCGTTTCACCTGACCCGCGAAGGCGGACACAGCCATCGACGCATCATCCATGCCGCCGATGCGACCGGGGCGGCGATTTTCAACGCGCTGCTGGAAAAGGCCCGCCAACGCCCGAACATTGAACTGCTGGAACAACGGGTCGCGGTCGACCTGATCAGCGAACGCAAACTCGGACTCCCCGGCAACCGCTGCCTGGGTGCCTATGTGCTGAATCGCACCACCGGTGAAGTGGACACCTGCAGTGCCCGCTTTGTGGTGCTGGCCACCGGTGGCGCAGCCAAGGTCTATCTGTATACCAGCAACCCGGACGGCGCCTGTGGCGACGGTATCGCCATGGCCTGGCGTGCCGGCTGCCGGGTCGGCAATCTGGAGTTCAACCAGTTTCACCCGACCTGCCTGTATCACCCCAAGGCCAAGAGTTTTCTGATCACCGAAGCGCTGCGTGGCGAAGGCGCACTGCTCAAGTTGCCCAATGGCGAACGCTTCATGCCGCGCTTTGACGAGCGCGCCGAACTGGCCCCGCGCGACATCGTGGCGCGCGCCATCGACCATGAAATGAAGCGACTGGGCATTGACTGCGTGTACCTGGATATCAGCCACAAACCGGCAGACTTCATCAAGTCACACTTCCCGACGGTTTACGAACGCTGCCTGGACTTCGGCATCGACATCACCCGTGAAGCGATTCCGGTGGTACCGGCCGCCCATTACACCTGCGGTGGTGTGGTCGTCGACCTCGCCGGACATACCGATTTGCCGGGGCTCTATGCGATCGGCGAAACCAGCTTCACCGGCCTGCACGGTGCCAATCGCATGGCCAGCAACTCGCTGCTTGAGTGCTTTGTGTTCGCCCGGGTGGCCGCCGAAAACATTCTCAGCCAGCTGGATCAGGTCGCCATGCCGAGCAACCTGCCTACCTGGGATGCAAGCCAGGTCACGGACTCCGACGAGGACGTGATCATCGCCCACAACTGGGACGAGTTGCGGCGTTTCATGTGGGACTACGTGGGCATTGTGCGGACGACCAAGCGGCTGCACCGCGCCCAGCACCGGATCTTGTTGCTGCTCAGCGAAATTGACGAGTTTTACAGCAATTACCGGGTCAGCCGTGACCTGATCGAGCTGCGCAATCTCGCCCAGGTGGCCGAACTGATGATCACCTCGGCCATGCAGCGCCTTGAAAGCCGGGGCCTGCACTACACCCTCGATTACCCGGACCTGCTGCCGCAAGCGCGCGACACTATTCTGCAGCCGCCCACCTATTGCGGCTGAATTTCAGCCGCACCCGCAGGCGCCGGTGCGCACTGGCGTCCATCGCATCTGCCGGGATGCACAGCCCGCGAGCAAAGCGCTGGCCAGGCAAACGAAAACGCAGCACCAGCGCAACCGGCAATGCCAGACTGTCGCGGCATAACTGCACCGGCTGCCACTGACCATCCACCTGTTGCAACTGCCAGCCTGCAGGGGTGTGCCGCAGGCCGGTATACGCGCTCGGGATGTTAAGCAGGATGAATCGGGGCATGACCCAACAGGCGTGCCCTATACACAACAGCGTGGCGAGCAGCGACGCCCAGCCCGCAATAGCCGCCAGCCAGACCGCCAGCAAAGCCAGCGCGAGCAGCACAAGATAGCCCGCCAGCAAACCACGCGAGGGTTGCCAGCGGCACTCGAAGAAATCACTGGGGTTGGACACGGTCCAGAATCATCCGCACGATGTGTCGCAGATCGGGGTCCTCTGGCTCTTCGCGCTGCATGAACCAACCGAACATGTCCTGATCCTCACACTCCAGCAACTTGCGGTAACACTGCTGATCCGCTTCGCTGAGGCTGGCAAACACCTCCCGCACAAAGGGCACCAGCAGCACATCCAGCTCCAGCATGCCGCGCCGGCTATGCCAGAACAGGCGGTTGAGTTCAGTTGCATCGGTCATGGTCGAGCTCCAGTTGATCGGGCGCCAGTATAGCCGGCTCAATGGGCTTGCCGCACCCGCTGACAAGCCGATGGCGGCACCCTATGATGACTGCCTGCCCCTTACCCAAGCGACCACCCATGTCCAATCCCAGCTTTTACTGCCCGATATCCCATGAAAGCCTGCTGGCTGTCCGAGGTGTTGATGCCAGCAAGTTTCTGCAAGGACAGCTGACCTGCAACCTGAACTATCTGAATGAACAAACCAGCAGCCTGGGCGCACGCTGTACCGCCAAAGGCCGCATGCTCTCGAGTTTTCGCATCGTGCCGCAGGGCGATGGCTACCTGTTGGCCATGGCCGCTGAACTACTGGAAGCACAGATGGCCGAACTGCAGAAGTTTGCCGTGTTCTCCAAGGTCAAACTGACCGATGAATCCGCTTTATGGGCCCGTTTCGGGCTGTCCCACGCCGATCCACTACTGAATGAAATCGGGCTGGCATTGCCTGCAGACGCCAACAGCGTGGCCCGGCATGGCGAAGCCATGGCGATCCGCCGCGCCGATGGTTGTGCAGAACTCTGGATCAGCAGCACGCAAGCAGAAGAAATCCGCACATTGCTGGCGGTCAAACTCACCGAAGCGCCTTTGAATGACTGGCTGCTGGGACAAATCCGCGCCGGTATTGGCCAGGTCTTCGGCCCCACGCGCGAACTGTTCATTCCGCAGATGATCAACCTGCAGGCCCTGGGCGGAGTCAGCTTCAAGAAGGGTTGCTATACCGGCCAGGAAATCGTGGCGCGCATGCAGTATCTGGGCAAACTCAAACGCCGGCTGTATCGTCTGAGCCTGCCTGGCAGCGAGCTGCCGGCCATCGCCAGCGAAGTGTTTTCTCCGGTGCATGCCAGCGCAGTCGGCGAGGTGGTTTTGGCGGCGACGGCGGACGGAGCGGTGGAATTGCTTGCCGTGCTGCAGCAAGATGCGGTGAGCGACGGACGCCTGAGTCTGCAATCCGCCGCAGGACCGCAACTGACCCTGCTGGATTTACCCTATACACTGGACTCAGACCGCGAAATTCAGCATTAATGCAGCATCAGAACAGCCTCTGCGCACTGAATAGAGAGACCCCATGAGCACGCTTATCGAAAAAGTCCAAAAAGAACTGATTCAGGCCATCGATAACGATGAACTGGTATTGCCGACCCTGCCGGAAGTGGCCCTCAAGGTCCGCGAAGCGGTCGAAGACCCGAATGTCAGCGCCCTGGGGCTGAGCAAGGTGATCGGCAACGACGCCGCACTGACGGCACGCATCGTCAAGGTGGTTAACAGCCCGCTGTTGCGCACCAACAAGGAAATCACCGACCTGCAGATGGCGATTGGCCGTCTGGGCATCAACTACACCTGCAACCTGGCCACCGGTCTGGCCATGGAGCAGATGTTCCAGGCCACCTCCGACGTGATCGACCGCAAGATGCGTGAAGTGTGGAACAAGAGCACGGAAATCGCCGGCATTGCCCACGTATTGTGCAAGAACTACACCCGCCTGCCTGCCGATCAGGCTACCCTCGCCGGGCTGGTGCATCAGATCGGCATACTGCCCATTCTCACCTATGCCGAAGATCACTATGAACTGCTGTCCGACTCGATCAGCCTCAATCATGTGATCGAAGCGCTGCACCCGATGCTCGGCGAAAAGATCCTGCGCGCCTGGGACTTCCCTGAATCGATCATCGCCGTACCGATGCAGTATCTGGATTTCAGTCGCGACTCGGCCAAGGTCGATCTGGTCGATGTGGTGCAAGTAGCCACCCTGCAAAGTTATCTGGGCAGCGAACACCCTTATACCAAGCTGGACTGGAGTGCGATTCCTTCCTTCGGCAAGCTCGGCCTCGATCCGAGCGCCAACATGAACGATGACGAAGACCTGTCAGCCGCCATGGAAGCGGCCATGAGCATGTTGCAGTAAGCCTGACAAAGAAACGAAAAACCCGCCGTCTGGCGGGTTTTTGCTTTGCAGGGTAGCCCGGATGCAATCCGGGAATTCCCCGCCACTACCCGGATTGCATCCGGGCTACGCTTGTAGCGGCGGCAAGGACCAGCTCACCGGCTGCAGGTCATGCTGCTGCAGAAACTTGTTGGCGCGACTGAAATGCCCATTGCCGATGAAGCCGCGATAAGCCGAGAGCGGCGAAGGATGGACCGATTTCAGTATCAGGTGTTTGCTGGCATCAATCAGCTTTTCCTTGCCCTGCGCATGGGCGCCCCAGAGCATGAACACCAGATGCCCGCAGCGCTGGCTGGCCTGCTCTATCACCCTGTCGGTGAAATGCTGCCAGCCAATCTTGGCGTGTGAACCCGCATTGGCCTGTTCAACAGTCAGTGATGTATTGAGCAGCAACACCCCTTGATCGGCCCATGACTGCAGGCAGCCGTGATTCGGAATATCGATATTCAGGTCGCGCTTGAGCTCTTTGAAGATGTTCTGCAGCGAGGGCGGCGCCGGCACCCCCGGCTGCACCGAAAAACACAGGCCGTGCGCCTGACCGGGCCCGTGGTAGGGGTCCTGACCGATGATCACTACCTTGAGCTGATCCAGCGGCGTCGAATTCAACGCATTGAAAATCAGCGGGCCCGGTGGGTAAATCACTTTCCCCGCTGCTTTCTCGGCACGCAGAAAATCACCCAATTCGCGCATGTAAGGCTGCTCGAACTCCTCGTGCAGGGCGTCCTTCCAGCTTGCCTCAAGCTTGATCCGATCATCCGTACTCATGCCAACTCCGCCCGGCCAAATGAAGCGGCACGCTAGGCAAGCCATGCCAGCAAGTCAAGCCGAACGATGGCCCATCAGCAAGGCCTGATTGGCCTGCGCCATTTCACGCAGGAAATCCCAGGTGGCTTGCATCCGGGCAATACCCTTGAGCTCGATCGGCATCAGCATCCAGAAGGTCCGCACAAAGCGTATCTCCTGCGGCAACACCGGCTGCAGGCGCATATCGGCAGCCGCCGAGAACGCCGGCAGAATGGCAATCCCCGCTCCGGCTGCCGCCGCCTGTTGCTGAATCAGGATGCTGGTACTGCGTAGCGGCACATGTGCGGGTTTGCCGATCTCATCCAGATAAAGCAGTTCCTTGCTGTACAGCAGGTCATCGATGTAACTGACAAAGCCATGGCTGCGCAGGTCATCCCGGCCAAGAATCGGCGGGTGTTGCTGCAGGTAGTCGGCCGAGGCATACAAACCGAGTACATAGTCGGTCAACCGGGTGATGATGAACGGGCCACGCTCCGGGCGGTCCAGGGTGATCACGATGTCCGCCTCGCGCCGCGATAACTGCACCGTGCGTGGTGCAGCCAGCAGATCAATGCCCAGGTTGGGATAACGCCGGGTGAATTCAGCCAGCTGCGGTGCCAGCATGACCGAGCCATAGCCCTCGGTGACGCCGATCCGCACCTGCCCTGAAAGGCCGTCTTTTTGTAACTGCCGGGAACGCTCGATGCCGGAAAAAGCACTCTCCATGGCCTCGGCCTGCGGCAACAGGTTTCGACCGGCCTCAGTCAGGCTGTAGCCGGCCGCTGCGCGCAGGAACAAGGGGGTATCCATGCTCTTTTCCAGCGCCTGTACCCGCCGCGACACCGTGGTGTGGTCAACCCCCAGCCGGCGCGCGGCCACCGTCAACTTGCCAGCCCGTGACAGCTCGAGAAAAAAGCGCAGGCTATCCCATTCCATAAACGGTTCCTTAATGTGCAAAAACGCAGAATACTCCTGCAAATACTCGCATTGCTATATGCAAAAACGCACTGTTAGGATCAACCTCAACAAGCCACTCCCCTTTCAATTTCAAAGGCTGGTCAGACCATGACAACCACACAACGCTCTGTGCCAACGGTAAAGCTGTTGATCAACGGCGAGTTCATCGAATCCCGATCCACCCAATGGCGCGACATCGTCAACCCGGCGACCCAGCAGGTGCTGGCCCGCGTGCC
>JACCDZ011326665.1_pt1 | contig 13662 bp, 12 predicted proteins | sample 7449551 | NCBI WGS metagenome assembly JACCDZ01 (sample SAMN15323452, study PRJNA562643) | freshwater metagenome | isolation source: river surface water | place: USA:Blue River Watershed | collected 2017-08-18
AACCGCATTTTGCATACCGGTTGGAACATCGCTGGTCACTTTTTTAGCGACGCTACGGAAAATCAGGAAAAATACTGTTGCCAACACTACTGACCAGCCCAGGGTATCCACATGGAAAGCCCAGAAACCCATTTGCGCTGCTTCCGCTGAATCATGCGCAAACCCCCAAGTACCGTCGGGAAATTGGCCGTAAGTAAGGTTAGTAAGGTGGTGTTTAATATACTCGGAGGATGTTATTGCTTCATGCTCGGCGGCTGACATCGTTAAGTTCCAAAATTAAAGTTGAAAAAGCTTCCGGCCGGGTTGCGGTTATCTCTAAACCCTGTAAATGGGCAGATAACTAGTGGCGACGCACCAGCGGGTAAATCCAGGCAAGTACCTGAATCATCACATAAGCCAGGATCATGGTTGCGGCGTAAGCGGCTTCTTTGAGAAACCCAATCAGCTTAAAGGCCAACAAAAACATCAAGGCTGTGATTACAAATTTTCCAAGCTCGCCAGTGTAAAAAGCCGCGAGCATTTTTTGGGGCGGTGCGCCCAATTGGGGACGAAACACCACCAGCGCCAGCCATAAGTTGGCTGTCACACCAATAATTCCACCGATGAATATTGAAACTGCGATCGGATAGCTGATCGCCAGACCAGTAGCGGCGGCAACCAGGGTCAATACCAACTGGGCGGCTACTGTTCGGAGAGCTAAACCACGCCCCTTGAGATAACGAGACATGTGCTTGAGACCCCCAATTTTTTGCGGCGGCATTCTGTCACAAAAGGCAGCTTATTACCATTGGTAACATTCTTATGCTCAGTACGCTCAAATGTGGCGCATTATAGAGATTAAGCCCCCTAGCGGCAACCATCGGGCTAACACCAAACGCAAAAACTGACTAGTAAATTTGCTGTAAATTTAGGCGTTTTTTAACGCCTTACTGCCGCTTGTGGTTTGGTCTTGTGAATACAACTAGATGTAGAGAAAAGGCATCTAGCGAACAGATGCCTTGGTAGGAAGAAACATGAAAAATTATTTAATATGACCGAGGATGCCATCAAGTTCGTCGAGGGAATTGTAGCTAATCACCAGTTTTCCCTTCCCTTTAGCACCATGCTGGATTTCCACGCCGGCGCCAAGTGTTTCAGAAAGTTGGTCCTGCAAACGGCGAATATCAGCTGAAACCTGAACTTCCGGTTTTACTTTTTCTTGATTCTGGCTTTCCTGGTAATGACGAACCAAGGCTTCAGTTTGGCGAACCGATAATCCTTTGGCCACGATTTGGCGCGCGATTTCCTTTTGTTGCTGCGGTTCCAAGGTTAACAGCGCACGCGCATGACCCATTTCCAAGTCGCCGTGTTCCAACAGGGTTTTAACTTCATCGCTCAGCGCAATCAGACGCAGCAAGTTGGTGATAGTAGTGCGGGACTTGCCCACCGCTTGCGCCACTTCAGCGTGAGTTAACTCAAACTCGTCTTGCAAGCGCTTGAGGGCAACTGCTTCTTCAATCGGATTTAAATTTTCGCGCTGGATGTTTTCAATCAGCGCCATGGCGATGGCCGCTTCGTCGGGAACATCGCGAATCACTGCAGGGATTTTATCCAGACCAGCTAATTGGGTCGCGCGCCAGCGGCGTTCACCGGCAATAATTTCATAGCGACCGTCACCAATGCCACGCACCACAATCGGCTGCATTACTCCCTGGACTTTAATCGACTCGGCCAATTCTTCCAGTGCTTCAGGGTGCATATCGCGGCGCGGTTGATATTTGCCACGTTGGATTAACTCCACCGGCAAATGCGCCAACTTGCCATCTTTGTATTCAATTTTTTGATCGGCCTCGCTCGGGTTTACTGACATTTCCGGTGCTGGCGCAGTCACTCCCAAACCAGCACTCAAAAGTGCATCCAAGCCTTTACCCAAACCTTTGCGTTTACTCGACATTCTTGTTGGCCTTATTTCAATTCAAAAAACGACTACTTAGTTGGCTGCTGCAGTTTCAGCAGTGGATTTATTGCTCGGTTCATTGCGACGTAAAATTTCTCCGGCCAATGCCAGGTAGGCGATGGCGCCTTTGGATTGTCGATCAAACGCCAATACCGGCATCCCGAAACTTGGGGCCTCAGCAAGACGTACATTGCGCGGAATACAGGTGCGATACAAACGGTCGCCGAAGTGTTGTTGCAACTGGGCCGACACATCGTTCGTCAAACTGTTGCGCGGATCATACATGGTGCGTAGCAAACCTTCGATTTTTAAATTCGGGTTCAGTACTTTTTGAATTTGGTTAATAGTATTTACCAGCGCCGACAAACCTTCCAACGCGTAATACTCACATTGCATGGCGATAATAACTCCATCGCAGGCGGTTAACGCATTCAAGGTAAGCATGTTCAGTGAAGGAGGGCAGTCAATTAAAATATAATCGTAGCTGTCGCGTACTAAATTCAACGCATTTTGCAAACGGCGTTCTTTGTTATCCAGAGCGAGCATTTCCACTTCAGCGGCAGTGAGGTCGCCGTTTGCCGGCAGCACGTGATACTTACCGCTTTCCGATACCTGGATACAGTCTTTAATGGCGGCGCGCTCGGTTAGGACTTCGTAAATACTCTCTTCCACTTCGTTTTTATTAACACCACTACCCATGGTGGCGTTGCCTTGCGGATCCAGATCAACCAGCAGCACACGCTTTTTGGTAGCGACCAAGGATGCCGCCAGATTTACGCAGGTTGTTGTTTTGCCCACACCGCCTTTTTGATTTGCAATCGCATAGATCTTGGTCAAGTGACAATCCTATAACCACCGCGTGGTTGAAAAATTTTATTGTTTGGCCCGCAGTATTAACAAATGGCGTTCACCATCAGTTTCTGCAACAGCTAATTTAATGGTTTCGAGTAATTCAATTTTATCGTTAATCGGTGCCAATTCATCTTCTGGATAAAGGCCTTTCATGGCCAGGAAAATTCCATCTGGTTTGATCAGGTTGGCGCAACCTTCTGTCATATCTTGCAAACTGGCAAAAGCGCGGCTGATAATTCCGTCGAATTTTTCTTGCGGCGCAAATTCTTCCACCCGGCGGTTTTCTACAGTCACATTAGTTAGCCCTAGCAAGGTTTTAACGTGAAATAAAAATCGGGTTTTTTTACCGTTGCTATCTAACAGGGTAAATTGTTTTTCAGGAAACATAATGGCCAGTGGTATTCCTGGCAAGCCACCACCGGTTCCTACATCAATTATCCGCGTTAGCGGAAAATTTTTTTCACCATTCTGTTTTGCTGTAGAGTCTTTATGTGCGTTAAACCAAGGGACCACACTTAAACTGTCCAGTAGGTGGCGCGCGACCATTTGCTGAATGTCGCGCACGGCGGAAAGATTGTAGGCTTTATTCCACTTTTCAAATTCACGAATATAGGCCAATAATTTTTCCGTTTGCTCGCCGGTGAGCGACACGAACATCTCAGCCGCGCCACGTATCAACTGTTGCTGCAAACGATCTTGTAGATCTACATCAATCACTCTTGTTACTCACAGTATCCGTGCAACGGAAAAAAGTATGCGCGTAGCGGAAAAAATTTTTAGCTTATCGATAAAAGCAGATTAGCTGGCTCGTTGTTCCGGTGCATCATCTTTTAGTCGGTGAAGTACACCGCGCTTTTTCAAATACACCAACACCAGTGATATCGCTGCTGGTGTAATTCCGGAAATACGCGACGCTCGTGCTAATGTTTGCGGGCGCGCCGCGATCAATTTTTGTTTAACTTCATTCGACAAGCCTTCTACCTGCGAATAATCGAAGTCATCCGGAATAATGGTATTTTCGTAAGCACGCAACCGATTCACGTCTTCTTGCTGACGTTCAATATAACCGGAATATTTTGCTTCGATCTCGACTTGCTCTGCCGCCGCTTCATTGGCGATAGCTTCACCTTTCAAATGGGCAATATCAGCGTAGGTTAATTCCGGGCGTTTTAACAAATCCATCAGACTATATTCACGCGCAAGTTTGGTCTGGATTTTCTGCTCGATAACATCTGCCTCAGCAGAACCCGCTTGAATCCAGGTGGAGCGTAGACGCTGTTGTTCCAATTCGATTTGCTCGCGCTTGTCGCAAAATATTTTCCATTGCTCATCGCTAATCAAACCCAATTCACGGCCTTTTTCCGTCAAACGTAAATCGGCGTTGTCTTCGCGCAACAGCAAGCGATACTCTGCGCGACTGGTAAACATACGGTAGGGTTCTTTAGTGCCGAGCGTAATCAAATCATCGACCAATACGCCCAAATAGGCTTGGTCACGGGTCGGACACCAAGCTGCTTTATCTTGTGCGCGCAGAGCGGCGTTAATTCCCGCGAGCATACCTTGCGCGCCGGCTTCCTCGTAACCGGTAGTGCCATTGATTTGACCGGCAAAAAATAATCCACCGATTACTTTAGTTTCCAAACTGTGTTGCAAATCCTGCGGATTGAAAAAATCGTATTCGATCGCGTAACCGGGACGCAGGATATGCGCGTTTTCAAATCCTTTCATGGAACGCACAATTTCCAACTGCACATCAAATGGCAAACTGGTGGAAATGCCATTCGGGTAAAGTTCGTGGGTAGTCAGACCTTCGGGCTCGATAAAAATCTGGTGCGAGTCTTTATCCGCGAAGCGGTGAATTTTATCTTCGATGGATGGACAGTAGCGCGGGCCAATACCTTCGATCACACCTGAGTACATTGGCGACCGATCGAGGTTGCGACGAATTACATCATGAGTTTTCTCATTGGTATGGGTGATGTAACAGCAAATCTGGCGCGGTTGCATCGCGCGGTTGCCGCGTACCGACATCACCGGGCGCGGGTCATCGCCCCATTGTTTTTCCAGTACATTAAAGTTAACCGTACGAGCATCGATCCGGGGTGGAGTTCCGGTTTTCAAACGATCAACACGCAGCGGCAATTCGCGCAGGCGTTTTGAAAGTGCAATGGATGGCGGATCACCCGCGCGACCGCCGGAGTAATTTTGTAAACCTATATGAATTAAGCCACCCAGAAAGGTACCCGCAGTGAGCACCACCTGGTTCGCCATAAATTTCAGGCCCATCTGCGTAATTACACCGCGCACCTGATCGTTTTCCACAATCAGATCATCGGCCGCCTGTTGGAAGATCCACAGATTTTGCTGATTTTCCAGGGTTTCGCGAATTGCCGCTTTGTAGAGGATGCGGTCGGCCTGGGCGCGGGTGGCGCGCACTGCCGGGCCTTTGCGGGCATTCAAGACCCGAAATTGAATTCCACCTTTGTCGGTGGCCAAGGCCATAGCACCGCCCAAGGCATCGATTTCTTTCACCAGATGGCTTTTACCAATACCGCCGATGGCCGGGTTACAGGACATTTGCCCCAAGGTTTCTATGTTGTGGGAGAGCAGGAGTGTTTTACATCCCATGCGCGCCGCGGCCAAACAGGCCTCGGTTCCAGCGTGGCCACCACCAATCACAATCACATCAAAACGATCCGGGAAAATCATCGCTTACACCTTGCAGCTTGGCTGCGTACATAGCCGAAAAATGACCTGTGGGTCAAAAGGGGCGACATTATAGAGCGACTCGCGCATTTGCACAAAACTTGTACAGGGATTAATCAATAGATTTTTTTTCCGCGCAATCGAATTAGGTAATTAGTTACTGAGACACGCCGTGAATCCATCCATAGGGGCTTGTCGTCGACAAGCCCTGTCTACAAGGGTCTCAACAACTAATCCCCCTATGCTACTCAGACTCAAATAACAAACTTATTCAAAAAAAGTGCTCGCGTTACAACAAAGGAGAATTTTTTAAATAGATGAATAAATATTTTGTTATTTAGGGTTTTTAATGATGTTGTTATATATAGTGAGCAAAATTTCTGTGGATAAGTATAAAAAAGTAATCTAAATCATAAAGTTAAGTCAATAATAACCAGCGGGATAAAGGCTCGGTAAGCTGGGTTTATGCTGATTGAAAGCTGGTTGTAAAAGGCTAAGTTATACAGAAAAACTGGAAATTCGAATTTATCCCCAAAACCCTGCCCAGTTTTTGTCGCTTGCACCCACAGGTTTGTACACACCCAATAGTCATCAATAATAAAAATTATCGTTAAAACAGGTATTTACAAGGTAAACCTAAACATTTCTGTGGATAACCTGTGTAACTGTGTGGAAAAAGTTGAAGATAAGCCGGTATTAAGATTTCCCTTAGGGTAAGGTTTGTGGGGTTTCACCGGTTAAATAGGATTTAAGCAGAGAAGATGGTACGAAGGTTTGTTTTACACGGCGGAGTCGCCTCCGCCGTGTAAAAGCGGTCTATTTACCGATACAGAAGCTACTGAAAATTCTTCCTAAAAGATCATCCGGGGTGAATTCCCCGGTAATTTCCCCCAGGGCGTTTTGCGACTGACGTAAATCTTCTGCGAGGAGTTCACCGGCGGCATAACCCTGGAGCTGGGCCTGACCGGAATAGAGGAAGCCCTGAGCCCGCTCCAGCGCATCTAAATGACGGCGGCGGGCAGTAAAACCGCTTTCGCCAGTTTCGCTAAAGCCCATAATGGATTTGAGGTGCTGCTTTAGTGCATCCACACCGGCGCCAGTGGCAGCGCTGATGCTGATGTAGGGATTGGGCACCTGCTCAAACAGGCCGGCCGCTTCTCCAGTCAGGTCAATTTTGTTGCGGATCAGGGTGACCTTGGCAGGATTGTCCAGCTGGGCAATAAAATCCGGCCAAATGGCTATTGGATCAGTTTGCGGAGTTTGGCGGCTATCCACTAATAACAGCACGCGATCAGCTTGCTGGATTTCCTGCCAGGCACGTTGAATACCTATTTGTTCTACTTCGTCCGGGCTCTCGCGTAAACCAGCGGTATCGATAATATGCAGAGGCATACCATCAATATGGATATGTTCGCGCAAAACATCGCGGGTTGTGCCTTCAATACTGGTGACAATGGCGGATTCGCGACCACTGAGCGCATTTAACAGGCTGGATTTGCCCGCGTTGGGCCGGCCCGCGATTACTACGCGCATGCCATCGCGTACCAGAGCGCCCTGTCGTGCTTCCTTAAACACCTGTTCCAGTTTGCCCACAATGTTTTGCAGATCGCGTGCGACCTTGCCGTCGCTGAGAAAATCAATTTCTTCCTCCGGGAAATCAATAGAGGCTTCGACATAGATGCGCAGGTGAATCAGTGCTTCTACCAGGTCGTGAATGCGTTTGGAGAAAGCGCCCTGTAAGGAGTGGAGCGCATTGCGTGCGGCCTGTTCACTGGTGGCATCAATCAAATCGGCGATAGCTTCAGCTTGGGCCAGGTCCAGTTTGTCGTTGAGGAAGGCGCGCTCGGAGAATTCACCAGGTCGCGCCAGACGCACACCCAAACGGGTGATTTCACGCAGGAGTAAATCCAGAATAATAGGACCGCCATGGCCCTGAAGTTCAAGGACATCTTCACCGGTAAAGGAATTGGGGCTGGGGAAAAATAGCGCTATGCCTTGATCGAGAACCTCGCCTGAAGCTGCCGAGAAGTCGCAATAGTGGGCATGGCGCGGTTGCAGATTAATAGAAAGAAGACTGTCAGCAACCAATTTGGCCTTAGGGCCGGAGACGCGGACTATACCGACACCTCCGCGGCCAGTGGCGGTGGCTATGGCTGCGATGGTATCGGTATTGATCATGGCAATTACTTGGTAGCAGGTTCAGCGTCGATTCGGCGAGTAATTACATATTGCTGGGCGATCGACAAAATGTTGTTGGTTACCCAGTACAACACCATACCGGCCGGGAACCAGAGGAACATGATAGTAAATACGATCGGCAGCATTTGCATTATGCGCGCTTGCATTGGATCTGTTGGTTGCGGGTTTAGCTTTTGCATAAACCACATAGTGATTCCGTAGATAATCGGCAACACGAAATAGGGATCTTTTACCGAGAGGTCCATGATCCAGCCAAAGAAAGGTGCATGGCGCAGTTCGACTGATTCCATCAATACATAATAGAAGGAGAGGAATACCGGCATTTGAATCAGCAGAGGCAAGCAGCCGCCGAAGGGGTTTACCTGCTCGGTTTTGTAGAGCTTCATCATTTCCTGCGAGAACTTCTGGCGATCATCGCCATAGCGTTCTTTCATTTCTGCCATTTTCGGCGCAAGTTTGCGCATTTTCGCCATGGATTTATAGCTGGCAGCAGAAAGTTTGAAGAATAACGCTTTGATTAAAATAATCAGACTGATAATCGCCAGACCCCAGTTGCCAACAAACTCATGGATAAATTTCATGAACGCGAACAAGGGTTTGGACAACCACCACAACCAGCCGTAATCCACGGTAAGATCCAGGTGCGGGGAGATTTCTTCCAGACGTTTGGTATCTTTCGGGCCAGCGTAGAAATCAGCACTGATACTGGCTTGGGTACCCGGAGCAACTTCATTAATTTTGCTGGTAAAGCCCAGCAAATATAGGTCATTAGTACCTAACTTACGCAAACTAAAACTGTTGTCACTATTGGCATCGGGAATCCAGGCGCTGATGAAGTAGTGTTGCACCATGGCAACCCATCCACCCTGGCGACTGGTTTTGTACTCGCCTTCAGCAATTTTGGCGAACGTGAATTTTTTATAGTTTTCTTCAGTAGTCGTAATCGCGGCACCGAGGAAGGGGTTCATTTCCAGCGCGCTCACTTTCACAAAGTTTTGGCTGTCGCGTTTGATTTGGCCATAGAGTTGAGCCGACCAGATATTGCTGCTTTTGTTATCGATCAGGTATTCCACCTTGATCAGATACTCACCGCGAGTAAAGGTGAAACGTTTGGTGATCTTTACTTCACCTTGTTGCAGCGCCAAATCCACTTGCAGCTGCTCTTTACCATCGGTCAGTGAATAGCTTTGTTGTTCGCTGGTAAACAATGGGCGGCCGGCAGCTGTGTCGGTGCCATTGATACCAATCAAGCCACTTTGCGCGATATAGGTATGGTTATCGCGGTTGTCCAACAACACATAGGGCTGATCGGGCGTATTTAGCTGGGCATAATGACGGGGCAGAGCCACTTCGACAATATCACCACCCAATGGATTGATGGTTACATTCAAGCTGTCAGTTTTGATGCTGATGAGATGCTGTTGCGCCTGTTTGGCTTTGTCAGCTTCCGAAAGCTCTTGTCCAGCTGCAGCGGGAATTTCACTGGATGCAGGGGGAATACTTGCATCTTCAGCTACAGAACTACTGGTTTGGCTAGCCACTGCAGCGGCTGGCGCTGGAAGTTTTTCCTGGTATTCATGCCAACGAATAACCAGAAGTAACAGGGTTGCGAGAATGCCCGCAATTAACAGGTTTTTTTGCCAATCCATCTTAATGACTGCCATCTGTAGGGTGTGAGTGAAAGTGTGAACAACAGGTTTTTTTCAATTCCGGGACTGGATCCAACCCGCCTTGGTGCCAGGGATGGCATTTTATAAGGCGACGTAGGGTTAGATAAGACCCGCTAAAAAATCCATAGCGCTTAAATGCCTCTTCCGAATAATGGGAACAGGTTGGGTAAAAACGACATTGGTTGCCAATCCAGGGGCTCAATAAATAACGGTAAATATGGATTAGCTTTACAGCGGCCAAAACCAATAACTGGTGCAGTTTGCTGATCAAGGTTTTTACCAGTGACATAACCGGATTATTCCCCCTGTGGTTGGGGTTGCGATCTTAACCTATGCTGGCGAGCTTTTTTAAAAATTCGCTGCCATTGTTGGTCAAGTTGCTGGCTAAATTCGGCATTGGTCAGATTTTCCAGCCCTTTGCGTGACAGGACTATGACATCCAGTCCGGCAAAAGCGTGTTGGCGAGTGCGAAAACTTTCCCGAATCAAACGTTTGAAGCGATTGCGTTCCACCGCGAGGCGCAAATGTTTCTTGGCAATAACCAAACCTAATCGACCAATATTGAGTTGGTTACTGCGGGATAGAATAAGAAAATGCTGATGCGATGCGCGAAACGGTGCATCGTCGAAGATTTTTTGAAAATCAGTCGCTTCGAGTAAGCGCAGGGATTTTGAAAATGTAAGGGGTAATGCTGTGCGGGAATCAGAAAGTTGATTCAAACTAGCAGGCTGCTGAGATTCTATTGTGGCTGACATAAGTGCAAAAAAGTAGCCCGGTTAAACCCTCATTGACTACTTTTATTCACCTGATCAAATAACGAAGGTCAACAAACTGCTAGTGAACCAGGAAGCGTAGACCAATTAAACTTGGGTCAGCGCTTTGCGGCCTTTGGCGCGACGACGAGCCAAAACCAAACGACCACCTTTGGTAGCCATGCGTGCACGGAAACCGTGGTTGCGAACGCGCTTAAGATTGCTGGGTTGGAATGTTCTTTTCATGATAAACCTGTTAAAAATCCTGAGTTAATTCACACGGTGTGCGAAAAGAGGGCGAATTCTAATGAAGGGCTTGCACTAAAGCAAATTATTTTGTGCAAATTATCTACAAAAACGCTAAAAACTCATTAATCACAGTTTTTGTCAGTTTTCCCCCAGTTAATCCAGAAAATATTCACAGGTTTATCCACAGTTTGGGCGTTTAAATCACTCTTAGAACTGGCGTACATGTTCGTAGAGGTGGTTCGTAACACATTGAATTTTAATGGCTAAGTTTTAATCCATTAAATTAATTTTTCTTGTTTACTGTGGATAACTTTGCGACGCGAGAGTAGACTTGCTCCCACCTTGTTAACAATGAGACGCGGGTGCGTTGCGGGAGTTTTAGTTTTGTTGCAATCAATTTGGAAATTATGTGCCGCGAGTTTACAGGATGAATTGCCTTCCCAGCAGTTCAATACCTGGATCCGGCCGTTACAAATTGATGAGTCTGCCGCGCCGCTGGAATTAAGGTTGTTAGCGCCAAACCGCTTTATTTGCGATTGGGTAAATGACAAGTTCCTTAATCGTATCCGCGAACTTGCAGTTCAATATCATCAGGATAAGAACTTAAATGTTGCAGTGGGGGTTGTCTCGCGGCCAGTCACGGGTTTTCAGGCTCGGGCAATTCCTGAAGTTATTAGTACACCTGTGCCCGTTTCACAGCCTGCTATTCCAATTTACACACCTAAATTGGAGCTAAGTGCTTCGATATCGGGTGATTTCGCAAACAACTCCGTCGATTATGAAGGTAAGTCGCTGAATAACTCTGAGGAGTTGTTACTGGAGGCTACTAACAGACCAACACCCGAACTGGATGTAGAGGGTGGGCTTAAACACAGTAATTATCTTAATTTGTCATCGACGTTCGCTACCTTTGTTGAGGGTAAGTCCAACCAACTCGGTTTGGCGGCAGCACGTCAGGTCGCAGAGAATCCCGGCGGAGCTTATAACCCGCTTTTTATATACGGTGGAGTGGGGCTGGGTAAGACCCATTTGATGCAGGCGGTTGGTAATGCCATGGTTGCTCGCAACCCGAATGCTAAAGTGGTGTACCTACATTCCGAGCGTTTTGTGGCTGATATGGTCAAAGCGCTGCAACTCAATGCTATTAACGATTTTAAGCGCTATTACCGTTCGATGGATGCCTTGTTAATTGACGATATTCAGTTCTTTGCAGGCAAAGAGCGTTCTCAGGAAGAGTTCTTTCATACCTTCAACTCACTGCTCGAGGGTGGGCGTCAGATAATCCTTACCTGTGACAGGTTTCCCAAAGAAATTAATGGATTGGAAGAGCGGTTGAAATCTCGTTTCGGCTGGGGGCTGACGGTAGCAGTGGAACCCCCAGAGTTGGAAACACGTGTTGCGATTCTTATGAAGAAGGCCGAGCAGGTAAACGTAGACTTACCTCACGATGCTGCGTTCTTTATTGCTCAACGAATTCGAGCAAATGTTCGCGACCTGGAAGGTGCGTTGAAGCGTGTCATTGCAAGCTCCAATTTTACGGGTCGTCCAATCGACGTCGAACTTGTGCGTGAAGCCTTGAAGGACTTATTGGCATTGCAGGATAAACAAGTTGGTATCGACAATATCCAGCGTGTTGTCTGTGAATACTACAAAATTAAAATGAACGACATGATTTCCAAACGTCGTAGTCGTTCAGTTGCAAGGCCGCGGCAAGTGGCAATGGCCCTCGCCAAGGAACTAACTAATCACAGCTTGCCGGAAATTGGTGAAGCCTTTGGCGGTCGCGACCATACGACGGTATTGCACGCCTGTCGCAAGATAAAAGAATTACAGGAAGAAACCGCGGATATCCGCGAAGATATGAAAAATTTGCTGCGTTCGCTAACAACTTGATTTATAAACGCTGTTTGAGTTTTGTGCGGTGAAAGTAACCATAAAGACTGACCTCAAATAAGTAATTCGTTACCCTGAGAAAGCCAACCAATAAGTCCCGGAAGATTACCTAAGAGACCATCACATGAAATTTGCCGTATCCCGCGAAGCCTTGATCAAGCCCTTACAATTGGTAGCTGGTGTGGTTGAACGTCGCCAGACCTTGCCGGTGCTTTCCAATGTGTTGATTCAATTACAGGGTGATCAGTTATCCTTGACTGGTACTGATCTGGAGGTAGAGATCGTTGGTCGCTTGACTCTGGAGCAGCCAGGGCAATCCGGGGAAATTACAGTTCCTGCACGTAAGTTGGTAGATATCTGCAGATCCCTGCCAGATAGCAGCACAATCGAGTTCACTTTGGAAGAAAACCGCATTCTGGTTAAGTCTGGTCGCAGTCGTTTTACCTTATCGACTTTACCGGCGTCTGATTTTCCCAATGTGGAGGATACTCCGGGCAATTTGCGTTTTAGCTGTGCCCAGCAGGAAGTAAAACGGCTTATCGAGCGCACCGCCTTTGCTATGGCCCAGCAGGATGTCCGTTATTATTTGAATGGCATGTTGTGGGAAGTGCGGCAGGATCAATTGCGCGTGGTGGCAACTGATGGGCACCGCATGGCGATGTGCACCCGCGCTGTAGCGGTAAATTCCGGCGATGTTATCCAGGCAATTTTGCCGCGCAAAGGTGTGTTGGAGTTGTCGCGCTTGCTGGACGATTCGACCGCGCAGGTAGAAATAGTATTGAGTTCCAATCATATCCGCGTTACCTCAGTTGATTACACCTTTACTTCCAAGTTGGTGGATGGCAAGTTCCCCGAATACGAACGCGTATTGCCGCGTGGTGGTAATAAGATTGTTATTGGTTCACGTTTGGAGTTAAAGCAGGCGTTCGCACGTACAGCGATTTTGTCTAACGAGAAATATCGCGGGGTTCGTTTGCTCCTATCTGACGGTACGCTCACCATAGTGGCAAATAACCCTGAACAGGAAGAGGCCGAGGAGCAGGTAACCGTAGATTATGCTGGCGAGTCTCTTGAAGTAGGTTTTAATGTAAGTTACTTACAGGACGTGGCCAACGTGATAAGTAACGAGAATATTAAGATTACCTTGTCTGATGCTAATTCCAGTGCTCTGTTGGAAGAACCTGAAAATAGTGATTCCCTTTATGTAGTTATGCCAATGCGACTCTAATTGGCCGCGTTTGCGTCATCCTGGTCTTATGACCTTAAATCGGTTATTTATTCAAAACCTGCGCAACCTGGAGGGGGTGGATATCACTCCTTCAGCGCAGGTAAACCTTATCTTTGGCGAAAATGGTTCCGGAAAAACCAGCGTTTTGGAAGCGGTAAACTTGTTGGCCTTGGGAAG
>JACCDZ011835863.1_pt1 | contig 13661 bp, 10 predicted proteins | sample 7449551 | NCBI WGS metagenome assembly JACCDZ01 (sample SAMN15323452, study PRJNA562643) | freshwater metagenome | isolation source: river surface water | place: USA:Blue River Watershed | collected 2017-08-18
CGGGAAATAAGTTTGAATTCCGTGCTGTTGGTTCTTCTGCCAACTGTTCAAAATCGATGATTGTTTTGAATACAATAATGGCGAATCAATTGCGTATTTTCAAAGGAAAAGTGGATGCACGCATTGAAGCTGGAGATTCAAAAGACGAAGCAATTTTGAAAGAATTGCAACAAATGATTATCGATTCCAAAAAAATTCGTTTTGAAGGAAATGGATACGGCGACGAATGGGTGAAAGAAGCTGAAGCAAGAGGATTGAACAATTTCAAAGATACACCACGTTCGTTGGATATTTGGGATGAAGAGCGTATCGTCAAAATTTTCGAAGAATTGAACATTTTTACAAAGCGAGAAATTGAAGCACGTAAAGAAATTGATTTTGAAAATTACGTCCATAAATTGCAAATCGAAGCTCGATTGATTGGCGACTTGACACAAAACCACATTATTCCTGCGGTAATTAATTACCAAAACAAATTGATTCAAAATGTGCAAGGATTGCACGCAATTTTAGGTTCGAACGGGGCAAGTGCATCCAAAGCGCAAACGGAGTTGATTACTAAAATTTCAGAACATTTGAATACGATGAAAACGTTGTGTGACGAAATGTTGGAAGCACGTAAAATTGCAAACAAAATTGAATCAATTGAAGAAAAAGCGGTTGCATATTGCGACGATGTCAAAATTTATTTTGATCAAATTCGATACCATGCCGACAAATTGGAGTTGTTGGTAGACGACGAATTGTGGCCGTTGCCGAAATTTAGAGAAATCTTGTTTACGAAATAGTAGATCGACAGCTTTTCGTTGATCGCGTTACAAAAGGTGGAGTTTCTTTCGAAATTCCACCTTTTTTGCTTTATTTATCACAAATATCCAGAATCTAATTTTCAGTGTTGAATTTAGCTTTATATTTGTTGTTTATAATCATTCTAAATGAAAATAATACTGGCAGATAGCAATGAATTGATTCGCATCGGAATGCGGGCCGTATTGAGTTCAGAACAAAATCTTGAAATCGTTGGTGAAGCGACGTCGAGTGAAGAGCTTATTTCATTGATTAAAAATTTTGGATCAGACATCGTTTTGATCGATTACACCTCGCACGGATTCTCAATTGATATCATACCGAAAGTACTCTCTAAATTTCCAACCGTAAGTTTTGTTGCCATTACGCCGGATCAAAGTGCACAAACACTGGTCAATGCCCTCCGAAGTGGCGTAAAAAGCTATGTCAAAAAAGATTGCGATGTTTCGGAAATTATCAATTCAGTGAAAGAAACTGCTCGTGGAAATAAATTCTTTTGTGGTCAAATTTTGGAAACGATTCAACGCGCAAGTATCGATGTTGAAGATATCGACTTTGAGTCATTTTCATGTGAACCAGTTCTGTTGTCGGAGCGTGAAAATCAAATAATTACATTTATCGCTGAAGGGCAAACGAATGCGCAAATTGCAGACACACTTTTTCTAAGTAACCATACAATCAACACACACCGTAAAAATATCATGTCAAAGTTGGGCGTGAAAAATACGGCTGGAATCGTGATGTATGCAGTGAAAACCAATTTGGTGAGTCCAAATAAATTTTTGTTTGCAGGCGAATAATGTTTCGTTCCCATTGAACGTTTTCTCGTTTCGAATGTATGACCTCAAAACAAATCGCAGAAAATGAAATTTTATTCGTTTTTATTCTTCTTTTTTGGTACGTTGAGTGTTTCGTTCACGCAATCCAATACACCGGCAGTAAAGAATCAGCAAGAGCTGAATAGTGCGCCGCCTGTTCAAAATAATTCACTGGAGATCAAGTCGATCGAAAGTCAACCAGTGGAAAAAGAGAACACTTCTTCGGACAAGGAAGAATCCCAGGAGTTGGAGAAAAAAAAGTCGACAACTCGCTCTGTTGCAGATGCACAGGTAGCAACGCAACTTCAACAACAATTTTCACAAGTCCATCAGAGAGCAATTACTCAAAATTTTTCTCGTTCACCGGGAGCGGTGGAGCAGCAGGAAATGAATCGTGTTGTTTTGTACTACGAAAAGTATGCGCCAACTTCATTTGAGTACCATTTTTTTAAATACGTTTCTGGAAATTACCATGTAGACGAAGTCAATCACCTCAATGAAGCAGAACGCTTGAAACCGAAAAACAGTGATGTTCTTGTTCAAAAAGCGGCCTATTCGTTGATCGTAGCCGATTCTGCAAATGTACGGCACTACTTGTCAAAACTAGTCGAGGTTTCAAAATTGGATGCAGATGCATTGAATTACGCAAAGCAAGTGGTGAATTCGTTGCCCGAAAATGGTGTGCTATTTACACACGGTTTTGACGACGGATTTGGTTCTTTTTATTGGCGAGAAGTGAAACAGGAGCGTCCTGACATTCGCGTTCTTTCACTGGATTTCATGCAAAGCAAAGCCTATCGGGATTCACTTTCTGAGATTGGATTTTTGTTTCCAGCGCGGGAAAGTATCGACGTGGATTTTTTCAAGGAATTCTGTGAACTCAATTCCGAATTCAATTTGTTTATCAGTATGACTTTCCCCAAACCCTATTTGGCGGCTGTTCAACCCAAGCTCATTGTATGTGGATTGACATTTGCATACAGCAATCCGACTGTCTCCAACGACGACGCGTGGAGTTTTACGCCGGCAGTTGCTGTAAACCACAACGAGGTACTATGGGAAACTTATGGAAAGGCGTACTTGCAAAAGCATGAATTTGGTGAAAAAGGCAAACAGTTGGCGGCGAATTATTTGCCGATGTTGTTTTTGTTGCGTGCGCATTACATACAATTAAACGACTCAAAAAAATTGGATCAAATTGAACGAATGATAGATTTTGTGGCGGTTTCGTCCAACCGGTATCGACAAGTAAAAGCATTGCGCTACTAGAAATCCATGGGAATCAGCGGAAAATACAAAGCGATGTCAGACGAGCAACTGATGACTTACTTGGGAAGTGGGGATAAGTTGGCGTTTGATGAATTGTATCTTCGGTACGCAAAAATCATGTGCGCATATTTCAAGCGTTTGCTTTGGAATGATCAAGAAAAGGCGGAAGATTTTGTGCATGATTTGTTTGCGAAAATTATTCAAAAGACCGAATCATTTGATACTTCACGTAGTTTCAAGACCTGGTTTTTTTCGGTTGCAAACAACATGTGTAAAAACGAATACAAAAAGCAAGAGATCCGCAAAGGGATGCGCAACGGATTGGATGAAAATCTTCCGATCAAGGATCATTCGACGGATGTGCTTGGCGAAGTTCAAGACCGTATTTTTGGGAATGCGTTTGATCATCACATCGAACAATTGGAACAAAAGCACCGTGAAGTTTTTAAGCTCCGCCACTTGGAGGGATTGTCCATAAAGGAAATCGCAGAGGTGCTCTCGACCAATGAAGGAACAATTAAATCCCGCCTATTTTACGCAACCAAGTATTTGGCTGAACGCTTGAAAGAATTTAATCCCGTTTTTAATAAATAGCTATGGAACCAATCGATTTAGAACATATTATACAAAAATCATACGATTCTCTTTCAGCAGCGGAATTAGAATCGATCCAAGATATATGTCCATCGGAGGAGGAGTTTAATCAATTGAAATTGGTTTTTCAGTCGATTGAAGACTACAACGACGAACGGATTAAGGATGCAGCGCCACACGCAGACGTCAAAACAAAATTGGATGATTTGTTTTATCAAACCCATCAACGAAAGCCATTGTTGTGGTACAATTCCGTTTGGATGACGTTGTATCCATTGGAAAAACGCTTCGATCAACGTCCGTTGGTACGTATCGCTGCCGTTCTGACGATCGCTTTGTCAATTGTACCACTTTTCGATCAACCAATCGATACAAAACCCGCGGCACTCGCTACAGCGGTTAAAGTTAACAAGGCGTTGGAAGCTAGCGATACAATTATAGAAGTAAACACGGTTGAATCCACACCCGTAGAAATTGGAAAATCAATGAAGTCAACCACGCTTGCGTCGACGAATCAGTTGGCTGCTGTAACGATGGAATCTCCTCAAGTCGATATCGACGTAGTTGAAGATTTTTCGAAGCAAGAGGCCGATGCTGTAAGTGTGCCTATGAGCGTTTCGACAGGATCTGTAAAAAACGAGGTAACATTTGAATTGAATACGTCTTTAGCGCCAACGCAGGCATCGTATAAAATGGTCGAAGAAGTGACAACCTCTTTCGATGAACCCAATGGATTTAATCCGCTGTTGTTGGATGTTTTGACTGCTACTTATTGATTCGAGAGCAATTCCGTACGTTGCGTTTTTAATTCTTGAATACGCGCTCTTTTGCCACCGTCACGAATGTTTCGAGCGGTTTCGGTGTAGTATTCGTGTTGATGTTCGAGGTACGAAAGCTGAAAATCGATCCACTCGAGATCGGTCATTGTTTCTCCCATGTTCTCCATTTCCATGCGCAGTTTTTTTGAAACATTGGCATAATCGGCCCTACCGAAGTAATCGTGATCGGCATCGCACATGATTTTTTCAAGAATTGTTTCGGGTTTGCCATGGTGTTGAGTTGCACCAATAATCTTCACAACGATTTGGATTTCGTCGGGTGAATATCCGAATGCGGGAAGGTGGTATTCTGCCAGTTTCATCCCGAATTTTTCGTTGTCGTGATAGGAAACTAGGAATCCTGCATCGTGGTAATACACTGCCGTGCGAAGCAGCATAATTTCATATTCTGAAAGACCTTCCAAGCGTGCAAATCGGACGGCTGCTTTTTCGACGTTTGCGGTATGCGCGATATCGTGGTAGATCAACTCGTCGGGGAGTAACGATTTCAATCGATTCAAAATGTCTTTTTGCATGTGCTGAAAATCGACAGTTGCCAATTCGCATTTGCGAAGTAAATCGGTGTTTGCGGTTTTCCCCTCGCCGTAGAGACTCAATTCTTTTTTGATTTCGTTTAAGAAATACATTTCTTCGTTTCCACCGCGTTTTTTGATTTCAATGTCGGCGTGAAATTCCGTTTCAAAATAAGCAGAAACCAATTGATTTACGGGAGAAGTGATGAGAATTCTGTCTGGTTCGGAGGATTGTTCTGCACGCGAGGCGATGTTTACCGTATCACCCCAAACATCGAAACTGAATTTTTTTGTACCGATGATTCCCGAAACGAGCGGACCGGTATGGATTCCGATGCGAATTTCCCAGTATTCTCGTTTCATCGCGAGCGCCACTTCCTTTTCATTGATCATGAAATTCCGCATTTCCAGTGCGGCCAAACAAGCTCTTACTTCTGGCTCGGGTGCATTTTCGGTCACGCCAGCCAATGCCATGTATGAGTCACCAATGGTTTTGATTTTCTCCAGTTTGAAGCGTTCCGTAATTTCATCAAATTTGGTGAAGTAGAACTCCAGTTTTTTGAGCAGTTTTAGTGGACTAATTGATCGTGCTTTCTGAGAAAATCCGACAAAATCGGTAAATAGAACGACTCCTTTTTCGACCCGTTTTGGAGAAAACTTGCCGTTGGTATTGAGGTCGTTTAGGACGTTTTCAGGAAAAATATTCTCCAACAACTGTCCGATGCGTTGATCTTTGTAGTAAAGTGATTTGTAAACCTCGATTTTGGCCTTGACTAAGTTGGGATTGAATGGTTTTTGAATAAAGTCGATCGCGCCTTCATTGAGTCCTTTAACGAGATTCGAACCCGATTGTGAATTCTCCGTCAGGACGATTTTGTAGACGTTTTTAACAGAACTTGCTTCTTTGAGCGATTGGAGCAACTCGATACCACCGAAGAACGGCGAATCGATGTTGATCAGTAAAATTCCGATTTCCCGCTTTTTTAAAATGGCCATCGCTTCGTAAACCGAATTGGCAACGAGGACGTTGTTTCCACTTCCGTTTAGTATTTCTCGCAATCCACGTTGATTCGTGAGATTGTCATCGATAATAAGTATATTGATAAATCGTTCCAAGTGAAGCGTGATCTTTTAGAATGCATACGAATATAAGTAAACTTTGCATACACTGACGCACGGCGAATAAGAAATTTGAACGCCACATCGCATGAAAGATTGGATTTCTACTACGTTGGTTCGTGCGTTTCAATTGCATGTTTAGTTGTTGCAAAAAATCCATCAAAATACGTGTCAATGGCATACACCGTATTGAAATGTATCAATACATGCAGATGCTATTGTGTGTTTGAAGCGCTTTTGACTGAAAATTTAGCGTATGTTAATACTGTTCACTTTCGTTGGGGAAGTCGCCCGATTTCACATCGCGAATGTATTCTTCAAATGAATTTTTCATTTGGTCGTACAAGTTATTGTATTTCCGTAAGAAGCGAGGACTGAATTCGTTGTTGATTCCGAGCATGTCGTGAACCACCAAAACTTGACCGTCAACTCCATTTCCCGCACCAATTCCAATGATTGGAATAGAAACCGTTTCAGCGACTTTTCGGGCCAATGTTGCCGGGATTTTTTCCAATACAATTGCAAAGCAACCTGCAGCTTCTAATGCAATAGCATCTTCTATCAGTCGTTGTGCCTCGTCTTCCTCTTTGGCGCGTACCACGTAGGTTCCAAATTTGTAAATCGATTGTGGCGTCAATCCCAAGTGTCCCATAACAGGAATTCCAGCGGTAAGTATTCGTTTGATTGATTCCAGGATTTCTTGTCCTCCTTCCAACTTTACAGCGTGTCCTCCTGATTCTTTCATGATACGGATCGCATTGGAAAGTGCTTCTTTCGAGTTTCCCTGGTAGGATCCGAACGGCATGTCCACAACAACCAACGCACGGTCAACAGCTCTTACAACCGACGACGCGTGGTAAATCATTTGGTCCAAGGTAATCGGCAAGGTGGTTTCGTGTCCAGCCATCACGTTGGATGCCGAGTCGCCCACTAATATGATATCAATTCCTGCCGCATCAATGATACGTGCCATTGAAAAGTCATAGCCCGTCAACATCGAGATCTTGTGACCAGCATTTTTCATTTCTTGCAAAACATTGGTTGTGATGCGTTTTACATTTTTATGAACAGACATAGAATTGTTTTTAAATCAATAATGAAGCTGTAAATTTAAGGAAAAATGGTTGTTTGAGCCATTAAATCTCAATTATCCTGATTATTTCGAACTATTTAATTTTCGTGTCACGTAATTATTACCAAATCAATGCGTTGTTTGAGACATGAAATGGATTTGGATTATTTTTAGTGTGGCTCACATCGGCGCGCTAACAGCACAAGATTGGACGCAATTGGCAAATTTCCCAGGCGATTCCAGAGACGATGCGTCTGTTTTTCAAATCAATGAGCGTGTTTATTGTGGATTGGGTTTGAATGCTGGTTTTTCGTGTATGTCGGATTTCCATGTATTTGATCTAGTCACTGAAACGTGGTCGGATGGCGTGAATCTTCCGACAGGAAACGAGCGGCAATATGCAACGGGATTCGCATTTGGAGGGAAAGGCTACATTTTTGGGGGAACAAATGCAAATGGGGATGCGTTGCGTGATTTTTGGAAATTTGATCCGAGTTTGGGCACTTGGACTCCTTTGCCTGAATTGCCAGGCTTGGGGAAATCAGGTGCAATGTCTTTTGTGATCGAAGATACGGTCTATATCGTTGGCGGAAAAACTGTGGGAGGTGTGATTTCAGATGAGTTTTGGGTATTCAACTTGGTATCGGAGCTCTGGACGCAAAAAATGGCATTGCCCATCGATGGAGTTTGGCGCGGTGTCAGTTTTTCAACGACTAATTTTGGAATTATTGGACTGGGGAAGATGAATTCTGGCATGTTGAATCCTAACTTTTACCGTTATTCTGCTGCTTCCAACAGTTGGGAACTCGTGAGTCAACTGCCAATTGATCCGGTTACGTATCCTCAGTTTTCCCAGATCGGATCCCTGGGATTTATATACGGGGGAGTGCTGGACGATCAAAGTTATTCCAATCGCTTTTTTCGAATCGAATTGGATACATGGCAAATTCAGGAATTAGCAAATTTCCCAGCTGTTGCTCGGAAGGGAGGAGTTGCTTTCGCAGGGCCAACTACTTTTTATATGGCAACAGGTGTTTCGTTATCGGGTAGGTTGCAAGAAACATGGAAAGCAACTTCGGTTCTTGCGACGGAGATCATTGATTCTGCTCCCGACGCGTTGATTTATCCGAATCCGACGACGAACGCGATTTCAATTCAATCCAACGCGGAATTAGAGTTTGTAGAAGTCTATGACCTAGCGGGAACCTTGGTGTACCGTAAAGACATTGATGCAACGAATGCTACAATTGAATTTCAATTGCAGGGAGGGATTTATACTGTTGTGTTGACAACAGATAAACGCAATAGTGTGCACCAGTTGGTGGTTGTAAACTGATTTATTTTTTCTGTAAATACCGAATTACTTCCGCTGCGCCATGCAATCCAAAGAGTGCTGGCATGTAGCTAATTGTGCCGTAAAATGAGCGTTTGAAATTGCTTCCATCGGTCATTTTTAGAGATGATTTTAACTGGATTTCAGACGAAAAAACGGCTTTGATTCGGGTATAGTCTATGTTTTTCTTTTTCAATCGCTTTTTTAGGTGGAGTGCCAATTTGCAATTGTTGGTTGCGTGTAAATTGACCACTTGCACTTGGGAAGGATCCATTTTCCCACCTGCTCCAAGATGTGTTATGATTTTAATTTTGAGTCGTTTGCACGCGATAATCCATTCTAGTTTTGGAGTCACGGAGTCAATGCAATCCATGACGTAGTCTGGTTTAGAGTTTTGGAGAATTTCCCAAACTCGTTCTGGTACTACAAATTCTTGGATGATTTCCAACTCAATTTCGGGGTTGATTTCTTGGATTCGTTCTGCCAAGACCACCGCTTTGTTTTTGCCAATGGTAGAGTTGAGAGCGGTTAATTGTCGGTTTTTATTGGTTTCATCGAAACTATCACCATCAATAAGTGTCATTTTTCCAACTCCTGCACGTGCTATAAATTCACCCGCAAACGAGCCGATACCACCTAATCCAACGATTAATACATGTGCATTTTTTAGTTTTTCCTGATTTTCTTGACCAATTAACAGTTCTGTGCGCTCTAACCAATTTCCCATTTAGTACGTATTTTAGAAGACAAAATTACTTGTATTTTTTGAAACCGTGCAAGTAGGAGTAAACCATATCTGGGATTTTAGTACATGGAATTTTTTTGTTGAACCATATAAGTCATTGAAGGGCATCGAAGTTTTTTAAACCATATAAGGCATTGAAGGACATTGAAGTTTTGTTGAACCGGATTCGGGATTGTAAGGCATGGAAGTTTTTTTGTTGAACCATATAAGGCATTGAAGGGCATATAAGTTTTTGTTGAACCATATAAGGCATTGGAGGACATGGAATTTTTGTTGAACCATATAAGGCATTGAAGGACATTGAAGTTTTGTTGAACTATATAAGGCATTGAAGGGCATTGAAGTTTTATTGAACCAGATTCGGGATTTTAAGGCATAGAAGTTTTGTTGAACCATGTAAGGCATTGAAGGACATAGTAGGAAATTATAAATTTATTGGTGTAGGGTAGGTGCAATTTTGGGGATTAGATGTACTACGTTAACAACTAAAATGTTCTTGCATGCTTGATATGGTTTAATTTACACGGAAAGTACTGTGAAAATTTACTTCGAGAGTTTTTTCGAGAAAAGTCACGTCGATGTTTTTTAGTTTGGCTACTTGACGGTAAATTTCTTCGATGGAGTATGTTGAATCGTCGGTTTCTAGGAATAATCGTTCGAGCGGAATTTGCTGGAGAATTTGTTGGAGTTGATGATCATGCATGATTGCAGCACCAATTCCTACAAACATGTTCTCACGCAGCACGGATGCCAACAGTTGTGTCTTGCGGAAACCGTGGAAAATCCATGGTTGGGACGGGTTCCATTTTTTGCGAAGTTCCAAGACCTCGTTCCATGCTCTAACGCAATGAAGTATCAGCGGAAGTTCGAATGCTTCAGCGAGAGCAATTTGCTTTTCGAAGACAATTTTTTGCAACTCCATAGGGACGGTAATTAGTTTGTCTAAGCCACATTCCCCCACAGCAATGCAGTTTACCGATTTCAAGCGAACCTCTAATGCTGAAAAATTCGTATCAGCATCGCTTGCAAATTGGGGATGAATCCCAGCAGAATGGTATTTTTGATTCGTGTTTTCTCCCATGGAATCGCGTATTTCGACGACGTCAGTATGATCAGAACAACGATGCGTGTGGATATTGACTAACATTCTATTTTTATGGATAACGTGAAAAGAAGTTAATAAAGTTAAATAAATTGTATAATTTCATGGCCTTCAAAGATTATAAATTTTATCAATAGTACAATGTCAGACGTAGTTTCTCCTAGCTTTTTTAAATCAAAGGTTTTAGGGCATCCAAGTGGATTATTTGTTTTGTTCTTTACCGAAATGTGGGAACGTTTTTCCTTTTACGGAATGCGTGTCCTCTTGATTCAGTACTTGACAGCCAAAGTTTTATCAAATAATCCCGGGTTGGGTTGGGACGTGAAATCAGCGACAGCACTGTATGGTACCTATGTGATGTTGTTGTATCTAACACCTGTTTTTGGTGGGATCATTGCCGACAAATACTTGGGTTCATGGAAATCCGTTATCATCGGTGCAATTATCATGACAATTGGGCATGGTGCGATGGCGATTGAGTCGGACGCAATGTTTTTTACTGGTTTGGCCTGTTTGATTATTGGAACTGGATTTTTTAAACCAAACATGCCAGCGATTTTGGGACAGATGTACAAGGAATTTCCTGAGAAAAAAGACGGTGGTTACACGATTTTCTACATGGGTGTCAATGCAGGTGCATTTTTCGGAATGATGCTTTGCGGCTATTTTGCAGAGAAAATGGGATGGCACGTTGGATTTGGATTGGCAGGGATTTTTATGCTGTTAGGAACGCTTCAATTCTGGCTTTCAAAGCCCTTGTTTGGGAAAATAGGCGATTTAGATACTACGAAACACGAAGTAAAAGTCGCTCCGCAAAATCCAACAGCAATGGAGTCTGCGCAAGCGCTAGAGGATAAAAGAAATCCGTTCAAGCCAATCGATATCGTGTTGGCCATCGTAGTTTCGCTGTTGGGGTTGATGTATGCATTCAATGATCCGTTGTCAAAAAATGAGGTTTACGATATGTTCGCATTCTTAGATACGCCGAAGTTGCGAGGTCAAAACATCATTATCATTGTTACGCTGTTGTTGTTTTTATACTTAATTCTCTCGCGCATTCGCCGCTACGAGAAGGTTGTTCGAAATCGAATGTATGCAGTGATCATCATGGGTTTTTTCTTGATCTTCTTTTTTATGAGTTTTGAGCAAGGAGCAACATCGTTGGTATTGGTTGCACGGGATTATGTCAACCGAGATTTAATCGGGAGTGGATTGTTGATGTTCAACATTGTGAATACACTTTTGACGGTTGTTCCGCTAATTATTATTTCATGGGTGCTTGTAAAATTGGCAAAAGCTACTTGGACGACAATTCAGTGGTCAAACGTTATTTTAATCATCTGCTTTTTACTAATTTGGGCTGCTGCAATTTGGATGTTGCAGGTAGAATTCACCAAGAAGTCGTCTGAGATTACAGTTTCTTGGTTTTCAACCTTGAATTCGTTCTTCATCATTGCACTCGCTTCGCTGGTTTCTAAAATCTGGGATTCTAAATACAATCCTTCCCCAGCTTTTAAGTATGGATTTGGACTTTTACTCGTTGCACTTGGATTCTTGTTACTTGGACTGGGATCACTTGGCGCTGGCGAGGGTGTGAAAATATCAATGGCTTGGTTGGTGCTGACGTATTTGTTTCATACCTTGGGAGAGTTGTTTATTTCGCCCGTTGGTTTATCCTTGGTGAGTAAATTGGTACCTGCTCGCATGTTGGCATTCATGTTTGGTATGTGGTACTTGGCAATCGCAATCGCTCAGAAAGTAGCAGCAAAATTAGGAGGGGAAGTGGAAGCGATTCGAGAAGATTATTCGTTGAGCCATTTTTTCTTTTTGTTTACGGCTATTCCAGCGTTAGCAGCTTTATTAGTGATGGTTTTGAACCCGTTAATTAAAAAATTAATGTCTGGTGTGAAGTAAGTGCGCTAGCGACTGGCGGAAACTTTCACGTTAAGATTGACTTAAAAATAGGATATTTTATATTTTTTTATAATTTCACGACTTCAATAAATCGAAAAAAATGGAAACTAACACTCAAAAAGGGCATCCCAAAGGATTATATCTTTTGTTTTTCACCGAAATGTGGGAACGATTCAGCTACTACGGTATGCGCGCGATCTTTACCCTTTTTATGGTCAACGCGTTGATGTTTGATAAATCTCTTTCATCCACTGTTTATGGAAATTACACCGGTCTTGTATATTTAACTCCACTGATTGGAGGGTACGTAGCTGACCGATATTGGGGAAATCGACGTTCGATTTTTATCGGTGGAATCATGATGGCGATCGGACAGTTTTTCATGTTCTTAGCTGGAAGTTTTTACACTGAAGTTGGTTTAGCAACAACCTTGATGTTTACCGGACTTGGATTTTTGATTTTTGGAAATGGGTTTTTCAAGCCAAATATTTCAACAATGGTAGGTCAACTGTATCCAGAAGGGGACAAACGTGTTGATTCTGCATTTACAATTTTCTATATGGGAATCAATTTAGGTGCATTTATTGCGCCGTTGGTCACTGGAACGTTGGGGGAAGTTTACGACCAAGATGGATTAATTGTGCCAGCAGCTTTCAAATGGGGATTCCTCGCAGCATGTGTGGGTATGATAATCAGTACTATTTCGTTTGAGCTGTTGAAAAACAAATACATTGTATCTCCTGAAGGGGAGGCAATTGGAACTAAACCAACAAAAGTCGAGAAGCCGAAAGCGGAAAAGAAACCTTTAAATGTCAAACAGTTGGTTACTTGGGGCGGAATTTCAGTTTTGCTTTTTGTCGCTTTCAAAGGGTTATTGGCGTTTGATTTAATCGGAGCATTCATTTACACCGCTTGTATCATTGCACCAGCGTCGATCATCACGGATAAAAGTTTGACGTCGGTCGAAAAGCAAAAGATTTGGGTGATTTTTATTATTGCATTTTTCGTTATTTTCTTCTGGTCTGCCTTCGAGCAAGCAGGAGCCTCGTTGACGTATTTTGCCCAAGAGCAAACAGATCGAAGTATTTTCAATACAGAAGTTCCTTCGTCGTATTTTCAAAGTATCAACGCGGTGGCGATTGTCATTTTTGCACCAATCTTTGCGATCATCTGGACGAAGCTTGGAAAAAGCAATAGAGAGCCTTCTTCGCCTGTGAAACAAGCGTTGGGGTTATTTTTGCTAGCCGTTGGATACCTAATCATCGCGATGGGAGTGAAAGATTTGGATCCTGCATTGAAAGTGAGTATGTTTTGGTTGGTGACATTGTATACTGTTCACACTTTTGGAGAATTGTGTTTGTCGCCGATTGGCTTGTCAATGGTTGTGAAACTTGCCCCTGTGCGTTTTGCTTCGCTATTGATGGGAGTTTGGTTTTTGTCAACAGCGACTGCGAATAAGTTTGCAGGAGATTTGAGTTCGTTGTATCCGGAAGAAGTGCACATGGAAAAAAGTGTGTCTGCATCCAGTTTTAAGTTA
>JACCDZ011009779.1_pt1 | contig 13658 bp, 13 predicted proteins | sample 7449551 | NCBI WGS metagenome assembly JACCDZ01 (sample SAMN15323452, study PRJNA562643) | freshwater metagenome | isolation source: river surface water | place: USA:Blue River Watershed | collected 2017-08-18
CCGGACAGGATCTCGACGCTGTCCGGCTCGTTGCGCTGCGTGACATGGCGCGAGGTGCCCGGACGACGGCGATCCAGCTCCGGCTGGATGTCCGCTTCCGACAATTCCATGCCGGGCGGGCAGCCATCGACTACGCAGCCGATGGCGGGACCGTGGGATTCGCCGAAAGTGGTGACGGTGAACAGCGTGCCGAAGGTATTGCCGGACATGGACGAGTGAACTGGAGGATTGCGAAAGCCGTCATTCTACCAGCCGCCGCCGGCCGAAACGCTCGGCCAGCCAGCTGCGCGCAGCGCGCGGGTAGGCCGGCTGCACCCGGCACAGCACGGCCAGCAGCACCAGGTTGGCCAGCGCGGTGAACAGGAAAATGCCCGGCACCGACACGCCGGCCGACAGCAGCGCCATCGCCACCAGCGCCGCGACCACCATGAACAGCGCATTCAGGATGTTCATCCCGCCGATCGTGCGCGACAGGTGGCTGCGCTCGGAGCGGGTCTGGATCAGCGCAAACAGCGGAACGACATAGAGGCCGCCGAATGCGCCGAGCAGGAAGCAGTCCAGCGGCACACGCAGCTGCATACCGGACAGCAGGTCGGCCGCAGCCAGCTGCGCAGGCATGGCCGCCGTGCCGGCAAAGTACAGGTCGATGCCGAACAAGCTCAGGCCGAGCGCGCCGAGCGGCACCAGCCCGAGGTGGATGCGCCGCCCGGACAGCCGCTCGCACAACAGCGAACCGGCGCCGATGCCGACCGAGAAGGCCGTCAGCAGCACCGCGAACACCGCCGGTTCGCCATGCAGCACATCGCGCGCGAACACCGGAAACTGCGCAAGGATCATCGCGCCGAAGAACCAGAACCACGAGTTGGCGAGCATCGCGATGAACACCTCGCGGTTCGCCGCCGAGAACTTCAGGTTGCGCGCGATCTCGGGAAACGGGTTGCGGCTGATGCGCAGCCCGGGGTCGGCGGCCGCAGAGCGTGGCACCAGCAGCGCCAGCAGCAGGCCGACGGCAGCGACGGCCAGTGTGGACGCAGCGATCAGCGGTGTGGCAACGTCGCCGAGCCCGACCGCGGCGGCACCGCACAGCTGCCCGGTCAGGATGCCGACGAAGGTCCCCATCTGCACCATGCCATTGCCGCCGATGAGCTCGGCGTCGGCCAGATGCTGCGGCAGGTACGAATGCTTGACCGGCCCGAAGAGGGTCGAATGCAGCCCCATGCCGACGATCGCCGCCACCAGCACCCAGAGACTGTGCGTGAACCAGCCGACCGCGGCCACGCCCATGATCGCGATCTCCATCAGCTTCACCGCGCGCATCACGGCCGCCTTGTCAAACTTGTCGGCCAGCTGGCCGGCGGTGGCCGAGGCCAGCATGAACGGCAGGATGAACAGGCCGGCGATCAGGTTGTTCAGCAGGCCGACGTTCATGTCGGTCCAGTTGGCCGCGTCGTAAGTGATCACGGTGACCAGCGCGGTCTTGAACAGGTTGTCATTGAAGGCGCCGAGGAATTGCGCACCGAAGAACGGGGCGAAGCGGCGTTGTTTCAGGAGGGCGAACTGGGATGAGGGGGAATGCATTTCTCGTGAGAGCCGATAGCGTGGCGTTCAGTACACCCCTGATCGGGGATACGGGTGTTGGGTGGTGGCTTGCTTCAACAACCACAAGGTTTTCAGGGGAATGGCCAGCGATCGCGGCAAGCTACTGGATCCCGGCCTTCGCCGGGATGGCGATTTGAGCGCCGACATCCATTAAAACGTCGTCCCGGCCAATGCCGGGACCCGGCGTCTTTGGATTTTCGTTGCCTGAAAAATTGCCAGCGTGTTTTACCCAAAGAGGATCCGGGCAGATCGAACAGACTCCAACCCGTCATTCCGGTACGGGCCGAATCCCTGCCCGGTCACCTGCAGGCCGGATACGAACGAGCCGAAGCTCACTCCTCTTCCGCCTCGGCCGGCCAGTCGCGGATATACGCCTTCAGCATCTTGTTCTCGAAGGTCTGCGCCTCGAGCACCGCCTTGGCGATGTCATAGAAGGACATCACGCCCATCAGCGTGCCGTCATGGTCGACCACCGGCACATAGCGCGCATGGCGCTCGAGCATCTGCCGGCGAATTTCGTTGATGTCGGTATCGGGCGCAATGGTCACGATGTCGGTCGCCATGTGCTGGCCGACGGTGCCCTGGCCGAGCGAGCCGGTCTTCGTGTCGATCGCGTTCATCACTTCGCGAAAGCTCAGCATGCCCTTGACCTTGCCCTCCTTCATCACGACCAGCGAGCCGATGTCACGCTCGGACATCGTGTTGATCGCCTGCAGCAGCGGCATGTCGGGCGTTGCGGTGTAAAGGATGTTGCCCTTGACTTTCAGTATCTCAGAGACCTTCATCTGATTACCTCCATTTTTTGTCCCCCAGCGAGGCCAATGTAGCCGACTCATGTCAAAAAAGCCAGAGCCGCCCGCCTATAATCGCGATTCCGTCCAGACATCCAAACGAGGAGACCGACCCTGATGAGCGAGCCAAGATACCCCGGCTTCGACACGCTGTCGCTGCATGCAGGCAGCGCGCCCGACCCCGCCACCGGCGCGCGCGCGACGCCGATCTACCTGTCGACGTCGTTCGTCTTCCGCGATTCCGACCACGCCGCCTCCCTGTTCAACATGGAACGCTCTGGCCATGTCTATTCGCGCATCTCGAACCCGACCACCGCGGTGCTGGAAGAGCGCATCGCCGCGCTCGAAGGCGGCGTGGCCGGCCTGGCGGTTGCCAGCGGCCAGGCGGCGCTGCACCTTGGCCTTGCCACCATCGCCGGCGCCGGCTCGCATGTGCTGGCCTCGCGTGCGCTGTACGGCGGTTCGCAAAACCTGCTCGGCTACACGATGAAGCGCTTCGGCATCGAGACCACCTTCATCGACCCGCGCGACCTCGACGCATGGCGCGCGAACATCCGCCCGAACACCAAGGTGCTGTTCGCCGAGACGCTCGGCAACCCGGGACTCGACGTGCTCGACATCGACAAAGTCGCCGCGATCGCGCATGAGCATCACCTGCCGCTGATGGTCGACTCGACCTTCACCACGCCCTACCTGCTGAAGCCCTTCGAGCACGGCGCCGACCTGGTCTTCCACTCGGCCACCAAGTTCCTCTGCGGGCACGGCACCGCCGTCGGCGGACTGCTGGTCGACGGCGGCACCTTCGACTGGCAGGCAGCCTATGAAAAGACCGGCCATTTCGCCGAGCTGTGCGAGCCGTACGACGGCTTCCACGGCATGGTGTTCAGCGAGGAATCAACCGTCGGCGCGTTCGCGCTGCGCGCGCGCCGCGAAGGCCTGCGCGACTTCGGCGCGGTGATGAGCCCGTATAACGCCTTCACCATCCTGCAGGGCATGGAGACGCTGTCGCTGCGAATGGAAAAGCATGTGGCCAACGCACGCAAGATCGTCGAGTTCCTCGCGGCGCATCCGGCGATCGAATCGGTGTCCTACCCGGAACTGCCGGACCATCCGGATCATGAACTGGCAAAGCGCCTGCTGCCGAAGGGCAGCGGCGCGGTGTTCTCGTTCACCCTCAGGGGCGACCGTGCGGCCGGCCGCCGCTTCGTCGAATCGCTGCAGCTGTTCTCGCATCTCGCCAACGTCGGCGATGCGAAATCGCTGGTGATCCACCCGGCGTCGACCACGCATTTCCGCGTGCCCACCGAACAACTGGAAGCCTCGGGGATCCGCGAAGGCACGATGCGCCTGTCGATCGGCCTCGAAGATGCCGACGACCTGATCGACGACCTCAAGCGCGGACTGAAGGCCGCCCAGAAAGGTGCATGACGTGAACATCGAACTCAACGGACACAGCGCATACGCGTACACCGGCGGCAAGGCCTTCAATCCGGCACTGCCGACGGCTGTCTTCATTCACGGCGCGCAGAATGACCATTCGGTGTGGGCGCTGCAGACCCGCTATTTCGCGCACCATGGCTTCTCGGTACTGGCTGTCGACCTGCCCGGCCACGGCCGCAGCGGCGGCCCGGCGCTGGCAAGCGTCGAAGCGATGGCCGACTGGCTGAACCAGCTGCTGGCCTCGGCCGGCGTGACGAAGGCGATCCTGATCGGCCACAGCATGGGCTCGCTGATTGCGCTCGAAGCAGCCGCGCGCGCGCCGCAGCCAGTGGCCGGCGTTGCGCTGGTCGGCACCGCCTATCCGATGAAGGTGTCGCCGCTGCTGCTGGAGACCTCGCGCGACCGCGAGCCGGTCGCCATCGACATGGTGAACATCTGGTCGCATTCGTCGATTGCGCAAAAGCCGTCCGCACCCGGCCCCGGCTTCTATGTGCAGGGCGGCAGCCGCCGGCTGATGCAAAGGATTACCGCGCGCAATCCGGACAAGGTGTTCTTTACCGATTTTTCAGCGTGTAATGAATACGCGAACGGCGAACAGGCAGCCGCGGCACTCGCCTGTCCGGCGCTGTTCCTGCTGGGCCGCAAGGACATAATGACGCCGCCGAAGGCCGCCGCCACGCTGGCAGCGAAGATGCCGGGCGCGAAGACCGTGCTGATCGACGGCAGCGGCCATGCGCTGATGGCCGAGCAGCCGGATCAGGTGCTCGAGGCGCTGTTCGCGTTCGCCACCGGCGCGCTGAAGTAATCGGCCAGCGATGTCGACAGGTCGCGCTCGACCACGCGCGCGACCTGCTCCGACAGCGGTGAATGGCTCGCCGGCGTGAACGCGAAGCGCCGGTAGACATCGGCCAGCGTCAGCTTCGCCGGATTGGCCAGCAGCGTCCAGCGTTCGTCGCGCGCCTGCGCGCGACGGCGCAGCTTCAGCCCCGGCGTGCGCTGCGCGCGGATGCGGCCGACCCAGCCGGCGTCGAGCATGCGCTGCAACAGGCTTTCCGACTCCTCGAAGCCGAGGTGCGTACGCTCGCGCAGCTGCAGCGCGTCCACCGCCGCATGGCCGTCGCGCGCGTCGTACAACGCCTGCAGCACCGCCATCGCGTCGAGGAACTGGGCGCCCGGCGCCGCACGATGCCACCAGCGCTCGTAGCGCATCACCGGCAATGCGGCCGCCACCACCGCGCCGAGCAACGTGATCAGCCAGAACAGGTAAATCCAGATCAGGAATATCGGCACGGCTGCCAGCGCACCATAGATCGCGCGGTAGCCGCCGCCGACCGCGATCGAGAACGCGAACAGGCGCCGCGTGATCTCGAAGCCGATCGCCGCGACCAGCCCGCCGATGACGGCTTCGCGCCAGTCGATGAAGCGGTTCGGCACGGTCTGGTACAACAGCGCAAAGGCCAGCGTCGACAGGCCCAGCGACAACAGCAGCGCCATCATGCTGCGCAGCCAGGTCAGCTTGCGCGGCGCATCGGTCAGCCAGGGCAGCAGTTCGGATGCGGCCGTCAGCGACGCGCCGATCAGCAACGGTCCCATAGTCATCACCGCCCAGTACACGACCAGGCTTTGCAGGAAAGGCCGCGATTCGCGCACCCGCCAGATGCGATTCAACGTTCGGTCAACGGTGCCGAACATCAGGATGGCCGTCACGAACAGGAAGGCCGCGCCGAAAGCCGACAGCCGGCTCGCCTTCGCGGCAAACTGCGTCAGGTAGTCGCGTATCGTGTTGGCCACGCCGGCCGGCATCACCGACTGCACCAGATAGGTCTCGAGCGTGTCGCGGAATGAATTGAACAGCGGGAAGGTGGTGAAGATCGCGAATGCCACGGTCAGCACCGGCACCAGCGCCAGCACGGTCGTATAGGTCAGGCTGCCGGCCACTTCGGGCAGCCTTTCCTCGCGCAGGCGGCGCATCACGAACTGCCACAGGTCCCGGATCTGTGCGCGGCTCCAGTGGCCTGAGGGGTGCGGTGAGCGTGGCGTCATGCGTGTCCGGCGAAATTGGCTGAAACAAAGCGTCCTATAATAGCAAGCCATGAGCCCGCCCTTGCTGAAGATCCTCGTGCTGTACTACTCGCGTCACGGCGCCACCCGCAAGCTTGCCGAACTGATCGCGCAAGGCGTCGAGAGCGTTGCCGGCTGCGAAGCGGTGCTGCGCACCGTGCCGGCGGTCTCGACCGTGGCCGAAGCGACCGAGCCGGCGATCCCGACGTCCGGCGCGCCGTATGTCGAAGCGGCCGACCTCGACGACTGCGCGGCGCTGGCGCTCGGCTCGCCCACACGCTTCGGCAACATGGCCGCGCCGCTGAAGTACTTCCTCGACGGCACCAGCGCCGAGTGGCTGTCCGGCACGCTCGCCGGCAAGCCGGCCTGCGTGTTCACGTCGACCGGCAGCCTGCACGGCGGACAGGAATCGACGCTGCTGTCGATGATGCTGCCGCTGCTGCACCATGGCATGCTGATCGTCGGCCTGCCGTATACCGAGGCCGCGCTGATGACCACTGCCGACGGCGGCTCGCCGTACGGCGCGACCCACTGGTCCGGCGTCAACGGCGACCGGCCGCTCGCCAACGACAGCCGGCAGCTCGCGATCGCACTCGGCAAGCGGCTCGCCGACACCGCCAGAAAACTGCAACCTGCCTGAACCATGGAACTCACCCCTGCCCTCGTGCGGCTGCACCGCGCGTCCACCGCCAGCCTGCTGCTGCTGATCCTGTTGTGCGTGCTGTGGGAGCTGGTGCTTGCGCCACTGCGTCCCGGCGGCTCGTGGATGGTGATCAAGGCGCTGCCGCTGCTGGCGCCGCTGCCCGGCACGCTCCGGCGCAACATCTACACGATGCAGTGGGCATCGATGATGATCCTGCTGTATTTCACCGAAGGCGTGGTGCGCGCGTGGAGCGAGACCGGCCTGTCGCAATGGCTGGCCGGCGGCGAGATCCTGCTGTCGTCCATCTATTTCTTCGCCGCGATTTTCTTCCTGCGCCCGTACAAGCGGCAGGCCAAGCGCCTTGCGCGCGAGGCGATCGAGCGCGCCGCCGAACCGCATGAGCACTGATTTTCTCGCGCAGTGCGCCGGAGTCGTCGGCCAGGCCAACGTGCTGGCCGGCGACGACATGGCCGGCTACCTGACCGACTGGCGACGCCGCTTCACCGGTCGCGCGCGCGCGGTACTGCGCCCCGGCAGCACCGCCGAGGTCGCCGCGCTGGTCAGGCTGTGCGTGGCGCAGCGCGTGCCCGTCGTGCCGCAGGGCGGCAACACCGGCCTCGTGCTCGGCAGCGTGCCGGATGCCAGCGGCGCGGCGGTCGTGCTGTCGCTGGCGCGCATGAACCGCATCCGCGCGGTCGACCCCGTCAATGACACGCTGACCGCCGACGCCGGCTGCGCGCTGCAGCAGGTGCAGGAAGCGGCCGCGGCGGCCGGCCGGCTGTTCCCGCTGTCGCTGGCCTCCGAGGGCAGCTGCACGATCGGCGGCAACCTGTCGACGAATGCCGGCGGCACCGCGGTGCTTCGGTACGGGAACACGCGCGAACTGACGCTCGGACTGGAAGTCGTGACCGCACAGGGCGAGCTCTGGGACGGCCTGCGCGGCCTGCGCAAGGACAATACCGGCTACGACCTGCGTGACCTGTTCATCGGCGCTGAAGGCACGCTCGGCATCATCACCGGCGCGGTGCTGAAGCTGTTCGCGCAGCCGGCCGCGCGCGTGACCGCGCTGTTCGCGCTCGACTCGCCGCGCGCGGCGCTCGGGCTGCTGGCGCTGGCGCGGCAGCGATGCGATGCCGCGCTGACCGGCTTCGAACTGATCTCCGATTTTTGCCTGCAGCTGGTCGAGAAGCACTTCCCCGCGCTGCGCTCGCCGTTTGCAGCGCGCCATCCGCACTACGTGCTGCTGGAGCTGTCCGACGCCGAGTCCGAACAGCATGCGACGGCGATGCTGGAGGTGGTCGCGTCGGCCGCGTTCGAGCGCGGGCTGGCCCGCGATGCGGTGGTCGCCAACTCGCTGGCGCAGTCAGCCGCGCTGTGGGCGCTGCGCGAACGCATCTCCGAAGCACAGGCGGCCGAGGGCAAGAACATCAAGCACGACATCGCGCTGCCGATCTCGCGCATCGCCGAATTCATCGCCGATACCGACGCCGCATTGCAGGCGCACTTCCCCGGCTGCCGGATGGTGACTTTCGGCCACCTCGGCGACGGCAACCTGCACTACAACGTGTCGGCGCCGGCCGGACAGGACGCTGACGCTTTCCTGCTGTCGCAGCCGGCGGTCAACCTGCTCGTGCATGACAGCGTGCACCGGCACGGCGGCTCGATCTCCGCCGAACACGGGCTGGGCGCGCTCAAGCGCGAAGAAATACGACGCTACAAATCCGGGACCGAGATGGACATGATGATGGCCATCAAGCGGGCGCTAGACCCGCTGAACCTGATGAATCCGGGGAAGGTGCTGTAGCCGGCAAAGCCGGCTGGCGCTTTCGTGCCTCTGACATGTCAGGGCACGCCCCGGCTTCCTACTGTCCCGGGAGTCTGCATGACACGCTTGCCCTGCAGCGCGCAGCCAGCCGCGCTGGCCCTTTTGCTGTTCCTTTTACTGTCCCTGGCCGACGCCGGCGCGATCCACCGCTGCGAGCGACAAGGCCGCATCACCTATACCGACCTGCGCTGCGTGCAGGGCGAGCGTGAGACGGCTGCGCTGCCACCAGCCGCGCAGGAGCCGCCGCGCGATCCGGCTGACGGCGGCTCCGCTCGAGACCAGCGCGAGCGCGCCGAGGTCGCACGGTTACAGGCGCTGCGCGAGCAGCGAGAGCGGCAGGAGCGCCAGATACGCGACCTGGCCGCTCGCGGCGCGGCAGCGCGCGAGCGCAAGTGCCGCGCGCTCGGGCTGCAGATGAAATGGCGCGAAGAAGACCTGCGCGAGGCGCCGCTGGACAAGGCCGGCAAGGCGCGCACCCGCCTGCGCCGCGCGGCCGAGAAATTCGACGCCGAGTGCCGTTAGCGCAGGCGGAACGCCTGCACCGACTGCAGCAGTTCGCGCGATTGCTGTTCGAGGCTGGCGGCCGCTGCGGCGGCCTGCTCGACCAGCGCGGCGTTCTGCTGGGTTCCCTGGTCAATGTGGGCGATTGCTGAATTCACCTGTTCGATGCCTGCGCTCTGCTCGCGGCTGGCACCGCTGATCTCGCCGACAATGGACGACACGCGCGACACGCCGTCCATCACCTGCTGCATCATCGCGCCGGCCTCGGTCGCGATCGCGCTGCCCTCGCCGATACGACCGGCGGAATCGCCGATCAGTCCCTTGATCTCCTTCGCCGCCGACGCGCTGCGCTGCGCGAGCGCGCGCACTTCCGTCGCCACCACCGCAAAGCCGCGGCCCTGCGCTCCGGCGCGCGCCGCCTCCACCGCCGCATTCAGCGCGAGGATGTTGGTCTGGAAGGCAATGCCGTCGATCGTGGCGATGATGTCGGACATGTGGCGCGATGAGGTGTCGATCGCGGACATCGTCTGCACCACGCGGGACACCATCGTGCCGCCCTGCGACGCCAGCCCGGCGGCCGACGCGGCAAGGCGGTCGGCTTCGCCGGCATGCTCGGCGTTCATCCGCACCGTCGAGGTCAGCTCTTCCATCGATGACGCCGTCTCCTCGACGGCAGCGGCCTGCTGCTCGGTGCGCGCGGACAGGTCGCGGTTGCCGGCGGCGATCTCGCCGGACGCGGTGGCGATCAGGTCGCAGCCGTCGCGCACTTTCTGCACCACCGACGACAGGCCTTCGCTGACGCCATTCATTGCCGTGACCATGTCGCCGATCTCGTCATTGCCGCGCACCTGCAGCCGGCCGGTCAGGTCGCCGGTCGCCATCTGCTGCGCAAGCTGGCGCGCATCTTCCAGCGGCCGCGTGACCAGCCGGCGAATCGCGAAGTGCAGCATCGCCGCCACCAGCGCCAGCGCCGCGGCCACCACGCCCGCATACAGGTTGCGCAGCTCGACGAACTCGCTGTTGATCTCATCGGTGTAGGAGCCGCCGGCGACCAGCCAGCCCCAGTCGCGGAATTCGCGGAAGGCGACCAGCTTCTCGCGCGCCGCGCGCTCGCCCTTCTCGCTGTTGGCCCACGGGTAGCGGATCACGCCCTCGCCTTTCTGCAGCATCTCGCGGATGAACGGGCGGCCGTCGCTGTCCTTCGACTCGAGGATGTTCTGGCCTTCCTTCGCCGGGTGCAGCAGCAGCGTGCCGTACTGCTTGCCGGGGCGCGCGTCGAGCACGAAGAAGTAGCCGGTCTGCCCGACTTTCAGCGCACGTATCCTGTCCTTCAGCGCGTCCATGTCCGTGCTGATGTCCACGCCGACATACAGCGCGCCGATGACACGGCCGCCGCTGTCATGCACCGGCTGGTAGGCGGTAATCACCGGCTTGCCGAACAATTGCGTCAGCCCCTGGTAAGGCTGGCCGGCGAGCAGCGGCGCATACGCCGGGCTCGCGTGGTCCAGCACCGTGCCGACCGCGCGTTCGCCGTTTTCCTTGCGCACCGAGGTCGCGATGCGGATGAATTCATCGCCGCTGCGCACGAAGATCGTGGCCGGCACGCCGGTGCGCGCGGTGAAACGGTCGGGCACCGCGAAGTCGCCGTTCAGCGTCGCGCCGCCGCTTTTCAGCAAGGGCACGGCACGGCCGCCGCTGTCGGCCGCGTGGCCGGCATCAAGCGCGAAGCCGCCGCCGAACTCGGCGCTGAACATCTTCGAGAAGCGCAGCACCGAACTGACCATCGCCTGGTTGAACATGCCGACCATGTTGACCACCGAGCGCGCATCGTCCTCGACATGGCGGGTGGCGCGCCGCTCCAGCAGCGACGATGTCGAATAGCCAATGCCGCCCACCAGCGCGGCCAGCACCAGCCCCACCAGCGCCGAGGTCTGCAGCGTCAGGCGCGCGCCGATACCCCAGCGGCGTGTCAGTTTCGTCATGTTCAATGCGCTCATCGTGCTCGGCTCCCGCGGCATGGTTGAAAAGGCTGTGACGCGGTTACGGCGGCGGGGGCGCAAGATTAAGGCGTTCATGCGCGACCGCACGACTTCCCTGCGCGAGCGGCCCGGGCAAGTTAAACTCTCGCCGGTCCACCGATCCGCCCCAGCGCATGCGCCTGATCTTCCGACAACTCCAACTGCCGAAGGCGCATGCCGCGATCGCTTTGCTGGCGCTCGCGCTGCCGGCCGCCGCCTGCGCCGACGTGCTGTCGCCGTCAATGAACTGGCTGCTGCCGCAGCGCTTCTACGGCAGCAGCCAGTCGCTGCCGGGCGAGCGCTGGGAAGGCCACCTGACGGCCGAACGCAGCCTGGCGCTGAATTCCGCGCTGGAATGGCAGACCAGCACCGACCTCAGCCGGATACGCTACGAGCAGATGGCGCCGGTGCGCGCGCAGGGCATCAGTCTGTCGACCGGGCCGCAGCTGCGGCTGGGCGCGGCCGAACTGGCGCTGCCGTGGAACGCCGGCCACGACACCAACAGCATCAGCGGCGGATCCACCTGGAGCGGCGGCTCGCCGCGCATGACCGTTGCTCTGGGACCGCACGACCGGATCCGCCTGGAGGCGAAGATTAGCCGCCGCAAGGATGCGGGCGCGACGCAGCGCAAGCGCACGACCTCGCTCAGCTGGCGGCACAGTTTCGGCGGCGCGTGGTCGATGTCGGCGGGCATGCGCGAAGTCCGCGAGGGCGGCGAGACCGATGCCAGCGTCACCGGGGAGACCTGGGCTAGCCTCGATGCGCGCCTGCTCAGTGGCTGGCGCTGGTCGCTGGCGAGCAGCCTGTCCGAGGCGCGCAGCGCCGGCGCCACCGGCCTGCAGCCGGGACAGCGGATCGCGTCGCTGTCGCTGTCGACGCGCTACCGGCTGTCAGACGGCTGGTGGATCAGCGGCGAGCTGAAGTCGACGCATACCAACTACAGCGATGAACAGCGCCCGCTGCTGAGCCACTCGGGCGGCATGAAGCTCTATCGCGACTTCTAGAAGGATGCGGGCATGCGGCCGCCGCCCTGGGCAGCGTCGCGGGCTGCGTGGAAGCCCGGGCCGAAGTGGTCATACAGCCATCCGATCAGCTGGTTCAGCGGGGCGGCGTTGACCGAGTAGGTCTTGTTGTTGCCGACGGGCCTGACCAGCACGATCTCGAGGTCGACCAGCGTCTCGAGCTGCTTGAAGACGGCCGATCCGCCCAGCCCGGTGCGCGCGGCGATGTCGAGCATCATGAGGCCGCCCGGCCCGGCCTCCAGCAGGGACTGAATGATCTGTACGCGCTCCTCGATCGACAGCGCGCCGAGGCCTCTTGCAATCTGTTTCGCATCCATCACGGACTTCCTGGCGCAAAGCGTTGAATTGACGGGATTGCGATGATACAGGCTCGCGCTCGCAATGCAGTCAGCGCTTCAGGGACGGCAGGCGGCGCAGCAGCTTCAGCCCGTCGCAGTCGACGATCTCGATGAATTTCTGGTCGACCCGGATCAGCCCGCAGCGGGAAAAGCCCGACAGCGTGCGGCTGACCGTCTCGAGCGTCAGGCCGAGGTAGCTGCCGATGTCCTCGCGCGTCATGCGCAGGTGAAAAGACTTGTCGGAAAATCCCATCGAGCGGAATTTCTGCGAGATCGACAGCAGGAACTTCGCGACACGTGCCTCGGCCGGCAGCGTGCCCATCATGTACTCGACCTTCTGCCCCGCGACGAGCGCGTGGCTCATCAGCTCCATGATCTTGCGGCGGAACCCGGACGCGTGGCTGCCATTCGAATGGAAGAAGTCCATTGGCACCACGATCAGCTCAATGTCGGACAAGGCCGCCAGCGTGTTCCTGAACTGCTTCAGGTCGATGCCGTCGAAACCGACGACGTCGCCCTTCATCGGGAAGCCGAGGATCTTCTCGTTGCCGTATTTGTCCACCCATGAGGTCTTCAGGAAGCCCGCATAAACGACGAAGATCGCGTCGCAGCGATCGCCCGCCGAATACAGGCGCGCGCCGGTGCGCGACTTGATGTGCTGGAAACGATAAGCATCATTGACGATCGCGTCATCCAGCTCGATCCGCAGCAGCTTGTACAGCTGCTCGACCGTCGACCAGAGCCGCGGGAAATTGTCTGCCATCCGCGCGATGCGATGCACGTCGACGCCCATCGCGGGATCGACAGGTTCAGTACCGTTCTGCTGAAGCGTCTGCATGCAATTCCCCTTGGGTGAACGCCGCTGCATTGCAGCGGGAACATGCACGCGATACTAGAACAAAAATTTATATTTATTCTTGCAAACCCTGAGTTTGCTGAGTTCGGTCAAGCGAGGCCGGCCCGGCCTTCGCTGTGCAGCGGCGGAAGCTTGCAGCGCGTTCATGCGGACCGACGGAAGCGTCAGGGCGCATCCAGCGGCAGCCTCACTTCGAAGCGGGTGATCTGTCCGGGCGCGCTGGAAAAAACAATGTCGCCGCGATGCGCATTGACCACCGTCTTCGACAGCCACAGCCCCACGCCCATGCCGTCATCCTTGGTCGAGCGGAACAGCTGGAAGATGGACTGACGGATTTCCGGCGGAATGCCGATGCCGTTGTCCTCGACGGTCAGCACCATCTGCCCCGCCTGCCGCCGCGTATAGAGGCGGACGAACTTGTCCGGCCGCGCCGACATGGCGGCGGCTTCGACCGCATTGTTCAGCACGTTCAGCACCACCTGCTGCAATTGCGTCTGGTCGCCAACCAGTTCGCAACCGCCGTCAATGAACATCTGCAGCTCCACGCCCCTCGCCTGCGCGGCC
>JACCDZ010181282.1_pt1 | contig 13657 bp, 10 predicted proteins | sample 7449551 | NCBI WGS metagenome assembly JACCDZ01 (sample SAMN15323452, study PRJNA562643) | freshwater metagenome | isolation source: river surface water | place: USA:Blue River Watershed | collected 2017-08-18
GACTGTCTATAGAAATTTTCTAATTGATCAGGATCTTCATAAATACAAGTAGTTTCCATCTTTTTGAGATAAAAACTTTCAGGCATTAAACTGCCTGATCCTACAATACTATCTGTTCCCGCCATTTTATTTTTTTATTATGGATATACTATATTCTATATCTTTTAAAAAAGAAAAAAATGAATATTATTTATATTTTTTTGTTTTTATTATTTTTGTAATGGAATATTTTGATATATTGGAGATGATTTATTTTTTCTTATTAATAGAATACCAAATATAACAAATACAAGAATTGCAATAAAAATATATAAGAAATCATCATCTATACCTTCAATTATAGTTTCATTTATACCATATGATACACTACTTTCTGGTGTATTTGTTATAGGTGTATTTGATTCAGGATTAGAAGATGAGGAATTATTCTGAGAAATGCTTTGGTTGCAACTCATATTAACATTACTAAGAGATAAATTCTCACTTCCTATGACCTTTAGGTCATTTATACAAACATTTGCAGGAGGACAAGAACCTCCATTTCGCATATTTGTATATTTGTATCCGGCGCCAGATGAACACTGAGAAACATAGCATTCAGGCCTGGCCAATATAGCTTTAACCTCTTCTCTTGTTGTAGAAAGAGCATTATCGTATCGTCGTAATCCATCATAACATGCGCAAAATGGATCATCTCTATGAGTAGCACAAAATGAATTAACTGCGTTGTCCATTCCACCTATTTCTCTTGCTTTATCCTGGCAAAATTGATCTCCCATATTATTTGTACAATATTGTCTGATTTTATTATTATATGACCCAGGATTTACAGTTGCCCAATTTTTACACTTAGTATCATTCTTAATTCTATCCAAAGAGCTACAATAGTTGTCAAATACATCATTACAATCTCCGCTTCTATACCCAGAACGATACTTTGGGTCGCATGTTTTATCCCCTTCTGTTGATGCGGCATTTAAACAACATTGAGTTTTATCTGCAGAATATTTTGTTCTTTTATATGTGGGATATTGCCCTCCACCGCTAACACAAATTAGACCTCCATTAACTTTTTTATAACACATACCATCCTTTAACACCTCATCGTTATTACATTTATATCTATCAAACAATGATCGTTTTATTCCAGGTCCTCCATCTGGTTCGCATAAACAACATCCCACTGCATGATATCCACTTGCGCATTTAGGATAAATCATAGCTCCTGACCATTCACAACCTTGTGAATTTTCTCTTACGCATTTATCCCAATCCCATGCCGCATAACCAGCTCCTCTTCCGTATGTATCTAACCAACAACTAGTACCGTCATCTCTCATACCACTAGGGCATCCTCCTTTATCAGGAATTCTACCAAATGCACATCCTGCAGAAGAATCCATTTTCTTTGGTTCGCAATTCAAACATGCATAACAACTCCCAGTCGGATTCCCCAGAGCATATTCTCCATTATCAGGTACTAAGCTTTCTGCGCTTTGATTGCTATATTTTACACATGCATTATCTATAGTTATTTCATGACCTAAAGGATCATCAGGATTATTTCCTCTTCGTTGAGGATCTGTCGAACTAACCATTCTATAAAATTATATTAATAAAAATACTAAAGTTATATAAAAACAAATATATTTCTGATAAAAAAATGAATTTCTATTTAAACATAATACTAGAACTTATATAACAAGAAAGAGATAAAAATGAATACTATCGAGTATATCCAGGATAAAAAATTTACTGGTTTGGATGACATTAAAGAATTAAGGGCCTATTTTTACAAAAAAAGGATTACGGTTTCATATGAACCCGAGATTCTTGATAACAAACGTCGTGTTATTTTCAGCTGTTCAAAAACAATTAAAACCCAAGTATTTGATGATATTTGCTTAGACTGCAATGGTCTTATTTTAGAAGCTCCTGAATGGAAACCACTATGTATTCCTATCCCTACTTCTAAAAATAATTTAAATACTACTAAAATTAATGGATATATTAAAGCAAACAAATATGATATTTATCAAATTGAAGATGGAACTATTGTCAACCTATATTTCTATGGAGATAAATGGACAATTTCAACTTCTCGTGGATATGATATGAATGATGTGAAATTTAATTCTCTTACATACAATGAATTATTGAAAGAATGTTTAGATAAAAGCAATGTCTCCCCTCAAGACTTCTATAATACATTAGATAAAAATAAGTGTTATACTTTTGGGTTTAAACATCCTGATATTCATCCATTTTGGGAAGGAAAAGAATCTGTTTACAAAGTTTGGTTTATTAGATCTGTTAATTTGACAGATTTAATTGTTTATTCTAACACTCCTCTAGATAGTATTCCTCAACAAAAAAAGGTTAATGTTGGGGTTAAAAATATGAATTTCATCTATAAAAAGTTAAAAAATGCATATGATAATTATGTAGAAAATGGTCATGTGAATTATGGATATATTTTAGCTGACAAGAATGTAAATACTTTAGGCGATGATTCTATGATTATTTTAGAAAGTTCTCTTCTTCAAAATATTAGAAATTTGTGGTATAATGGGGCATATATTAAATTCAGTCAAACCCATAATTTTGATCGAATTAAAACAATTTTGCTTCACGCATATTTGGACGATAATAGGACAGAAAAGTTTTTAACGTTATTTCCGCAGTATTCAAATGAATTTGTAGAATTTTCAAAACTAGAATCAAATATAGTAGCAAAAGTATATGAAGAAATTAAAAATGGATCAGAGAATATTGGTTCACCATATTCTCCTTTAGTAAAATCAGTTAATAGTATTATTACAGTGCAAACTCACGAAAATCCTTGTAAAAAAATTAAGGATATTATTCATAGTAATGAATATATTCAGTATTATTATAATTTGATATATTTACAAAATTAAGTAAATTTTACTATATAATTATAACTTTTAAAAGTTATAATATTTTTTTTGGTGCAAAATTTATATATATATTGAAATATAGAGAATTATATTGGAAATATTGAATTATAAATGATAATTATAATTTATCGCAAAACAATCGACAAGGAGAAAAAGATATATAAATACTATGATAAAGAAGATAAAGAGGTAAAAGATAAAAAAATACTTGATTATATCAATAGTTTGCCTGCAATACCACCTGCTTATGAAAATGTAGAAATATTTTATGATTCTTTAGATAAAACGCCAAAAATTCTTTATCAAGCGTTTGATGCAGCTGGTAGAAAACAGCAGATATATTCAAAAAAATGGAGAGAAAAAGCCGATAAAGAAAAGTTTAAAGCATTAATAGACTTTGGGAAAAAAATTCCTATGATATCTATGGATATTAATAAACATATGAAATCTCCGGTAAATACAAAAGATAAAATAGTTTCAATAATATTAAAAATAATTATGTTATGTGGTTTTAGAATAGGACAGTTAAAATATCAGGAATTATATAACAGTACGGGATTAAGTACATTAATGAAAAAACACATCAAGTTTAAGAAAGATAAAATGGAAATTGAGTTTATTGGTAAAAAAGGTGTAGTAAATAGCTGTTCTATTGATGACAAAGAAATAATTAAACACATAGAGGAACTGATAAAAAATAAAAATCCACGAGACCATATTTTTATTTATAAAGAAAACAATGAAGAAAAATTAATAAATGCATTAGATGTTAATAATTGGTTGAAAAAATATAATCCTGAATTCACTAGCAAAATGATAAGAACATATAATTCAAATGCAGAGTTTATAGCAATGAGTAAAAAAGTTGATCCTAACAAATTAACTGAAACTCAAAGAAAAAAAATGGTAAATGAATTTATCAAAGAAATCTCATGCCTAATAAATAATACTCCTACAATTTGTAAAAAGAGTTATATTGATCCAAATCTAGTAAAAATGTTTATAGAAAATCCTAGAAAATACAAAAACGAAATAATAGACAATAATTATTCAGAAATAGTTTTATACATGAAATTTTTAGAAAAGATACATAAATAAATTTTAATTAAGTAAAAATTTTTTTAACGAAAAATAGATTTTGAAAAGAATTTTTTTGGAAAATCGGAAAAGTGAACTTTTTATAAATCTACAAATATGTAATCGTATGCTAAAATGGGAGATTACATATTTGTAGATTTATAACTATATAGATTTATATTATTATAATGTTTTGTTATTTTTTTTATAATTATAAGAGATAACAAATATTTATTTTGATTATAAAAATAATTCATATAAACAATATATGTGTATATTCATATACGAGTTTACATAAAATGGTTTATACATGCACTAAATGTAATAAAACTTTTAACAAAAAATTAAATTATGAAAGACATATTCATAAAAAAGTACCATGTGATAAATTAGAATTATTTACTTGTGAAAATTGTGGTAAAGAATTTAATAAAATATTTAATTACGAAAGACATAAAAAACGTAAAACTCCATGTTCTAGAAATGTTATTGAAAATAATACATTACCAGAATCTTTAGTTCAATTGGAAATCGAAAAAGAAAAAACTAAAAGAGAAATTGAAATAGAACAAGAAAAGACAAAACAGGAGGAAGAAAAAACCAAACGTGAAATTGAAAAACTTAAATTAAAAAAAGACATTATTGAAACACAATCACAACTTAAACAAAAAGAAATTGAACTAAGAAGACTTAAAAATCTTGATATAGAAACTGCGAAAGACAAAAGAAAAGAGAAAACGGCAACTATTATTAACAATAATTTTACTCAAAATATTAATATTGAAGCCACAAATTTTATAAATAATAATTTTGATGCAAAAATCGTATGTAATTCTGATGGGTTCAAGAATAAAGAAGTACCCCATTTATTCGATCATTTGAATAATACAAAAAAATTAGAAAGAGTATGTAATGATAATAAATCTCTTACTGATTTATTAGCAAATATAATTAAAATAGCTTATAATAACGACAATAATCCAGAAACTAGGTATTTTATTTACGATAAAAATAGCGAAAAGTTTTTCGTAGCAGATGAAAGATCTAAAGAATATAAAATAGTAAATTACGAAGATATTGATAAATTTATCAAGCATACAACTAATAAGTCTTATTCTAAAATTGAAGAAGTAATATCAAAAAATTCTTTATCCAGAGATAAATGTCAGGAATTTAAATTATATGAGAATATATACATACATAATAATTCACATTTAAAAAGTCCTGCAAAAATTGGTCTGGATCCAGATAATAGAATAGAAAAATCAGAAAATGGATATATAAGAAAAAAAGAAACTAATAAATATGACGGATATTTTTCTGATAGTAGTGATGAAGATGAATATGATTGATTGTAAACAAAAAAATTATTTTTTTTAATAGATTTTTTTAATAGATTTTAAAATAGATTTTTTAATACTAGTTTTAATTAAATAATTTACTTAGCTGATGCCTTTGGAGACTTAGCGCGCTTTTCCTTGCGTTCCTTCAAGTAAACCTTGTTCTTATTATAACACTGTTGGATAAACTTAACAGTGTCATCAGACTTCAAATTGTACAACTTATGGGAAACCTGGACCAAAGTACGAACAATGGTATAGTTGATAGTCTTGACTCCACGGCTTTCGACTTCAGATAGCAATGTTTCACCAAAGATATGGAGCAATTCAACAATTGCATCAGAGCAGAATTGTTTGAAATCCTTGCTAACACTTGTTTGATTATACAAAGAGCTATCAATTGATTCGGCTTCTTCATCGTGTTGCGACAATTCCATTCGCACATCACGACAAAGTTCTGCAACATAATACTTGAATTGAAGTTGGCGCTCATTCATCTCAACTTCTTCAGATTCTTCTTCGTCAAGTCCATCTTCTTCATGTTCATCTTCGTCATCCTCTTCATCAGAATCCCTATCCAATTCAGTCAAATACTTCTTATAAACATTCAAATTTACAAGGAATGGGAACAATGGGAATCTTTCTTGAAATCCTTCCGAATCAGTATCAAGTGCATGCTCGAGCTTAATGATCTTCTTCTTATCTTCAACAGTATTGACAGTTCCATTAACAACCAATTGACGAATGATATATTCGACGAAAGCAGTGATGAATACCTTTGCTTCTGGATTAAAACGGACCTTATTCTTGTTAACGAGATTACTACAGAATTCGTATAACTCAACATCTTTGTATGACTTCCAATCTTCTACCTTCATATCATCATAGAACTTTGGATTCCATGCAAGATTGAAAGCAGTCAAGTCAAATTCTTGATCTCCGAACAAGTTATCGTTCTTTTGAGAATCATGGAATTCTGCCATTGCCTGGCGTTTCTTTGCGGTATACTCCTTTTCTTTGTCTTTACTCAATCCCTTTACTACCTTACGGGCATGGGCGATACGAGCATCTACCAAAGCATGTGCCCAACATTCTTCCAAATAATCTAGAGTAGATTTAGACAATCCGTCTAGAGAGAATGTAAAATCACCTTTTTTATCTTCATTCTCGAAAACACGATGATTCTTCAATTCTTTAGTAGCATGATAAGTTTGTTTGTTAACACATAGGTTAGAAACAATATTTTTAACTTTAGCTACCGAAAGATTCAACCCACACGTATCAGACAATGTAGGTTTGTTATTAATTTTTTTAGGAACTTTTTCTTTTACAACTTCTTCCTTTTCTTCTTTTTTAGAGGTCTTTTTAGGGGTTTTTTCTTCTACCTTTTTAGTTTCCTTCTTTTTAGATTTTTCATCTACCTTTTTAACTTCGACAGGGGCCTTTTCTTCTTTTACAACCTTTTTAGTTTTTTTAGGTGCTTCAACCGGTTCTTTTTCAACAGGTTTCTTTTTAAGAATTTTCTTGCTTGATGAGGCTTGAGAGACAGTTTTGCTTTGAGAGCTAGACATTTTGTATACTTAGTTATGCAGTTATCTTTAAATAGAAATTCAATTTTTTTTGTCGATAAATAATTAATATAATATTACATTTTCCAACCAGGAAAAAAAGAATAGTTTATATAGATTTTCGAATAAATAGAAAGCAAAATGCGTTAATATTTTCCAATATTTCATTAAAATATTTATGAATCATCTAGAATACTTTTTTTAAACTGATCTTCTATTTCATCGTCAATAATATCATTATCAAGATTATCATCGCTCATAATCAGTTCTTCAATTTTTTTGTCAATTTGTACTTTATTTTCTCTAGCCTCGGCTTGTTCTTCAACGTAATTATCTGTATTTCCGTCATCTGAATTATTTTGCGTATTTTGTTCAGATTCATCTTCTGATATTTCAGTAATAGTTGGTAAAGTATCTAGTGCACCTGATGAAGTATTATTTTTAGTATTAGAATTTAATCTATTTATGATATCATCTAGTTCTTGCTTAGTGGGTTCTACAAAGTTTTTAGGCTTTTCCAAGTTTACATTTTTTGTATTAATTACTGGGATATTCTGCATTTGAATATCTGCTTGAGGATGCATTAGTTTCTGTGTATAATTATTATGTAAATATCCGTCGTGTTTAATCGGTTTTACAATATTAGGAGGAACAGCAGTTGCCGCTACAGTTGTACTAACAGCATTATATTTTAATACATAATAAATAACTACTACTATTAATATAACTATTATAATAGCTAAAATAACAATCAACCACGATGATGATGTATCTGGTCTAATTACTTCTTGTTCTTCTTTAGTCTTCATAGTTTCAATATTAAAAACATCTGGTTTCTTATTCAATACTTGTTGGACTTCTGGGTCTTTGCTATCTTTTATATTATCTAAAACAGTTCTCTTAATTTTATTTTGAGAATTATTTATATTAGGTCTAACAGGAATATGTTCTACGTCGTTCATTAATTATTAACAATTTGTATTTGGTAATTGGTAATTTATAATGATATAAATATTAAAAAAATATTTTTTAAATGAATTTAATTCAGATTTATAAAATATATAAAAATTTATAAAAATATTTTTATATCTTCGTAAGTTATATAAATTTATATATTTTTATAAATTCAATGGAAGACTTAAAAAAAGATGTGATCAAGAAACTTGATATAATAGAGAAGGATCGATATAAAATATTTGGATTATTGTCTGATTTCCAAGATATTTTTCGAGACTCTCCTAATATTGTTACAATAAATAAATCATACGAATTTATAAAAGAATTATCAAAGAATATAAAAGAGTTCTCATATAATGATTCAAATGTAAAAAATGTAGTAATTGTTTACCATAATGTTTCAAAAATCAATATTTTATTTAAAATTATCAAAAAAACATTTGAAAAAATCTTTTCAAATGAGCAACAATCTTTTCTTGCTCAAACATTTCTAGATAAATTTCTAGATCTTCAGAAAAAAATAAATATTATCTTAAATAAATCATTAAAAGAAATGGAATTTATAGATTCTAATATAGAATCTATATGTTCGAATGTTATTTTAGAAAACAATAAAGAATCAACTGATGAATTAACAAAAGATTCATCTATAATAAAATTGATAGAAAAAATAATTGAGTTGTGTAAAGAATATGAGAATTCTTGGAAATTATACGAAGTAATTATGACAAAAATTATACAACAATATGAGAATACTCCAGAAATGTTTAATATTTTACAACAAAATGAGAAAGCAAAAAATTATATTTTACTTGATAATAAAGAAGACACCTCAGTAAATTATAATTCTAATAATCCCCCTTTATATACATATGGATTAATTCCAATATCAAAACCGGATAATATTAAAAAAATATCTGACATAATTTTTAAGAAACAAATAGATAATATTAAAGACTTCGAAAATGTTTGTAAAATAGAAAAATACGATTTATTGGTGATAAAAAAAATATTAGAAAGAGGAATATCTTATAATGTGATAGATTTAATGAATTTTGAAAAATCAAAAGAATATGAGAAAACTAATTCACAAAACGACGGAATAAATATATATACAATAGAAAGGTATAATAATATTTCTTATATCGCTGATTTAAACAAGAAGAAGAAATGGGAGATTTCTTATAAATATATGGTAAAGAATAGTGAAAATAAATTCGCCATTGTTTTAGAGGAATTATATCCGGATTTTTATCAAATTCTATCTAATAATTTTGATTCTCCTTTTATTAGGAAGAATTCTATAATAGAATTCTTCGATTCTCAATACTTAATCAGTAAAAAAGATATTGAATATTCTCGTATTCATAATTATAATAGAATGTTGAATAATAATATCATGAATAATATGTTTTTACCTGCTAATGTAGATGTAGATGCTATTTTAAAAAAATCTCAGATAGTAGATGCAAAATATTTACGACATGAAATTTATTCCAAAATACTAGACGAGTTTACTTCTAGATATGAAAAAAGTAATCCAAAAAATCTTTATGAAATTAGTAAATTAGTTCATGATGAAAGAGTTTTGAAATTGTTTAACCAAGTTATGATGGATCAGTTTCATTCTCATCTCAAGAACAATATGAATTTATACGAAAGTAAAGAAATATCTCTAGCCGAAATATATTCTTCGTTCATTTATACTATGAATACTTATGATAGAGATTTTATCAAAAAGATTCACGATGAATTCTCGTTGGAAATTGTTAAATTAAAAGATTTGAACAAAAAAGATGTTATAAATATGTTTGATAAGATATTAAAAACATCTGTTGACACTGTTATTACATTACAAAGTAATATATTTCAAGTTTTACATTATAAATTATACTTATTGAATATACCGTTTTCTAACACCGCGATTTAAACGATTTTAAATCATACTTTTTCATATATCAGCTCCACTACATCGCATTCTTCTTCCTCTTTAATGGGTTCTTCAAAATTTTTCCTAAAAGTATAAAGAGCGATTTTTGGTATTTTTTTACCAGTCTCTTCAAATCTCTTAGTATTTAATTCCATAGCTTGTTCTATTGTAATTCTCGAATAAAATATTCTCGCGGGAATATCATATTTTTTTGCTAATGCTATAAATTTCATCCTATCTTCTTTTTTTGGATTTGTTCGATCTATTATTGGAGATTTTTCTTGTTTAATTTTTTCTTCGGCCGCCTTCAAGATTTTTGGAAGAGTTTTCAATACATCTCCTTCTATAATTTCATATTTCATATTTTGTTGCAGCAATAGATTATTTTTAATAAAGGAACTTTTCATCGAAGATGGATAACCCACCATTATAATTACTTCTTTTTCGTGAGGAAAGTCTAGCTGAGTTTTCAATTCATATTTTATTTCAATAGGAAAAATTTCTTCAGGAGATTTAAATTGGATTCCTACATTTTCTGCAAACTTTTTATCATCATCTGACCAATCTATATCACGCCCCATTGCATCTCCGCAATAAAATGATGTTTCTTTATCAAATTCTTTAATTACATTATGAAATAGCTCTGGATTTGGTTTTTTAACCTTCGCTTCTTTGCCAAATCCAATACATACTGTAAAATCTTCTCCGATTTCTTTTAATACTTCTTTAATCATCTCAATCTTCCATTTTTTTGTCTGAGTTGTAAAAATTACTAAGTCGTGAGTTTTAGCATAACTTTTAAATATATCTTTTGTATTATTTCTTAAAAATTCCCAGTCATTTTCATCTTTTGGAAATGTTTTACCTCCTTTAGGTTTTACTATAGTCCAGTCGAAATCGAATGCAGCTATGTTTTTACCTAATAATTTATTTTGGTCTCCTATTCTAAAGATGATGGGATCCATTCTTAACTATTTATAGTATAATATAACTATTTTCAATTTTTTCCAAATAAAAAATTGAAAATTTGGCCTCTATAAAATGACTTCTTTCGAAGCGGATTTGAAATTGCTTGCCGAGGCAGTTGAGGCTGAAAAGAGGGGTGGGTCTATTTTACGATCTTCGGTTATTCTCTTAACTTTTCGTGGTATGTTGAAGATCGAGGGGTCTAATCTCGCAGTTAGGAAATTATGTTATGAATACATACATGGTGTTTCTACTCGTACTGAAAAACAGGGACCTGATCATGATGCCTGGTGCGATATTATAGTAAAAGGCTTAGATTCGGCACTGGAAGGAGATTTCAATCGGATTGATCTTCCTGTTGAAAAAATGCAGAATGCTTTGGATTATAATGGACCTCTTAAAAGTACTATATGCAGGAATTTTCCTTCTGAGTTTTAGTATTTTTTTACTTTTTTACATATTTACATATCAAAATTTAGGGATAATATGTTTTGTATAATATTTTACTCATTTATATTTTTTGATAAATTTATAAGTCAATTAATTAAAAAAGTTTTGATTATATTTAGATAATTTATAAATTGAGTAGTATAATTGAAAGATATTTCTCAATTAATACTCATACTTCTCATATTTTATGTTTTAATTTAGATAAAAATATCTAATATTTTTATCTAAACAAATAAAATCTGTATATTATATACACAAAAATACTTGAGAAATATCTTTATTAAAAAATGATTAAATTTATATGCGATAAATGCAAAAAAGAATTTTATAGTAAATTTAATCTTGAAAGACATCATAATAGAAAAACACCGTGTTTTATTAGCGAAACTACTTGTACTAGATGTTTACAAGAATTCAAATCAGTATATCTTCTAGAAAAACATATGAAGAAAAAGATACCATGTAAATCATATAAGAAAAGAGATAAGAATCTGCAATTAGATTCTGCCAGTAGCAATAAAAATAACACAAAAGTTCAAATAAAATTGGAAATTGAAAAAGAGAAAACTATCCAAAAAGAAATAGATGCAAAAAAAGAAGAAATGAGAATGCAACATGAAAAAGAAATGAAATTGTTAGATTTAGAAATTTTAAAACTCAGAACTGAAAAAAATCTTGAAATAGAAAATAAGAAAACTGAAAGAAAAGAAAAAACTGCTCATGTCATAAATAATATTGAAACTATCAATATTCAAAACAACTTTATACAACATATTGAAAATAAATATATAGTCGATAATATGCATACAATAGATTCGCCCCATTTTAGATCAGAAAATAATCTGAAAAAAATATTTAATAAATATATAACTAATTCAGAATTTAATTGTTATCTATATAGCCTATGTAAAACCGCAGAAGAATTTACTATTCTTTTCTTAAGAATTTTGTTTAATAATGAAGCATTACCAAAGATAAAATTTATGTTTTACAATAAAGATTTAGGAAATTTTTATGGAATTTTTAAACAATTATCTAATGAAGAAAATAAAAAAGAAGTAAAGCAGATAGAGTATGAAAAATATATTGATCCCATCCTTAGACCAATTGTTTTAGAGTTATATCGAATATTAGAAGATTATTTCGTTAAATCTGATAATACTCCATCTACCAGTGATGAAGATTATCATAAATTTTTAGATATAACACAAAATAGAATGGAAGGTTTAAATCAACTAAAAAATATGGCAAAAGATATTTTATATGAAAATAATATCATCTCAAAAGACGAATATATGGGATTGCATATAAATTTTAATAAACTTTTTGACAATACCTAAATTCCTAATTCGAGTTTTATTTCCATAGAAGTATTTTTATCTAATTTAGGTAAGTAATATTCAAATTTTTCTAATTGGTTTTGATTATAAATTTGAATCATTGTTTTTTTGTCAGGAATATATTCGCAGATATATAAAGTTCCCCAAATATTTTTTTCGGCTATTAATATAATTTCATCATCTAGACATCCTAGCATATTTTTTTTATATAATTTCCAGAATACACAATTTAATCCATAATATGCAATTAATATAATTTGTTTTTTTGTAAAAGTCCATATATTTTCGTCTAATAATTTATGTAATATTTCAACAGATTTATGAGTTATCGCAATGTCTACCATTTCTTCCGTAATTTCATATCCATATTTAATTAAAGTATGTAATAACGAATGATTGTTGTTTTGCATGATGATTTTAACTAAATCATCTGATATATTATTATATTTTACCAACATTCTATTAAATATTGCATCATCAATACCCAAGCTAACTAATTTATTTAACATTTCATCGGATAAACACTTATTGGCCAAGCATAGAAACATTTCTATGATATAAGGATTGTTTATAGTATATAGATTTTCTTTTATATAATTAATTAATATATCAAGTTGATTTTCTGTACGAATGTCTAATGTATCGATAATAAGAGTTCGGAATATATTTGTTTTATAATGGAAGCAATTATCAAAATTATCAGCAACGATTAATGCATAAATTATGGTATCTTTTTCGGATACTCCATTTTTTTTAATGAATTCATAGAATTCTACATGATTTCTAATAGAGTATAATTCTACCATTAATCGTTCCTGAGGATAATGTTGTTGAAATAATCCTAATAATACAACATTATCTTTTTTGATAGAAATTTGTAATAATTCTTTAATTTTACTACAATTTTTTACTATATTTGTTAGAGTTTGTTCATCAAAATCTTTAAAACAGAAGCAACATTTATTTTCAATTGTTTTATTGGATGATTTTATCATTACTGATGCTAAACAATCATAGTGGCAATTATGTCCACACGATATTATATCTTCAGTATGATCATAACATAGTAGACATTCAGACATTGTTGTAATATGAATATAAAAAAATC
>JACCDZ011272412.1_pt1 | contig 13656 bp, 4 predicted proteins | sample 7449551 | NCBI WGS metagenome assembly JACCDZ01 (sample SAMN15323452, study PRJNA562643) | freshwater metagenome | isolation source: river surface water | place: USA:Blue River Watershed | collected 2017-08-18
CTGAGAATATCTATGAAAACGGTGTACTAGCTTCTAAATTCACAGGATACCAAAGAGATGAAGTATATCCTTTAGGTATTAGATTCCTATTAGATGGTGGTATGGTTACACCAACATACCCTTTAGTTGGGAGACAATTAAGAAAAGATATTGAAGGTGTACCTGATGAAGATGAAGTTATTGATAATGAAGACACTGCATCAATAGAAGATAATAAGACAGCATGTATAAACAACAACAGAGATAAAAGATGGCAATTATATAATACAGCTACTGTAGATGATGGATTTTGTACCTCAGAAATAGAGACAGAAGAAGTATCAGAAGAGACAGTAAAATACTGCGAAATAGAAAATGTAGCTACTTTAGGAGCAGGTACTTTTTCAATAGAAGTTACAGAACCTTTTACTACTTTTGAAGATTATATTAATGATGAAGACAACAGAGAAAGTTGTTTAGAAAAATTACCTGTAGAAATTTGCGACATTTTAAATGACGATTACTCAGCAGATATATGTCCTGACCTATTTATAGACTTAAATTGTGATTCGCCACAGATAGTTGATGGAAGTGAAGAAATAACAGCAACATCTGTAGTTAATGAAGTAGTGACATTTATTAAAAAAGATTTCCCTGATGAGTATGCAAAAATAGTTCCTCCTAGAAGTTGTGATATTTATACAAGAGGTGAAGACAACAAGAAAGAACGCGACGGAGATTTTGAAAACACACACTCACTATCTAAAGTATACAAAAGACTTCAAAATATTACAAATGAAGACTGTCTTTATGCAATAGATATAGAATCTATAACAGATGTAAACCAACCAAGTTTAGGAAATTATTTTGACTATAAAGACTCAACTTTAATTACAGATTTAACCATAACAAAAACAGCCTACGGAGTAATTTCAAAAACAGCAGGTAACTTTATTACAGGTAAGTCTTATAGAATAAATGATGTAGGGACTACAAATTTTACAACAATAGGTGCATCAAGTAACACTTATGGAGTAGTTTTTACAGCCACAGGACCAGGAACAGGAACAGGTACAGCTTATGAGTCAGATGATATAGATTTAATAACAGATTTTGATGGAAAAATACATCAAAAAAGTTTATGGTTTAAATCAGAAGTAGTAGAACAGCAGTTTATTATTGATGTAAGTAAACAAAAAGACGACAACACAGGTAATGATAGCTTTGACTCATTAGAACAAAAAGTGAGATTAAGTGTGTTTAAAAGCTGTTCTTCAAGTACAGCTTTATTTTCTACAATAGTAGACATTGAATTAGGTAGACAAATAAAATTTGAAAAAAGCGGGTTAGATTTAAAAATACAAGATGATGTAAATCCTGAAATAACTATAACAAATGGATGGAGCTCTTCTAACTTCTTTATAGTATTAGAATCAAAACTTCTTTCAAATGCACCATTAACTTATTTTCTAGCTCCTACAAAAGGATGTTTTTCGATAGTAAAAAGATTATTAGAAGATAAGAGAGTTGATATTACTTGGGACAGCATAGAATTTAAAAAGACAGCATCTTATTATGCAACATGTACTTATGAGCAACCTATAATATCAGCTTGTAATGCTGTACCATATAAAAAAGGAGATTTTGCTTTTTGGGAAAGTGAAGAAAGATACCCTGATAATGAATACTTATACGACTCTAGCACCTTAAAGATAAAAACAACAGATTTTTCAAGTTTACAAATAAAAGAAAAATTTGAGGACAGTTTCGTGTCTAATATAGTAGGAGATGAATATAGCTTAACAGACGAGACTAACTTTAGGTGTAAAAAAATTAGACATTTTAAAATGCCTAATAATGAAATTGCACCTTTTATAAATCAAAATATAACACTACCTTTTTCAGATAGTTTTATATTTCCATTAGGGGTAACAATTAATGAAAATATAATAAATGATTTCTTAAATATAGCAGTTAATAATAATTTAATATCTGAAAAAGACAGAGTTAAGATAAAAGGATATGAAGTTGTAAGAGGGAATGTAGGAGACAATAGAAGTGTTATAGCATCGGGATTACTATATGATATGAGGCAATATTATGATGATTCTGCTAGAAGAACTTTGTATTACTCAAACTATCCATACAATACTTACAGAGATGATATATTTAACTTAGATAAATTAGGAAACCCTATAACACATGTTGGATGGGGGGAACAAAACTCAAGATATACTTTTCACAGTCCTGAGACAGATTATGCTAGACCAACTGTACCCTCAGAATTAATTATTCAAGGGTTTATGTATGGAAGAGCTAAGATAAATTTTGATGAAGTTAAGGGACACTCAAAATGGACAATGCTTTCAGGAAAAGCAAAAGATTTAGCAGGAGCTCTAGCAGGATTAGAAGTTATAGTAGAGACTTTAATAGAGGCTATGCAAGCTCAAGCTAACTACAACCCTATATATGGTTTTGCCAACACAACATATCCAGGAGGTTTAGTATCTGCCATAGTTATAGCTTCTACAAAAACAGTTGCAGGTATAGTTAAATGGGGGCAATATAGATATGAGTGGTTGGATACATTTAGAAAATTAGGTACACCACATAACTTTGCTTATTATCAGTTTTCTGAAGGAAAGTACTCTTATTTAAATTTTGGGCAACTTGAAGGAGAAAAAATAAGAGGGATAAATGTAGGTAAGTATTTAATGGAAGGTATGTATGAAAGTACAAATCCAACAACAGGTGTAGTTACACAAATAAATAATTTACAAAGAGAGAGAAGTACCTATTTAGACTTAGGTAAACACCCAATAAATTACCCAACTGCTTATAAAAGCTTTGATAAAAACCCAGGCAGTAGCAGTTTAACATATTTAGGTGAAAATGGATTAAAACAGACAGGTAGAAGTAGCGACATTATAAGAAATATAGCTTCTCCTTATGTATACCTTAGAAATTATTTACCTTCACAACACGGGTCAATAAACTCTATTATTTGGTTAACAACAGGATATAGAGGAGACTTAACAAACCCAAGTTCAGATTGTTTATCTATTTTTGGAGGAGATACTTATATTACAAGATACGCTCTAAAAAGAAAGATGTCTCAGTTTTTATTAGACGCGGTAGATTTAGCAGACAAGACTCCGTTTAATTATTATCAATATAATAACATTGGTAAAAATCCTAAGTTTTATGTGTCTTATAATTTAAACAAAGATGTAAATAGAAGTGGTTCTTTTTTCCCTGATATTGATGATGAGTATAACATGGATAATTTTACAACAAGTAAAAATTATAGAGTACCTCCATCTAAATTTTATTTATACCATTATGGAGTACCAAGTTTCTTATGTGAAAGCAGGATAAACTCAGCACTAAGATATGGAAAAACTCAGCCTGACCAAAATTTCTTCCCAAATGTAGGAGACATAGGGGATTGGACACAAGAGAAACATGTATCTATAAGAAGACCTAATCAGTTCTATTACCACTCACCGTATTCAAAATCGGTAGAGTCTTTTAGAGGTAAGATAACATTAAGTCCTGATTATAATCCTACAATTTCGGAAAAAAGAAATAATCAACCAAATGGAATATTATCTTCAATGCCCGATAACAGTGAAAATGCTTTAATAGACCCTTGGTTAATTTATAGACCTTTAGATATATTTGAGTTCCCAACTGACTTTGGAAAATTAAAAAGCATCTCTCAGTTAGAGAATGAAGCTATCTTAACAAGATTTGAGAACACTAATGTTATCTATAACAAAGTAGACTACACTAATGATGACGGACAAAGCCCTTCAACAACTTTTGTAGGTGGAGTAAGCACATTCCAAAGAAGAAGCTCTTCATTTGTAAACGCAGAGATAGGTTTTGGAGGAACTCAAAATACAACTTCAGTTAGTTGTGAAGCGGGACATTTCCACGTAGATGCTAAAAGAGGGCAAGTTATTCAAGTTATGCCAGGAGGACAAGGTTCAGAAGAGATTTCATCAACTATTGGAGGCAAACCTTCAGGGATGAGAAATTGGTTCAAACAGCATTTACCATTTAAAATTCAAAAGTATTTCAAAGATATTGACATAGATAATAATTTCAATGGAGTGGGAATTTCTATGGGATGGGATTCAAGATTTAGAAGACTATTCATAACTAAAAAAGATTACATTCCACTAAATGAATGTGTAGCTTATGCAGAAGGTGTTGGATTTTATAATAAATGTACAACAACAGTAGATATCACGTGTCCTGAAGGATATACATATAATATAGACACTGATATGTGCGAATTAGAAATATAAAATAATATGAAAACAGGAATTTATAAAATAACCTCTCCTAGCGGGAGGGTTTATATCGGGCAAGCTATTAACATACAAAGAAGATTCCGAGAATATAAAAAACCATCAGGAGCGACAGGGCAATTAAAATTAAAAAACTCCTTTAATAAATATGGTTGGGAAGCTCACACCTTTGAAATAATTGAAGAGTGTGAGTTTGAACAGCTTAATATTAGAGAGCGTTATTGGCAAGACCACTACAATGTCCTAGAAGAAGGTTTAAATTGTATATTGACAAGAACTGACATCCTTCCTCAAAAAATGTCTGAAGAAACTAAGAAAAGAATTGGAGATGCTCAGAGAGGAGAAAAAGGAAACATGTGGGGTAAAAAACATTCTGAAGAAACAATAGTAAAGATGAAAGAGTCATGTAAAGGTCAAGAAAAAGGGTATTGGAGAGGTAAAAAGTTAAGTAAAGAAGCTGTGCAAAAGAGGGTTGACAAAATGATTGGGGTAAAACAGAGTAAAGAGCATATTGAAAAAAGAAGAGACTTAAGAAGGGCAAACTACATATTACTAAACATTCAAACAGGAATATATTATTTTGGATATGTTGAAGCATCGGATTCTATTTCAATGAATGTAAAGACTTTTTGGCAAAAAGTAAATAAAAACAAAAAGAACACAACTAATTTTATTTTAGTGTAATTATGGCAGTTATTTCAGTTCCACCTATTAAGGTATATAATTATGACAGAATAGAAATTTCAAATGGTAATTTTTTTTCTGAGGTCTCGTGGACTTTAGCTTTTTCACCTATTTTAGGAAGTTGGATGAGTTTTTATGATTTCAAACCTAATTACTATGTTAATCATCAGAACTATTTCCAAACAGGGATAAACTCAATAAATACAGATTTTGGATTATGGTCGCATTTACTGACTAACAAATCTTATTTAGTTTTCTATGGTAAGAAGTATAGTTTTGATGTTGAATATGTAACTAAGTCAGAACAAATCACTAAGAAGTTTAACAATGTAGAATTATGGACAGAAGCTAAAAGGTATCACAACGCGTATGATTTTGCATTCAGTCCTGAGATAACATTCAATAAAGTGATGATTCATAATAATACAACATGTTCAGGAGATTTAAATTTAATTCCGCAGAGAAATAACTTATTTAGAAACAGAGATTATCCTAAGACAAATGCTAACAACACTCAGGATATTCTAATAACTAATAAAGATAATTTTAAATGGGCTTTTGATTATTTCTTTAATCGCGTAAAATCAAATGTAACAAACCAACCTTTTATTTTAAATGATGAAAATCAAATAGAAAAAGAAGTAAACCCTCAAGCAGTATCTTTTAAAGGAAAACGCCTGTTAGATAGACTTGAAGGAGATTGGAACTTAGTTAGATTAAAGTATGATAAAGATTCAAGATATCACTTAAACTTTAAATTTACTTTGAACGAACAGAATATTTAACTAATTTGTATAATTTAATATTTTTTTGTAATTTTGCCCCTTAGATTAATACCCTTTGGGGCATTTTTATTACTATGAGCGACAATATAAAAAAAGTATACCAATCCTTTATAAAAGCAGGGTTTTCACCAAATCAAGCCAAAGCTTTAACAGCAGAGGTAGGGAGAGAAAATGCATATCAGTCTAAATACATTTTTGGACACCACACTGATATGGCTAATAGTGCCGATAATTTAGGGTTCTTTTCTTGGCAAGGAGAAAGAAAGAAGAATCTGTTAAACAAGCTACAGCAAAAAGGACTCTATTCTAATGGTAGGATATCTGAAAGTCAAGAGTCTTTAAACACTATGGCTGAGTTTGCTAAAGAGGAGATGGAAAATATAAGCAGTTATAAAAAAACTAAAGAGGGTTTTTTGAAAAATCCAAATATCTCTCAAGCAGAAGCTGCGGAACTTTTAGGTAGAAACTATCTGAGATGGGATATGGACGGTAAATATATTAAAAATGTAGGAGAACACAAGAAAAGAAGAGATAAGTTTTACAGTCAGATTAGCGGAGAACCTTATACAGAACAACAGTACACTGATAATTCACAACCATCTCCACAAGAACAACCTCAAGCAGGATATGTAGGAATGTTACCAAACGGACTACTTGATGTTTACGGACAACCTTATGTCGCGGAAGAAGAAACTAAAACAGAAACAGCAGAAGCTCCAAAAAGAACAGATAACGCTAATAAACTAGGATTTGTAGCAGACTACGAAGAACTGTCAAAACAATATGAGCAACAACTACAAGCTCAACAAAAACCAATACTACAACAAGAAATAGTAGAAGGAGTACAATACCAACCACTACAACAAAACTTTCAAGAGGGAGGTCACTTTTTTCAAAAAGGAGGTACTTGGTCAAAATATCAACAAGGTGGTGAAAAAAAGGATATAGAGTGGTTAAATAATTGGTATCAAAATAGAGTAATACCTAATCAAGATATACAAAATCTATATGAAGAAGATAAAGATTTTTATACGAAACGTTTACAAAACCCTCCTATAACTAAAAAAGTAGAAAGTATAGACAATACATCTGAGATAACAGGTAGGTATGATGGTAAAAATATATTGATTACTCCAAATGCCTCAGATAATGTTTATTTACATGAGTTGACACATTATTCAGATGATTTCCCGTCTGCAATGAGGACAATACATGGTGAGATAGTAAGACAAAATGTAGCACCTAAAGAATATACCCAAGGTATTTATAATCAAAAATACGATTATTTTACAGACCCTGACGAAGTTCACGCTAGGATACAAGTTCTTAGAAAGAAAGCAGGTATCAAACCTAATCAAGATGTTACACCTGAGTTTTTAGACAACTTCTTAAAAAATTATAAAGGAGAGGACGAAAACATTAACGACCTATTAAATATTGCCGACCCACCTCATTTATTAGAAATGATAAATTTTATGGCGGTTAACAAAAAAAATGAAAAAAGTAAAACATGGACAGCTCAACAAGGAGGTACTTGGTCAAAACAACAACAAGCTTTAAAAGAAGAAAAGTTAGCAAAACTTAAAAAGTTATTAGAGCAGGAAAAACCTGTCTATAAGAAAAAGACTATTGATGAAAAACTTGCCGAAAAAAGACAAGAGCAGGAAACAAAAGTAGTAGCAAAAGATAATACAGCTAATAGAAATTATAATGATGCAACAAAACATTCAAACGTTGCAAGAAATAAAACAGATAAAGAAATAGCTGAAGAAAGAAAAGCTAAAATAGAAGAAAGTATAAAGTACCAAGATGTACCAATGACTTCAGATAATTGGAGAGAAGTACTAGCTAAAGAAACACAATCAACAGGAGATAAATTCAGAGTAAGTTTAGAACCTAACTTTTTTGATGATTATGTAAATCCTGCTGTAATGATAGGTAGTATGGCATCTAATTTAGGACAAGCTCCGCTACAAGCAGAACAAACAGATTCTTACATGCCGTATATAACTGCTGTTGGTACACCTTTATTAGTAGGTAGGGCAATAGGTGCAGGCAGTATAAATGCTGTAAGTAAAAATTTTTGGACAAAATCAGTATCTAATAAATCTTTTGTGAATAATTTAGCAAATCCTTTGGCGGGTATAAAAAACCCATTTAAAAACCCACAAATAGATTTATCAAACTCCGCAGGAAAAATGTATGGAGAGCATCCTACAATTGTTCAAGCGGAAAGATTAAAGAATACAAACATAAAAGACAAATATTTTAAATACAAAGATTATGACCAACCAATAAAGAAAAATTTTACTGATAAGATAAAAGATAAAGGTACAGACATAAACACATATAACTATGAAAATTTTATAGAAGATATTCACAACCAAACAGCTTTTGGGGAAGCTAATTATTTTAATAAAAGTCCACAAAACTTAGGGTCAGGAAGTTTTAGACACAAAGGAAATATTTTTACTGACGCGCCATTAAATACACAAGGTAAAGCTATAATAGAAGCTCATGAAAAAAACCACGGAGTTTTTGCAGGAACTTTAAGAGAAGATGTAATTAAGGATTTAAAATCTGCATTTAATTCTTCAAAACCTATAAAGGGGTACAAAGACACACATCAGGCAGATGAGATATTAGCTAGGATGGCTCAGTTTAAAAACGCTTTAGGTTTTAGTGATAATCAAGTATTTACAAAAGGACATTTGGATTTAATTAGAAAAAACTATCCCAAAGAGTTTGTAGATAACGGTATCACAGATATGTTAGAAAAAATACCTAAAAATTCTAGTTATGAAAAAAAATTCATACAAAACATGAATAAGTATGCTTTTGGAATAGCACCGATAGCAGGAGCATCATATTTAGGGACACAAGAACAAGAAGCACCAAAATATCAACTAGGAGGAATAAAAGTAGACCCACAAGGATATTGGAATCCTGATAATGAAGGTAAGCCCGTAATTATACCTAGTCCCGAAATTACAATGAAAGGAGTAGATTACCCAATCTACGGCAAGTCGATAGAGACAGGAGAAGTAAAATTAATGACTCCGAATAATAACTATTTTTTCGCAAACACACAAAATGTATTAGAGCAACCTATAAATTTTCAAATAGGTGGAGAGTATGTAGAAATTGATAGAGGTAATGGTAAAATAGAAAAAATAAACACAGACTCTGACGAGTATAGAGCTTTATACAGAGAAGGAAGAGTTTTAAAAAGAGAGGGAGACACACTAATAGCTCCACAAGAACTAAACAATGTAACTATAACAGCTTTTAGAAAAACAAAACAACAAGAGCCACAATTTAAAGTTGATGAACAAGCATTACAACAAAAGCTTGACAATCCTTACCGTTTTGAAACTAAAAAAGACGCAACAACTACAGTAAAAGAATATAGATTACCTGAAGCAGTAAAAAATCAGAAAGTAGAGAATTATAAAAAAGTTTTAGAGGATACAAAATACGAACAAAAATTTAATACAATAGATAAAAGTAACCTAAGTTACAGTGATTTAAGTACTTTATCAAAAGAAGAAAGGGATAAAGTAATACAGGAGACTCTATTACAAAATAATATACTAAAACAAAAACCAAGTAATCCTCAAGAGACTTTAGAATTACAAAAAGAACTATTACAAGAGGGGTACGATTTAGGCAAGTTTGGTGCAAACAAGGACGGTATAGACGGACAGTTTGGAAGTAAAACTAATAAAGCTTTAGAAGAATATAATAATAAGATATTAGCAAATGGTGAAGAATTAGCTATAAACATCTTAAAAAACAAAGACGCTGACATTTTTAGTAAAACGTTAAAGCAAAATGAAAACTTTTTTGTATTAAAATCAGACGACGATATTAAAAAATACAAACAGCAATATTATGACCAAGGTTATTTTAGAAATAAACAATCAGATTTTAACTTTAATTTTTCAGACAAAGATTTAAAAAAGAATTATAAAGTATTTTCAACAAATTTTATAAAACCTTATGAAGGAGAAACTTCTTGTTATGGGGAAGAATGTGCCTCTTTTGTAACATTAGATGTACTTAATAATTTAAAAACAGCTTACGGAGAAGAAGAGGGTGGTAGAATGTTTGATGAAAACCAAGTTAGAGGAGATGCATGGACTATGAACAGTTCTATTGTTAAAAGTGGAGGAGAAACTTTGTATAATGTGTTTGGTAAAAAACCAAAAAATGTTAGTAATGTAAAATCTTTTGTAGAACAAAGAATAAACGCAGCCCCAAAAATTGACAGTAAAAAACTTAAAGCAGGAGACGTGGTTCACATGTACTATGAAAAATCAGGTAATTTTGATAAAGCTTTTCAAGAAGGGGATGGTATTTTTTCAACACACGTAGGTATAGTTAAAGAAGATGAAAAAGGTAATCTAATAATTGAACACAATGTTCACGGAAAAGTGTTTAAAAATAAAATAGAGGATTTTAATAACAAATATGCAAAAGCAGGCTCATCTAAAATAGCTATAACAGGAGTAAGTAGACCTAAATACAATAAAAAAACTAGCGACGAAGAAAAAGTAGAATATATAGAAACATCTTCTGTTAATAAATTAAATACTGATTTTATAACTAATAAGAACTCTCCATTTTTTAAAGAGGTTTTACCATTAGCTCAAGAATCTTTAAGTGTAAACAAAAATAAAATATTATATGATATTCCAATTTCACCAAAAGAGTATGACAACTTAGAAAAGGCTATAATAAGTATAATGTGGAAAGAGTCTTATGGTAATGTGAAAGTGGATAATCCTAACATTACAGATGGCAATATTGAAGCTTACTTTAAAAAAGCCCTTGCACCTATAGCAGAAAAAGCATTTAATAGAGAATCTTCAAAAGGACTTACTCAATTAAAAGATGATAAAAATATAAATGCTGTTATTAAAAAGAATATTTTAAATAAGGAAGAAGATTTATACGACCCTAAAAAAGCAGCAATTGTTTCTTTATATTCTTTAAGTTCAAAGTATTTATATTTAAGAGATTTAGTAGCTAAAGAGGGGTTAAAAATAACTCCTGATGAACTTACAAAATTAGCAATGTTGGCTTGGAACGAGCCTATAGACAAGGTAGGAGAATCTTTAACAAAGTATAGAAGTTTTGATAAAACTTGGAAAGCTTATAATAAAAATTCAACACATTCCTATTCTAAAGCTCTTTCTCTATATGACAAGGCTTTTAGTAAAAGAATAAGTAGTAAATAGGTGAAAAAACCAACTAATGAATATTTAAAATCCTGCATAGAGTAGCATCTGTGTCCACCCATTTTTTGTAAGACTTCTACATAATAAGTCATAAAAAAGAAAAACAGAGATGTTACGATATACGCGTACTTATATTTAGTTAGCATAACATATACAAAAAAAGGAATTACAAGAAAAGCTAAAAAATGCAATTCTTTATCTGAAAAATACTTTAAATACAGGCTATGGTGATTTTGCTTTGACAGAAATTCTGAAATGAAAAGTAAAAAAGATGCAAGTGCAATTATTAGTCTCATAATTATTTTTTTACAAAAATACGAAAAAATATTAAATTATACAAACTTAAATGAAAAAAAATAAAAAACAAAGATTTATATCTGACAAAATCTCTGAACTAAGAGCAGAGGGGAAAAACCAACAAGAAAGTATTGCTATAGCTTTAAGTATGGCTGAAAACATGCTTAAAGAAGGAGGCAATGTAGAATTACCTAAATATCAAGGTAATAGAGCTTCAGGCACTGTTGGCGACATACCTTCTAGGTTTATGTTTAGTAGTGATAAAGCGTACCAAGATTATTTAAAAAGTAATAACATAACCTTAGAAAAGTTGCCTAATTTTGGAACACCTTATTTTGGAACACCTTCTAAAACACACTCTAATTATGATACTTCAAAGTCTTTAAATCCTGCAATGACCCCATCTACGACTTATACAGGGAATAATAAAAAAAGCTTTAATTTCACTACAGATGGATTACCACAACAAAGACAACTTCCAGGACAATTAAATTTAAATAGTAATTGGGGGCAACCACTTGCACCAGCAGTTAAAGCCCCACTTACAACAAAAAGTATTAGGGAAGCAACAACTCAACTAAAACAAGTAACAAACACTGAAAAACCTGCCACAAAACTTCCCTATTACATTAATCCAAACGAAGGTAATGAAGTGATTGCACCTGTACAAGATAAATATGTACCAACAGAGGAAGATATTGTAAAATCAAATTTACAAGTAACAGAGGATAGTAATACTTACGCACAAGAAAATATAGTAGAAACACCTCAATTTAAAAGACAAACTCCTCCAATTCAATTTGCAAATCCTTATGGTGGAGTAGATTTAAACGCTGCTTCAGCTCTATTTGGGCAATCTTTACAACAAGGAGACACAGCTATGGGAATTGCAAGTGGAGCTAAATTAGGATTAGGACTTGCAAGAAACTTTATGTCAGGTTATTCAGCAGGAGTTGATAGAAACAGAGTATTAAATGATTACAGCTCAAACATGCGTAATGCAATGACAGGAGCTGAAACACCAATAGCTTTAGGAAGAGATGGTGGGGAGTTTTATCAAGAGGGGGGTGAAAAGGAGACATATTATGCAACAGCACTACAAAAAAACCCTAACATAGATTTAAACCACCCATCTTTTAAAAACTTAGTAGTTAAAGGAGAACACTTCGATAAAAATTTAGGTAGAAATGTACCTAATATGCAAACTCCTATAGAGTACAGGTTTTCAGTAGAAAATAGAAGTTCTTATGGAGATGGTAGTAGTGATTTAGGGGAGTACACTTTTATGCCTGAAAGAGATTATAAAGTACTGACAGAACCTGACTATAATGATTTGTACGAGAATAAGTCTGAATATTCAAGTGATGAGAGATTATTATTAGCAAAGAAATACAGAGATGAAAACGTTAAAAAAGGTAGAGTAAATACTCAAGTGTATGGACTTAGTTCTATAGATTATAATGGAATTAAGGACAAGGAAGGTAATTACATAAACACACCTGCATCAGAAGAAGTAAAAAAAGAGTATAATAATATTCAACAATATAGAAAAGAAGGGGGTTATATTTATCAACAAGGGGGTAAAAAAGCAGAAACACCTTTTGAAAAATATTTGAAAAAATACCCTAACACCTCATCTCCTCAAGATACAATAATTCCACAAGGTGTAATGTTAGATGCGGATATTAAATTTAAAAAAGGACAAAGGAATAACTTAAATGACGCATTTGCCGCAACTTATTTTGGATACGATAAAGATTTTGAAAGGTTTGAAGATGATAAGGCTGAACCTGTCAGAAAAACTGTAAAAAAAATGCAAGAAGGAGGAACAGCTAACGAGCAAGACCAATTATTACAACAAGTAGCTATGATGTTGCAACAAGGAGCTTCACCTGAGCAAGTAGTTCAAGAATTAGTTGCTATGGGAATGCCACAAGAACAGGCTGCTCAAATGATACAAATGGTTATGCAACAGTCACAAGCTCCACAACAAGAACAAGTTCCTCAAGAACAGCAAATGATGCAAGAAGGTGGAGTAGCTACACAACCTGAAGTACCTGTTGAGATGGCAAATGCAGAGATTGAAGGCGGAGAGTATGTACAAGATACAGAAGGTGTAAAATATGCGGAAGGAGCAAAACACTCTGAAGGAGGTATTCCTACACAATTAGAAAATGGAGCAAGAGTTTTATCAGACTATAAAAAAGTTGGGAACGACTTAGCAAAACAATTATCAGAACAAGTAGGTTTTGAAGTAAAAGCTTCTGACACTTTTGCAACAGTTTTAGACAAGTTTAATAGAAAAGAAGGTTTTGATAAAAAAGTAAAACATTTAGATGAGTATTCAGA
>JACCDZ010581303.1_pt1 | contig 13655 bp, 11 predicted proteins | sample 7449551 | NCBI WGS metagenome assembly JACCDZ01 (sample SAMN15323452, study PRJNA562643) | freshwater metagenome | isolation source: river surface water | place: USA:Blue River Watershed | collected 2017-08-18
CAAGCTCGCAGAGCCCTACCGCACCGCCGCACACGAAGCCATCAAACGCGTGGCCGCCAAACCTGATTTAAGCAACGATGTGCGCGAGGTGGTCTCGCGTGCACTCTCCAACTAAGGACGCGCCATGTCAGTTTCACTTACCCGCTATTTGGTCGAACAACAGCGCGCCAAAGGCCTTATCCCGTCAGAGCTTCGCTTGCTGCTCGAAGTGGTGGCCCGCGCGTGCAAAAGCATCAGCCATGCGGTGAACAAAGGCGCCTTGGGCAGCGAACTCGGCGACGTCATGGGCTCGGCCGGCAGCGAAAACGTGCAAGGCGAAGTGCAAAAGAAACTCGACATCATCGCCAACGATGTGTTGATCGAAGCCAACGAATGGGGGGGCCACTTGGCCGCCATGGCGTCTGAAGAAATGGACAGCATCCACGTCGTGCCCAACCGCTACCCACAAGGCGAATACCTGTTGATGTTTGACCCACTCGATGGCTCCAGCAACATCGAAGTCAACGTCAGCATTGGCACCATCTTCAGCGTGCTCAAAAAAGTAGACCCCAGCAAAGGCGTGAGCGAAGAAGACTTCTTGCAACCCGGCACCCAGCAAGTGGCTGCGGGCTATTGCATTTACGGCCCACAAACCACCTTGGTACTCACGGTGGGCGACGGCGTGGCCATGTTCACCTTGGACCGCGAACAAGGCTCGTTTGTGTTGACCCAAGAGAACGTGAAGATTCCTGCGGACACCAAAGAGTTCGCCATCAACATGAGCAACATGCGTCACTGGGACGAGCCCGTCAAGCGCTACATCGACGAATGCTTGCAAGGCGAAGAAGGCCCACGCGGCAAGAACTTCAACATGCGCTGGATCGCCTCCATGGTGGCCGACGTGCACCGCATCTTGACCCGTGGCGGCGTGTTCATGTACCCCTGGGACAAGCGTGAGCCCGGCAAAGCCGGCAAGCTGCGCCTGATGTACGAAGCCAACCCCATGAGCTGGTTGGTCGAGCAAGCCGGTGGCGCCTCCACCAACGGCAAGCAACGCATCATGGAACTGCGGCCCTCCCAACTGCACGAACGCGTGAGCGTGATCTTGGGTTCAAAGAACGAAGTCGAACGCGTGACCCGCTATCACACAGAAAAGTAACGGTCACGACCGCAGCGTTTGTATACGGCCCACTTGCCAGTCTCTGGAAAATAGCGGGTGATTCAATTCACCCCGTGGGCAATTTATGAAAAAAATCCTCCTCTTGGGCTCCGGCGAGCTCGGCAAAGAATTCGTCATCAGCGCCAAGCGCTTGGGCTGCTATGTGGTGGCTTGCGACAGTTATGCAGGCGCGCCCGCCATGCAAGTGGCTGACGAATACAGCGTGTTCAGCATGTTGGATGAAGCTGCCCTGCGTGCCGCGATTGCCCAACACCAACCCGACTTGATCGTGCCCGAGATCGAAGCCATCCGCACCGAGGTGTTGCTCGAGGTGGAGAAAGAAGGCTTTGAAGTCATCCCCAGCGCACGCGCCGCCAACTTGACCATGAACCGCGACCGCATCCGCGATGTGGCCGTGGGTTTGGGGGTGCGTACTGCCAAGTTCAGCTACGCCGAGTCGGCCGACGAATTGCTCAGCCAAGCCAAGGCCATTGGCTTTCCCGTGGTCATCAAACCGGTGATGAGCTCGTCCGGCAAAGGTCAGAGCGTGGCCAAGACCGAAGCCGACATTCAAACCAGCTGGGACTACGCGTGCGAAGGCATGCGCGGGGACCGTCGTCGCGTCATCGTGGAGGAGTTCATTCACTTCGAGTTTGAAATCACCTTGCTCACCGTGCGCCAACGCGACGGCACCACCGTGTTTTGCCAACCGATTGGCCACGTGCAAGAACGCGGGGACTACCAATACAGCTGGCAACCGCAACCCATGAAGCCCGAATATTTGAAAGCCGCCGAGCAGATGGCCGAAAAGGTCACGGCCGACCTCGGGGGTGCAGGCTTGTTTGGCGTGGAGTTTTTTGTCACCAAAGACGAAGTCATCTTCAGCGAGCTGAGCCCTCGCCCCCACGACACCGGCATGGTCACGCTCATCAGCCAAAACCTGAGCGAGTTTGATTTGCATGCCCGCGCCATTTTGGGTTTGCCGATTCCCAACATCGACACCGTCGAAGGCGCCAGCGCGGTGGTGTTGGCCACACAAAATGGTGTGTCCCCCACCTTCACCGGCGTGGCAGAGGCGATGCGCGAGCCCGGCACCGATGTGCGCTTGTTTGGCAAGCCCACCACGCGCCCTTACCGTCGCATGGCGGTGGCCTTGGCCAAAGGCCCCAACGCGCTCGATCGCGCGCGCGCGGCAGCGGCCAAGATCAGCGTGGTTTCACACTAAGCGTTGGCACCGAAGCCGGCATGGCTCGGTAACTCACCGCCGGCGTGCACGGCGACAGCGCAGTACTTGAACTCGGGAATTTTTCCGAACGGGTCCAGCGCGGGGTTGGTCATCAGGTTGGCCGCGGCTTCGTAATAGGCGAACGGCACAAACACGGCACCCGCGGGTGTGCCATCGTCGCGACGCACACGCAAGGTGACTTGACCGCGACGGGACGCAAGGGTGATCACATCGCCCGGCCCTACCTGCAAACGCTGCATGTCGGCACCGCACATCGAGGCGGTGGCCAGAGGTTCCAGCGCATCGAGAACGGTGGCACGCCGCGTCATGCTGCCCGTGTGCCAATGCTCCAACTGACGGCCTGTGATCAACACAAAAGGATAGTCCCGGTCGGGGCGTTCATTGGCCGGGATGATGTCAGCCGGCACCAGGTGCACGCGTCCATCGTCGGTGGCAAAGTGGTCAATGAACACGGTGGGCTCGCCCGGATCCTCCTCGCTCAAGCACGGGTAGGTCACGCTGGACTCGCGCTGCAACCGCTCCCACGTGATGCCATGGATTGCGGCATGCATGGCTTGGCGCATTTCGTCGTACACCTCGGCCACCCCATCGTGTTCGCCTGGGTAATGCCATTCCAAGCCGACTCCTTTGGCGATTTGTTGAATGATCCACAAGTCAGGCTTGGCCTGACCCGGTGGCTCAATGGCTTGTTTACCCAACTGCACCATGCGGTCGGTGTTGCTGACGGTGCCCGTTTTTTCGGGCCATGCGGTGGCTGGCAACACCACATCGGCGAGCCAGGCGGTTTCAGTCATGAAGATGTCTTGCACCACCAAGTGCTCCAGCGTTGCCAAAGAATGGCGCGCGTGGTTCAAGTCGGGGTCGCTCATGGCGGGGTTCTCGCCCATGATGTACATGCCGCGAATTTTGTGTGGATCGCTGTCGTCCGCCAAGATCTTGCCCATGATTTCCACCACGGTGTAGCCCGGCTGATCGTCCAGAGGCGTGTTCCAAAATTTTTCAAACCAATCGTGCGCCGCCTTGTCGGTCACGCGTTGGTAGTTGGGGTACATCATGGGGATCAGGCCGGCATCACTGGCGCCCTGCACGTTGTTCTGTCCGCGCAATGGATGCAAGCCCGAGCCAGGTTTGCCGATTTGACCGGTCACCGAGACCAACGCAATCAAACAGCGGGCGTTGTCAGTCCCGTGAATGTGCTGACTCACACCCATGCCCCACAACACCATGGCACCTTTGGCCGTGGCAAATTCACGCGCCACCTCACGCAGGGTTTCGGCCGGTACACCGCAAATGGGCGCCATCGCTTCGGGGCTGTAGCCCTTCACGTTTTCTTTCAGGGCTTCAAAGTTATGGGTCCGGTTGCGGATGAAGTCTTCGTCCACCAAGCCTTCTTCAATCACCGTGTGGATGAGCGCGTTGAGCAGGGCTACATCGGTGTCAGGCTTGAATTGCAAGGTGCGCCAGGCGTGTTTGCCAATGTCGGTCACACGGGGATCGGCCAGCACAATCTTGGCGCCACGTTTGGCTGCATTTTTCATCCACGTGGCCGCCACCGGATGGTTGGTGGTGGGGTTGGAGCCGATGACAAAAATCAACCCTGCATGCTCGACATCGTTCACTTGGTTGCTCACGGCTCCTGAGCCCACCCCCTCCAACAGCGCCGCCACGCTGGAGGCGTGACACAAGCGGGTGCAATGGTCGACATTGTTGGAGCCAAAACCGGTACGTACCAATTTCTGGAACAAGTAGGCCTCTTCGTTGCTTCCCTTCGCAGAGCCAAAACCAGCCAATGCTTTTTTGCCATGGGTGTCGCGCAGCTGTTTCAGTTTGCCGCTGGCCAAGGCCAAGGCTTCTTCCCATGTGGCTTCGCGAAACACCTCGGACCAGTGTGCGGCATCGCGGTTCAGCTGATCAATGGATTCGGGGTCTTTGGGAACACCGGGCTTGCGAATCAGTGGCAGGGTCAAGCGCTGCGGGTTGTGGATGTAGTCGAAACCAAAACGTCCTTTCACGCACAGTCGGTTGTGGTTGGCTGGGCCATCGCGACCATCGACGCTGACGATTTTGTTGTCCTTCACGTTGTAGGTCAGCAAACAACCCACGCCGCAGAACGGGCACACCGAGTCCACTTTTTTATCGACCACCTGTGAGCCAATTTGCGTCTTGGGCATCAGCGCACCTGTCGGGCACGCTTGCACACATTCGCCACACGCCACGCACGAACTGTGACCCATGTCGTCGTTCAAATCAAACACGATTTGGCTGTGTGCACCACGGTGGGCGTACCCGATCACATCGTTCACCTGTTCTTCACGGCATGCGCGCACGCAGCGGTTGCACTGAATACACGCGTCCAAGTTCACCGCCATCGCGGGGTGTGACACATCGCACGCAGGCTGCTCACGGCGCAGCGCTTTTAGCTCAGGGCGCACCTGCACGTCTAAGCGATGAGCCCACTCACTCAACTCACCATGCTCACCTGCGTGAGGTGAAGCGGAGTGGTCATCGTTCCATTTGTAGCCGTTGTCTGGCATGTCGGAAAGCAACATCTCCACCACCATTTTTTGGCTTTTCACAGCACGGTCGCTGACCAACACCTCAAGCCCCGCCGTCGCCGTGCGACAGCAACTCGGCGCCAACGTGCGTTCGCCTTTGATCTCGACCACACAGGCGCGGCAGTTGCCGTCGGCACGCAAGCCGTCTTTGTAGCAAAGGTGGGGAATCTCCACGCCATGTCGCTGTGCGGCTTTGAGAATGGTCTCGCCCTCATAGGCTTTCACCGATTGATCGTTGAGCTTGAACTCAACGGTTTGCGGCATCAAATCACTGGGTTTGATCGGGGCGTTCATTTAAACGATCTCCTCAGGGAAATACTTTTGCACGCAGCGTACTGGGTTGGGGGCAGCTTGCCCCAAACCACAAATCGAGGCATCGACCATCACTTGGTTGAGGTCTTCCAGTGTCGCGTTGTCCCACTGCGGTGCTTGCATGAGCTGCACCGCTTTGGCTGTGCCCACGCGACACGGGGTGCATTGGCCACAGCTCTCGTGGGCAAAGAAGTTCATCATGTTGATGGCTGCGTCGCGCGCCGAATCGTGTTGACTCAGAACAATGACCGCCGCTGAACCGATGAAGCAACCGTAGGGCTGTAAGGTGTCAAAGTCGAGAGGAATGTCGTTCATGCGTGCAGGCAAGATACCGCCCGAAGCACCGCCTGGCAAATAGGCATAGAGCTGATGGCCGTCGAGCATGCCGCCGCAATACTCGTCAATCAACTCCTGAAGGGTGATGCCCGCAGGCGCCAGCTTGACACCGGGCTGCTTGACGCGACCGCTCACGCTGAAACTGCGCAGCCCTTTGCGTCCATGGCGACCAAAACCGCTGAACCAGTCAGCGCCTTTTTGCACGATGTCGCGCACCCAATACAGGGTTTCAAAGTTGTGTTCGAGCGTGGGCTTGCCAAACAAACCCACTTGCGCAATGTAGGGCGGGCGCATGCGGGGCTCACCGCGCTTGCCTTCAATGCTTTCAATCATCGCGGACTCTTCACCGCAGATGTACGCACCTGCACCTCGGCGCAACTCGATGTACGGCAACGGGCAAGGGGGTTGGGCCTGCAAATGTGCCAGCGCTTGCGTGAGCAACTCACGGCAACCGTGGTACTCGTCACGCAAATAAATGTAGATCGCCTCGATGCCGACGATTTGTGCAGCCACCAACATGCCTTCTAAAAAACGATGTGGGTCACGCTCGAGGTAGGTGCGGTCTTTGAAGGTGCCGGGCTCGCCCTCGTCAATGTTGACAGCCATCAAGCGTGGCGCGGGTTGCTCGCGCACGATGCGCCATTTGCGTCCGGCTGGAAAACCTGCGCCGCCCAAGCCGCGAAGGCCTGAGGCTTCCATGGCTTGCAACACCTCGTCAGCCTGCGCAGTGCCAGCAGCCAAGCTAGCGGCCAGTGCGTAGCCCCCATCAGCTTGGTAGGTGGCGAAGTCCACATGGTCGGGCAAGGTGGCGTGGGTGTTGTCTGCGCTAACGACCGCGGCCACGCTGTCGGCGGTGGCATGTGGCACTGGGTTTTGGTGCACCACCGCCACAGGGGCTTGCTCGCAGCGGCCCACGCAGGTCGCGCTGATGACCCGCACCTCCGCACCCAAGATGCTGGGCAACTTGGCCAAGAGTTGTTTGGCGCCGCCCATCTCGCAGCTCAAGCCATCGCACACACGCACCGTCAGCGCCGCAGGCGTAGCGTCGTTGGGCAACACCTCGAAGTGGTGATAGAAGGTGGCCACTTCGTACACCTCAGCCATGGGCAACTGCATGTCATGCGCCAAGGCCACCAAGTGGCGCTCGAACAAGCCACGGTACGCATCGTTCAAAGCGTGCAAATGCTCGATCAACAGATCACGGCGATGCGGCGCGTGCCCGATCAACGCGCGCACCTCTTGCAGCGATGTGGCATCGGCTTGACGCCCCTTGAGATGGCTGATGCGGCGCAGGGTGCTGCGCATCTCGTCAACGGTGCTGAGGGTCTGGGTGGTTGGCGGATTCATAGGGCATCTTCAGTGAACATGTGGACGATCCATTTGGCTATCATTCTCCTCTATGAAGTACATGAATTGGCCCCTTCCCGCCCTGCTTGCTTGGGGTACGTCTTGGTTGCTGTTCATCGGTCTGCAAGAGATTGGGTTGAGCGAAACGATTGCCTTGGTGGCCGCCGCTTTTTGGGGTGGATTTTTGAGCAAGCTGGTCCACACCCCCATGCGCAAAGCCTTGATGGTGTTGGGCTTTCCCGTGTCGGTGGTGGTGTCGTCGGCCACGATCAGTGTGCCGCCCATTGGCTGGCTGTTCTTGCTGGGCTTGATCGTGTTGGTCTATCCCCGCAAAGCCTGGCGCGATGCCCCGCTGTTCCCCACGCCCAAGAAGGCGCTGATCGAAGTACCCGAGCACATCGCACTGCCTGCAGGCGCGCGCATTTTGGACGCAGGCAGCGGCATGGGCGACGGCTTGGTGGCCTTGCGCAACGCGTTCCCACGCGCCGAACTCCACGGCGTGGAAATGAGCTGGCCCCTGCGCGTGTTGAGCGCGATGCGTTGCTCATTTGCCAAAATTCGCCAAGGCGATATTTGGTTGGTGGACTGGCGCAGCTTCGACATGGTGTACCTGTTCCAGCGCCCCGAGAGCATGCCACGCGCGGTCGAAAAAGCGGCTGGCGAATTGCGCCGAGGTGCGTGGTTGGTGAGCTTGGAATTTGAAGCCCGCGAGCTTGAGCCTCAGGCTGTGGTCTATGGCCGCGATGGCCGTCCGGTGTGGATGTATCAGGTGCCGTTCAAGCGACGCGACTGACCCACACCTTGTCGATGCGGCGACCATCGAGGTCGACCACTTCAAAACGCCATTCCCCAAACTCGACCACATCGCCTTCGGCAGGCAATTCGCCGGAGATGGCCATGACCAAACCAGCCACGGTGTTGTAAATGCCGCGCTCTTCGTCAGGCAATTCTTTGATGTTCAAGCGCGCTTTGAACTCGCTCACCGGCATGGTGCCATCGACCGACCAAGAGCCATCTTCGCGTTGCTTGGCCCACGCTTCATCGGCGGGCGTGGCTTGAAGCAGTTCACCGGTGATGGCCTCGAGCAAATCGCGTGGCGTGAGCAAGCCTTGCACCACGCCGTATTCGTCCACCACCAGCACCATGCGGCCATGGGCCGTGGCGCGCTCAGCCGGCTTGCGGAATTGTTCGAGCAAGTCGAGGCCGCTCAAGGTTTCAGGCACAAAGGCCACAGGCTTGGCCAAGGCGTCCACCGTCAGGTCTGAGCCGGGAGGCAAACGCAACAGCTGCGACACACTCACCGCCCCCACCACGTTGTCCAGGTCGCCCCGACACACGGGGTACCACGAATGCGCACCACTGGCACCGACTTGCGCCAAGGCTTGCGGCACGGGCAACTTGGCGTCGAGCCACTCGATGTCGGAGCGGTGCACCATGATGGAGGTGAGCGGACGTTCGTCGAGGTTGAACACGTTTTGCACCATCTGGTGCTCGTGCTGTTCGATCACGCCGGCATCGACACCTTCGACCAAGCTGGCTGAAATTTCTTCTTCGGTCACAGTGCGTGCACCATGCACGTCGATACGCAGCAAGGTCAACATGGCACTGGTACTAGCCGACAACAAATGCACGAATGGCTTGGCCAAAGTTGCCAAGGCCAACATCATGGGCGCTGCCACACGGGCCACCCCTTCAGGAAACAACTGGCCAATGCGCTTGGGCACCAGCTCACCAAACAAGATGGTGATGAAGGTGATCAGCGTCACCACAAAGGCAGTGGCCAAACCAGCTGCCCAGTTCTCAGGCACACCTTGCACCAACAGCCATGATGAAAAATCGGCGCTGAAGGCGGCCTCGCCCACGATGCCGTTCAACACTCCAATCGAGGTGATGCCGATTTGCACGGTAGATAAAAACTGCGTCGGTTGTTCGAGCAAACGCAGGGCGGCCTGTGCGCCACTGTCCCCCGACTCGGCAAGCGCAGCCAAGCGGGCTTTGCGGCTCGACGCCAAAGCCATCTCAGACATGGCGAACACGCCATTGAGCAGGGTTAAGAAAACAATCAGCAGAACATCCATCACAATCTCCTACATGGCACTTTACTTGATTGGCGATGTGCAGGGCTGCAACGAGGCCTTAGGGCGCTTACTGACACACCTTGAATTTTCTCCGAGCCGAGACACCCTGTACGTGTTAGGCGACTTGGTCAACCGCGGACCCGACAACGCGGGCGTGTTACGCCGCTTGATGGCCCTGGGCAGCAGCGCGCACTGCGTGTTGGGCAACCACGATTTGCATTTGCTCGCCGTGTCACGCGGGGTGCGTAAGCCCAACACCCAAGACACCGTGCACGACATCTTGACCGCCCCCGACAGTGCCGAGTTGTTGCACTGGTTGCGTCATCAGCACATGGCCATGCGCGTGGGCCAGGTGTTGATGCTGCACGCCGGCGTGCTGCCGCAATGGACGGCTGACCAAACCCTGGCACTGGCCGGGGAAGTAGAAGCCGTGTTGCGCAGCGACGAGTGGGAGCAGTTCATGCCGCAGATGTATGGCGGTCTGCCCAATGTGTGGCACGACGACTTAGCAGGCGCTGACCGCTTGCGCGTGATCGTCAACGCCCTCACCCGCCTGCGTTTTTGCGATGCCCACGGCGCGATGGATTTCAGCGTCAAAGAAGGCGCCAGCCAAGCCCCAGCGCATTTGATGCCGTGGTTTGATGCGCCCGGCCGATTGACCACCGATGTGCGCATCGCCTTTGGCCATTGGTCCACGCTGCAAGCCATGGACCGGCGCGATGTGGTGTGCCTCGACGACGGCTGTGTCTGGGGTGGCTGCTTGAGTGCGGTCCGCCTGACGCCCCAAGACACCTTAGTGAGCGTGGCTGAAGCGCCGGCTTGGCAGCGTCTGAGTGTGAAATGCCCGCAGACGCTGGACCCACTGGCGGCTTGACTTAATCTGCGTATTGATCAGCCGCTTTGATCACAGCGGCCCAACGTGCCATTTCCGCTTCGACAAACTTTTTGTGGTTCACCGGTTCCAAACGGTTGTCGTTCACCACACTGATGCCCAAGGCCTCTTGACGCTTGATCAGGTCTGGATCTTTCAATGCGGATTTGAGCGCTTGGTTGAGTTTCGCGGCCACGGCAGGTGGCGTCCCCTTGGGCGCGTAAAGACCATGCCACACAGAGACCCCAAAATCACTCAAACCACTTTCAGCCAAGGTGGGTACCCCGGCTAACACTGGCAGAGTCATGCGCTTCTTGCTGGTGACACCAAACACCTTGACCTTCTTAGCTTCAATTTGCGGCACCGCATTGGTGGCTTGCTCGCACATCAAATCGACCTGACTGCCCATGAGATCGGTCATCGCAGGGGCGGTGCCTTTGTAGGGCACTGTGGTCAATTCAACTTGCAGCGCACTTTGCAACATCAACCCACACAGGTGGGAGGCGGAACCTAAACCGGCGTTTGCCAGGTTGATCTTTTCTTTGCGCTCGTTGATCAACTTGCGCAACTCTTGAAAGTTGTTGGCTGGCAGTGTGGGGCTGCTGATCAAGGTGGATGGGGCTTCATTGATCAATCCCAAATACTCAAAGTCATCCGGCATCTTGTAGGGCAGTTTGCGATACAGCGCAGGCGCTGTGGACATGCCAATGTGATGCACCAGCAAGGTATAGCCATCGGGGTTTGCTTTGGCCACTTTGGCGGCCCCGATGGTGCCACCAGCACCCCCCACGTTTTCAACAATCACGGTCTGACCACCCAGTGGTTTTCGCAAAGCCTCAGCCACGTCACGTGCAATCTTGTCACTGGGACCGCCTGCAGCAAATGGGACGACCAAGGTCACAGGCTTCTCTGGGAAATCCGCCTGCGCAGAAAACGACGCCAACACGAGCGCCAATGAAGCCGCGATTTGGCTGAATTGGGTGTTTGATTTCATGATGTCTCCTGGGTGGGGTTGTTGGTTAAGCAGAGAGCTCTTGCATCACTTGGTAGAGGTCGGCCTTACCTTCAAAACCGATACCAGGCAATTCAGGCAAGGTGATGTGGCTGTTTTCTACTTTCACACCATCTGGGAATCCGCCAAAGGGTTGGAACAAGTCGGGATAGCTCTCGTTGCCGCCAAGACCCAGACCGGCCGCAATGTTCAATGACATTTGATGGCCGCCATGAGGGATGCAGCGGCTGGGTGACCAACCATGCTCTTTCAGCATGTCCAACGTGCGCAGGTATTCGACCAAGCCATAGCTGAGAGCGCAATCAAACTGCAAATAGTCACGGTCTGGACGCATGCCGCCGTAGCGAATCAGGTTGCGTGCGTCTTGCATGGAGAACAGGTCTTCGCCTGTGGCCATGGGGTTGCTGTAATAGTTGCGAAGCGTGGCCTGCAACTCAAAGTCGAGTGGGTCACCGGGCTCTTCGTACCAGAACAAATCGTATTGCGACAAAGCTTTGGCGTATTGAACAGCCGTATCCAAATCAAAACGGCCATTGGCATCGACACAGAGTTTTTGGCCATCCCCCAAGACGCTCAAGATGGAATCGATGCGACGCAAATCTTCATCGAGCGAGGCCCCACCAATTTTCTTTTTCACCACGGTGTAACCACGGTCGATGTAGCTACGCATTTCATCTTTGAGCTTGCTGTGGTCTTGTCCTGGGTAGTAATAGCCGCCAGCCGCATAAACAAAGATCTCGCGGTTGGCCTTGCCGTTGCCATAGCGGTCAGCCAGCAGTTGAAACAAGGGCTTGCCTTCGATCTTGGCTACGGCATCCCAAATGGCCATGTCGATCGTGCCGATGGCCACCGAGCGCTCGCCGTGCCCCCCCGGCTTTTCGTTGGTAAACATGGTGTTCCAAATCTTGTGGGGGTCCAGGTTCTTACCTGTGTCGTCGATCAGCGCCTCTGGCTTAGCTTCCAAAATCCGGGGAATGAACCGCTCGCGCATCAACGTGCCTTGGCCGTAGCGACCATTCGAGTTGAAGCCATAGCCCACCACAGGTTTACCGTCGCGAATGACGTCGGTGATAACTGCCACCAAGCTCAACGTCATCTTGCTGAAGTCGATGTAGGCGTTGCGGATGGGCGAACTGATGGGGAAGGTTTTCTCTCGAATTTCTACGATTTTCATCTTTGCTCCTGGTGCGATGGATAATGAAAATGAATCGTAGGTAAGACGCATTGGTTTGACCAATGCTTCTTTTTTTGCATCTCATGCTTTAAAAGCACTGCCCCATGAAGACCATGAATTTGTCATGGCTGGAAGACTTTTTAGTCCTCTCAGTCAGCGGAAATTTCTCGCGCGCTGCGGAAGAGCGTCACATGACGCAACCTGCGTTCAGCAGACGTATCCGCGCCTTGGAAGAATGGCTGGGCGCAGATTTATTTGATCGCACCAATCAACCCGCGGCCCTGACAGACACTGGCAAGTGGTTTGAGTCCGTGGCGCGTGACATGCTCGCGCGCGCCGCGAAGATCCCCGGCGAAGCCCGCGCCTTCAATGAGGCGAACGCAACCACCTTGCGCATTGCGTCCACTCATGCGCTGTCCTTCACCTTCATGCCCATGTGGTTGCGCGGACTTGAATCACACATGGAGATCGGACAGGTTCGCTTGGTCTCTGATGTGCTTCAGCGCTGCGAAGCAATGCTGCTGGAAAGCCAAGTGCAGTTTCTACTCACACATGCGCATGCCGATGTCACGAGCACCTTAGACGAACAAGGCTATCCGTCTCTCGTGGTTGGGCGCGATCTGTTGATTCCTGTGTCGGCACCCAAGAAAAACGGCACCCCACACCACACACTGGACAAAGGCACAAGTAAACAACCGGTCAAGCTGCTCAGCTACAACCCAGAGTCTGGCATTGGTCGAATCGTGGCGCAAACGCAATCATCGTTGATGGCATCGGTGCCTGCCACATCCATCTTCACCGCGCATTTGGCGTCAGTGCTGCGCACCATGGCTCTGGCGGGCAAAGGCATTGCATGGCTGCCTCAAACCTTGATCGCCGAAGACCTGGAACGTGGCCTGTTGGTCGAAGCCGCCCCCCATACATGGTGCGTGGAGATGCGCATCCAGCTCTATCGCGACAAAGCCCCAATGAGTCAAGCAGGTGAGGCGTTTTGGAATGCGAATGTGGGCGGGCGAAAAAAACTCAAGTCGTCGACTTGAACAACGCCGCCACCACCTTCTTAGATTTGATGTTGGCGTATTTGCGCAATGGCTCGGGGGCCACGGGTTTGACAGCGTCTGCGCTGCGCACTGGCGCTTCGTAGGGCTTGTCAAAGAACGGGGCTTTCTTGATGCGCGGTGCGGGCGCGGAACACGCGCCACTTCAAGCGAGTACTTAGCTTGAAACTTGAAGGCTAGATACGAGTAGCGCCTGATCGTGTCCAGTTTATGCAGCCTTCAAAGGCTCCATGCGCACCACGGCACGCGCACCCACAGCACTTGCAAAACGTTGGACAGTTCGCATCGATGGCGTACCCCTGCCGCTCTCAATGCGTGCCACCACGCTTTGGGTCGTACCCATGAGTGCGGCCACATCGCCTTGCGTGAGGCCCGCTTGCGTGCGTGCTGCAATCAGTTCACGGGCCAGCTCAAACTCGGGCGCTTGTGCGTCATAGGCTTGGCGAACGGCAGGGTTGGCCAGCAGTTTGGCTTTCACGTCTTTCAGGCTTTTCATGTCGATTCCTCCAAGCGTTTCAATGCGGTTTC